>Ga0316193_10000738_pt1 | contig 20944 bp, 15 predicted proteins | sample MerIslsedime2_MG_FD_207735 | JGI IMG/M metagenome (GOLD analysis project Ga0316193, IMG submission 207735) | Coastal sediment microbial communities from Maine, United States - Merrow Island sediment 2 | ecosystem: Environmental > Aquatic > Marine > Coastal > Sediment | place: USA: Maine... | reverse complement strand
GGTTACCTGGCCGACAAATGGTATGCGAAAGGTCAGTTGGATGCCTACACCCGGGTTATCCTGATGTCCGCGCTGTGCCTCATTCCCTTTGTTGTCATGCTGGGTTTTACTGAGAACGCCACTATTGGCGTACTCTGCCTGGCTATTGGCATATTTTTTTCAGCCTTTCAGGGCGGTATCGCTGGCGGGGTTATTCAATTGATGACACCCAACCAGATGCGTGGCCAGGCGGTGGCGCTGTATTTTCTCGGTGCCAACTTACTGGGGCTGGGCCTGGGCCCCACAGTGGTTGCCATGATGACTGATTTCGTGTTCCAGGACGACGCCGCCATCGGGAAATCCCTCGCCCTGACCGCGGCGATTCTGGGGCCGCTGGCTATTGTTATTATTGCCAGCGGTCGCAAGCATGTGCTTGCTTCAATCGAGGAAGCGCAGCAATGGCATTGACGGCTAAACCTACCGGTGTTGTCTTTACCCGCTCCGGCTGTCGCGCCGGTAACCGAATAGCAGGGGAGTTGAGCTATGGAACATCGCTACTTTGACCAGCAACATAATAAGTTCAGGGAGACGCCATTAAGCGCTTTCATTATTTGATGCAGGGCCTGGCCGGGGAGATGACTCAATGACAATCAGGGAGGTGGCTTGCGGCCTGCGGTTTCCCGAGGGCCCAATCGCTATGGCCGATGGCTCTGTTGTCCTCGTCGAAATTATGCGCGGCACCCTGTCAAGGGTTATGCCGGATGGCGAGGTCCAGGTAGTGGCGAGCCTGGGGGGCGGGCCGAATGGCGCTGCTATGGGCCCGGATGGTGCAATCTATGTCTGCAACAATGGCGGCTTCGACTGGATTGATGTTGAGGGACAGCCGTTTCCCGTGGGACGCGCCAAGCACTATATTGGCGGGCGCATAGAGCGTGTCGAGCTGGACAGTGGCAAGACCGCGGTGCTCTATACTCACTGTAATGGCGTCCCCCTAAATGGACCCAATGACATCGTATTCGATCGCAGCGGCGGATTCTGGTTTACCGATCTAGGCCAGCGCTACGGACGCCAGCAGGATCGCGGTGCGGTCTATTACGCTCGGCCGGACGGCTCTCTTATCCGCGAAGCTCTATTCCCGGCGGATTCCCCCAACGGTATTGGTTTGTCGCCGGACGAGAAGACACTCTATGTCGCCGATACGGCCTCGGCGCGTCTCTGGGCCTACGACATCGGTGCCCCCGGTGAGATACTGGCCCAACCAGGCCACTATGCAGGGCATTGTATCGCGGGTATGCCCGGGCTTCAGCATTTCGACTCACTGGCGGTGGATGTGCGGGGCAATATCTGCGTCGCCACCATTCTCAACGGGGGCATTACCAGCATCTCCCCCGATGGCTCGCAACTCGTGCACACGCCTACCGGGGATATTGCCACAACGAATATCTGCTTCGGGGGTGACGACCTTAAAACAGCCTATATTACACTCTCGGGTAGCGGCCGCCTGGTTGCCATGGACTGGCCCACAGCCGGCCTGCCGCTGAATTTTCTCAATCAATAGGCGAATAGGGAGGCTGCTTGGGCGTCGCCTGACGGCCTATGATTAATGTCAAGCCTATTGACAATTATACTGCGAGTGATCTAGTATTTCGGCTCAGGTCACGTCTTGCTCCCTGAAGTGTTCGTCTGAATAAAGGGCGCTAGGAGTACGGCCGAACCTGTAACAATCCGCTGCTTTTTTGGAGAGGGTAAATCGATGGCATCAATCACCAAACCGGTAGGCCAGTTGCAACCGCTTGGCAATGTACATCACGCGGCCTATCGCTGTCGGGATGCGGCGCAGACCCGCTGGTTCTATGAAGAGGTGCTGGGCCTGCCGCTGGCGGCTGCAATGGTCTTTGACCATATCTCCGGGATGGAAGAAAAGCGTGATTATATGCACCTGTTTTTCCAGCTGGGTGACGGCAATTTCCTGGCATTTTTTGATGACCCCGACACCGCGACCAGCGATGGCTTCGGGCGCAAGGACAGCTTTGACGTTCACGTTGCGCTGGAAGCCGAAAGTTATGAACAGATGATAGCCTGGCAGGAACACATCAATGCGTCGGGCAAGAGCTGCCTGGGGCCCATTGACCACGGCTTTGTGCATTCGGTCTATATGTACGATCCCAATGGCCTGCAGGTGGAAATTACCAGTAAGGCGCCGGACTACCAGGCCATCATGAAGGAAGAAATGGCCCATGCTGATGAGTTGATGGAGTCATGGACCAGCAAGACACGGGCACAAAAGGAGGCCCTGTTTGGCGCTGAAGTGCTCGACAAGCGAGGCCACTAGCGGCGTGATTTTTCCTTGATAGCCTCGCTTATCTCCTGGATGACCCTGGCGGCGTGAGGGTTCTGCTGAATTGCATTCCAGTAAGTTGAGACGCGGGGGTAGGGTTGCAATGGCTCATCTATGCCGAAGTAGGGCAGGTAGGTGACCACAAAAAACAGGATTGGTACCAGGCAGCAGTCGGCCAGGCTGAGCCGGTTGCCGACAGCGAACCCCCCCTCGCCGATAAAATGCTCCACCGATTTCAACCCCGCAAGCAGTTGCCCGACGCCGTCATCCACTATTTGCTGATTGCGATGCTTGCGGGAAAGGTGGGCAAATAGCGGTGTCAGCGGTGCCATGATATACAGGTCGGCGATACGGCACAGCAGTCGCATACGCGCCCGTTCGGGGGCGGTGTCGGCCAGCAGGCTGGGCTCGGGATAGTGCTCCTCCAGATAAGCGCAGATGATATCCGACTCCGGTATCACCTGGTCCTCATCCAGCAACACCGGTATTTTGGCGATTGGGCTGACCCTGGCGATGTCCTCCTTGGAGATATCGATCGGGTATTCCAGCAGATCGACCGCCAACTGCTTGGCGTAAATTTGCATCCGGCAGCGCGCGGCGAAGGGCGATAGCCTGGCGGTATATAGTTTCATGCTGGATTCTCTTGTTGGTGTTGGTGTCAGCGTTTCAGGGATTGGGCCGGTAAAGTACATCCGCGTCCCTTTCACCAAAGTCCCAGCCGGGGCCATCCTCGCGGTAGGCCTTCAGGATACGCCGCGCTACCGATTGAATGTGCACTTCGTCGGGGCCGTCGTAAATACGCGCTTCCCTGGCCAGGCGGTACATACGACTAAGTGGGGTGTCATCAGTCAGGCCCGCGGCGCCATATACCTGGATCGCGCGGTCCACGACATTGTGCACCATCTGTGCCCCTACCACCTTGATCATACCGATCTCGACTCGCGCGTCGTCACCGGAGTCGATGCGTCGGGCGGCATCGAGTGTGAACAGCCGACAGGACTGCATTTCTGTTGCGCTATCAAATACATGCTTCTGCAGCAGTTGCTTGTCTGCCAGGGGGCTACCGAAGGCGTGGCGCGCATGCAGGCGCTTGCACATTAAGTCGAAGGCGCGTTGAGCCTGTCCCAGCCAGCGCATGCAGTGGAAAATCCTTCCCGGCCCAAGTCGCTTCTGGGCGATAACAAAGCCCTGTCCGCGACCGCCCAGCAAGTTCTCTTCCGGCACTTTGATATTGTCGTATTCCACTTCGAAATGGCCGCCGTTGATGCCAAGCACTGGCGTCTCCCGAATAATGTTATAGCCCCGAACATTCGTGGGTACGATAATCATGCTGAATCCGTGATGGCCCGGTGCTTCGGGTTCGGTGCGGCACATGATGGTGGTATACGCAGCTTCATCCGCGCCGGAGGTAAACCACTTGCGTCCGTTGATGACCCAGTGGCCATCTTCCAGTACGGCGGTCGTCTGCAATTGGGTGGGATCGGAGCTGGCAACATCCGGCTCGGTCATCGCAAAGCTGGGAAAAATCTCACCGTCTACCATGGGCTTGAGGAATTGCTGCCGCCAGTGCTCGGAAGCATAGGTATTGAGCATGATGGAATCCTGCAGGGTCAGGGTGCCGAAAATTTTCCAGCCGTGTTCGGATCGACCGATCACTTCATTGATATAGACGTAGTCCATAAAGGGCATACCCTGCCCGCCAATAGCCTTCGGGTGCCCCAGGGCCCACAATCCCTCCTGCTTGGCCTCATCCATCAAACGGTTCATGGTCACATTCGCGCCGGTGCGATCTTCACCGTGCAATATGTACTCCACCGGATATACTCTCTCTTCGAGGAATTGCTTCACCCGGGCTCTTACGGGTCGCCAGGCGGGGCTGATGTCATCGGGTAACGTACTCTGGTTTTCGGTCATGGGGCGCTCTTCACCTGTTGATTACTGATGCGATATCACTGTGCAGACTATGATAGCGCACTGTGGCATTATGTAAATATAATTGACAAATAATCAGGGCCCGCCGATAGTGCAATCGTCTCTGGTTGCAAGGCGGCGGGGTGTATCAACCACCCGCTGCGATTCTCCATTAATCACTATCACCGAGTTTGATTGCCATGCCTAGTACGCCGAAAAATACCAACCTTGACCAGCTTCTGCTGCGGGGCTTTTACTGGATGGACGAAAGCCTGCAGCGCAACCTGCGCGCCCGTGGCGGTCCTAAAGTCACCCATTCCCAGTCCATGGTCATCCTGACGATTGGCGAGGGAATCAGGAGACCCTCCGCCATTGCCGAGCGCCTGGGTGTCAGTCGCCAGGCGGTGCACCAATGCCTGCAGGAGTTGGTCAAGGTGGGGCTGGTTGAGCTGGTTGCGGATCCGGAAGATGGCAGGGCCAAGCTCGCCAGGCTGAGCAAACAGGGAATGCCGGTTCGCATCGTCGCAAATGAAGTACTTCTCGCGCTGGAAACCGAACTGGGCGAGCGCATCGGCAAACGCAATCTCAACAAGCTGCGCTCGGCATTGGAACAGGATTGGGGCGAGCCGGCTACTCTCGAGTAGTTGTTAAATCCTGTTGGGCCAATGCTTGGCTGTGTCCGTCTGGCCTGTATTGCACCTGCCCAAATCAGTGTCCGCTGAGTCGGTCGGTTGGCATATACTTATGTCAATATACTTGACATAAAACTGTTAGCGAGGTTATTTTGGCCTATGATTAGTTTGGGTAATCGGGGAGCGACTGGCATGAGCCGCTTGACTGCAACGGACGCATTTTTCGCCTACGTGGATTCCGCATCGGCACCGATGAACATGGGATCGGTCCTGATGCTGGAGTTGCCCGGGAACTATAAAGGCGACTTCTTTGATAATTTTCGCAGCTTCATCGCGGAGCGAATACAGTACCTGCCCAAGCTGAAAAAGCGCCTGGTGGTAGATCCAGTGGGCCTGCCCCATTGGCTCGACTGTGAGGATTTTGACCTGGATTACCACGTGCGTCGCACCACCGTTCCTTCCCATGACGACAAAACATTGTTCAGGAAAATAGGGCGGCTGCAGCACATCCCGTTTGACATGGACAAGCCTCTGTTCATGTTTTATGTGATCGAAGGACTGGCGGATGGGCGAATCGCGGTGGTGCAGAAATTTCATCACGCCTTTGCCGATGGCAAAACGGCAGTACGTATCCTGGACTTGTTCAGCGATGAAGGCCTGGAGCGCGCGAGTATCGAGCAGTACCTGGAGGATGCCGTTTCGCCCGGACTACTGGCCCGTGCTGTCAGTGGCTATGTAGAGGACGTGCGCAGGACATTCGCCTCCCTGCCCGGAATTGCCGGGGCGGCCAGGCGCATGCTGAGCGAAGGTGGCAAGGCGATGCTGGACAGGATGCAGTCGCGACCGCGCACCATATTCAATGAGCCGCTGTCGAATCGGCGCCTGTTTGCCTTTCGCCACTGGCCGCTGGAAGAGATGAACCGGGTGCGCAGAGCAGCCGGCCTGACCTTTAATGACCTGGGGCTGGCTCTGTTGAGCGGCGCCCTGAAGCGCTACCTGGAAGAGTTGGAGGCGCTGCCGGCTGAGTCGCTGGTTTGTAATGTGCCGGTGGCGCTGAATGTGAAAGGCTCCAGCGGCGGGAATGCGGTGCTCGCCATCTGGGTTCCGCTGGGTACAGATATAGAAGACCGGGTTGAGAGAATTCGGTTTATGAAGAAAGAGGCGGATGAATCCAAGCAGTTCCTGTCAGGCGTACTCGAGGGTGCGTCAGTGGGGCAGGGTATCCAGCTGCCGGCTTACCTGATCAGGGCCGCAGCCCTGCAATCAAGTACGGAATGGATAACCAGGAGGCTGCCGCCTCCGGGTAATATCGCCCTGTCCAATGTGCCCGCACCGCCACAGACCATTCACGTGGCCGGTGCGGCAGTGGAATCGCTGTACGGGATGCCCATGGTGTTGCAGGGGCAAGCGGTCAGCACGACGTTTTCCAGCTATGACGACAAGGTCGTGTGCAGCATGCTCTGCTGTGAACATGCCTTACCTGACCCTGAGCGGATTTATGATTACATGGATGACGAACTCAAGGCCCTTGCCCAAATTTATATCAAACCTGTGAAGGCGAAGCGGGCTAACGGCAAGGCGCCAAATAAGCCTGCACCCAGTGGCAAAAAAGCTGTAAGGGCGAAAAGAAAAATTGTATAAATTGCAGTAGTTGATTACTGCCCCACCGCGTTTGGGGTGCATTGACAGTCCGTATAGCAATAGGTGGCCGCAGTGGATATAACACAGATCAGTACGCTTTCGAATCTGGTCCCTTTTCATGCCGCGATCCGTCCCGATGCCGAGGCAGTGGTCTATGGACCTGACTGTTTAAGCTTTGGCGAGCTTGAGGGTCGTAGTAACCAGGTGGCGCATGGCCTGCTTGCGGAATGCTCTGGGCCCTGCAGTCGTGTAGCTATCCTGGATCGCAACAGTGAGACTTTTTTCGAAGTGCTGTTCGGTACCGCGAAAGCCGGTGATGTGCTGGTCACGGTTAACTTCCGTTTGACACCCTCGGAAATCGAATATGTGCTGCATGATTCTCAGGCGGAGGTGGTTTTCGTCGGTGAAGAGTATGCACCCCTGGTGGATGCTATTCGCGAGAACCTGCCCCGCTTAAAGTGCATGATTATCATGGGAGAGGGCGCGGGCGCCAACTACCAGGCATGGCGCGACCAGCAACCGGCATCCCGGCCGGTGATTGACGTGGACCCCGAAGACATCGCCGTGCAGATGTACACCAGCGGCACCACTGGCAATCCCAAGGGGGTCGAGCTGTCGCACCGGGCGATGGTTGGCGCGGCCCTGGCGGGGCTCAGTGTCTGGCCCTTTTTATACGAGCCCGGGGCGGCGGTGCTGGGGACCATGCCACTGTTTCATATTGCGGCCGCGAACTTGTGTATCGCGGCGCTGTTCGTAGGCGCCCGGGCAGAGATAGTGCGTGAGACCAGTCCTCCCGAGTTGGCCAGGATACTGATCGAGAAACAAATTACTCTGGTACCGGTGCCGGCCACGGTTATTCATGAAATGCTGCGCAACCCGGGTGTCCGGGAGCAGGATTTCAGTGCACTCAAGACCATGTTGATTGCAGGCTCCGGGATATCTGTCGAGCTACTGCGTGAAGCGCAGCAGGTTTTCAGGTGTGGTTTTGCACTTTCCTACGGCAGTACGGAAACCTGCGGTGGCATGACTTACCTCGGAGCCGGGGATTGCACGGCTGATGCGGGCAAGTTGCTCACATCGGCCGGCAAACTGTTGGATCAGTCTGAGATCCGCATCGTGGACGAGCACGACGGGGACCTGCCAGCCGGCCAGACCGGAGAGATCCTGTGTCGAAGCAATCGCCTGATGACGGGCTACTGGGGGCGCCCCGAGGCCACCGCCCAGGCATTGCGTGACGGCTGGTTTTATTCGGGCGATGCCGGTTATATGGATGCGCAGGGATACCTGTACGTGGTTGACCGCATCAAGGATATGGTGATTTCCGGTGGCGAAAACGTCTACCCCACCGAGATAGAGCAGGTAATGCGCGCGCATCCAGCGGTAGATGACGTAGCGGTGGTAGGTGTTCCGGATGACAAGTGGGGCGAGGCGCTGCTGGCCTTTGTGATTCGTAAACCCGATGCCAATGCCACTGGCGAAGAGTTGGAAGCTTTCCTGAGGGGTAAATTGGCCGGCTTCAAGGTGCCACGCAAATACGAATTCGTGGACAGCTTTCCCCTCAATGCCACCGGCAAGGTGCTGAAGCGGACGCTGCGCGCTCCCTATTGGGAGGGAGAGGCACGGCAGATAGGTTGAACACGCCCAACGCAATACATGCACGTCCCTTATCCCGGTTGTTGGGTGGCTGGTGCCACCATCCGAAAGTCCAAGTATTAAAACGCAAGTATATTGACAAAAAAATATGATTAAGTTATCTTTTTCATAATTAAAAATTATTTAATATAAATTAAGCTAGAGCCGATTGATTGATTGTTAATCTGCATTTTCAGGATTTAAATTGAGAGCTATACATTCGGCAACTTCAACACGCTTAAGGCATCCTGCCCCTGAAGGAGTGAAATAATGGGCATAGTAATGTGTTGACTTTAAACAACATTAAAATATTATTGATGAACTAAAGTACAAAATCACGACAATAATAAAGTGGCAAAAGCCGGCAGTTAACTCGACGAACGAAGCAATAAATACAATTAAATAGTTACGCTCTGTGGGAGTCTTTAGTATGAAAACCTTGAATTTTGCACGCAAGAACCTGGCCATAGCTGTTGCAGTAGGATCGGGCCTTTTAGGCACCAACGCCTATGCGCAGTCTCAAGTGCTGGAGGAAGTAATCGTTACCGCGCAAAAGCGTGAGCAGAGTGTGATGGATGTACCGATATCCATTGGTGTCATGACTGGCACCACCATCGATAAATTTGATATTAGCGATATGACGGACTTGCAGAGTTTCATGCCCAGCCTCACGGTGCAGTCGACCTTTGGCAACTACGCCGTACGGATTCGCGGCATAGGCTCGGGAGTCACCAACCTGGCTTTTGACTCTTCGGTTACGGTGTACAACGACGGCGTATACTGCGGTCGCTCCAAGTGTCTGGAGTCCGCGTTCCTTGACGTGGATCGCATCGAGGTTGCCAGAGGGCCCCAGGGAGCCCTGTTCGGCAAGAGCACGGTTGCCGGCGCTATCAGCATGATCTCCCGTAAGCCCACCGACGAGTTTGAGGGCTATGTGCGCGGTAATTACGACATTGAGACCGATACATGGGTGGCCAATGCAGTTGTATCAGGCCCATTGACCGATACCTTGCGCGGTCGTATCGCCACTTCGTATACGGACACCAGCGGTTGGGTGAAAAACCCGTTCGTGAGCGATGATGAGCCTGACGGGGACAACTGGATCGCCCGCGGCGCCCTCAGTTGGGATGCAAGCGACACGACCACTTTTGACCTGAAAGTGGAGGGTGGCAATAGCAACACCGATGGCAGGAGTAACCAACTGGTTTCGGATCGTGGCCTGTTTCCCGCCATCAACACGGATCCGAATCCGGAGTACAAGCCAGATGACAAACGTCGGGTGAGCACCGGCATTCCCGGCAAAGAGGACTTTATCGACGCCGATTTCGAGATGGCCACCCTGACCATGAATACCGAGCTATGGGAGCATTCATTGGTGGGTATCGCCAATTACTGGAGCTACGATCAGGAATGGTTCCTGGATGTGGATGGCACGCCTGATGCCTATCTTAATACCTACCTGTCCGACGAATACGACTCCACTTCCTTTGAGCTTAGGGCGCTGTCACCGACCGGAGGTACGTTTGAGTACATCGCGGGCGCCTGGTACCAGGACTCCAATACCAAGACGAAGCAGTATTCGCCTTTTGCCCCTGCATTTTTTGAGGGCCTGGGTCTGCCTCCGTTCCTGATAGCTCCAGTCCCGAATGGCATGGATCGTAATTTCGATCGCGATACCAGCGTCTATTCAATATACGCTCAGCTGACCTGGAATATCACGGATAAGCTGAGTTTGATCACTGACGTGCGCTATACCGATGAAGAGCAGGATGGCAAGGGTTGGTCTTTACCACAACTGTACCCTGACGGTTACAACGGGGTCTATGCGCCGCCACCGCCGTCTTATGCTGGCTTTAACGCCGAGTACCATTTCAAGGAGAATCGTTCGGATGATAATGTCGACCCGGCCGTTCGTCTGCAGTATGACGTGAACGACGATATTATGGTGTACGCGGTCTATGCGGAGGGCTCCAAGCCCGGTGGCTTGAAGGCCAATGATGGCAGCCTGGGTGACCAATTGCTGGCAGTGGATGACCCCGATTATTACCAGAAATATGTAGGTCAGCCCACCGTCACGCCGCAGGACATGATCGATGGGGTGAAGCTACAGCAGGGTAATGGCATCTTCGACTTTGAAAAGGAGGAGGCAAAAAACTACGAGATTGGCGGCAAAATGACATTTCTGGATGGAGCGGCCAGCCTGACCACGGCGATATTCCACATGGAATTCGATAATCTGCAGACCTCGTCTTACGATGGTACGCGCTTTATCATAGGCAACGCCGCTTCGGCTGAAGTGGATGGTGCTGAAGTGGAGTTGACCTGGCAGGCGTCAGACTACCTGAGGCTGCAGGCGATGGCAGCTTATATCGATGCGTCCTACAGCGATTACACTGAGGGGCAGTGCCCGGTAGGCGAAGGCAATATACAAAAAGATCCTGATTGCGTAGATGGACAGGCCGATCTGGACGGCGAGCCACTGGAGCGTTCACCCGAATGGGAGGGCAATATCCTGGCATTCTGGTCGAGTCCGCTTACCTCTACGATTAACCTGGTAGGCAATGCGTCGGTGCATTACTCGGACGAGTACTGGGTGCGGGTCGACTACGCGCCCAAGGGCAAGCAGGACTCTTTTTACACCTACGATGCGCGAGTGGGCCTCGCCGCTGCTGACGACAAGTGGGAAGTGGCGGTAATCGGCAGAAACCTCAGCGATGAATACACCATCCAGCACGCCTACGAGATTGCGGGTTCTGAATTTCAGAACTTGTCTCAGGGCCGGACAGTATCCCTGGATGTCATCTATCGTTTTTAGCCAGTAAAGACCGGGGTTCAGGGGCTTGTCCCCTGGACCCCTTTTTTTTGCTCGTAGGTGCCGTTTCCTAACCACATTTCCCTTGCGGTGGCCGATATCAGGTGAACTGAAATGAAAGCAATGCTTTGTTCGCAGTTTGGCGGGCCGGATATTCTGGCTCTTGAATCCGTGAGAAATCCAGCACTGCGGGCCGGGGAGGTTCGTATTGAAGTCCATGCTTGTGGCATCAACTTCCCGGATGTGCTGATGGTCAAGGGTCAACATCAGCTGACCCCCGCACTGCCTTTTATTCCTGGCGGGGAGGTCGCGGGCATAGTCACTGAGATCGGCCCTGATGTTACCACGCACATCCCGGGGCAGCGGGTCATGGCGGTCACCTTCACCGGTGGTCTAGCCGAGGAAGTCGTCGCGCCAGCTCATACCGCGATACCCATCCCCCAGGAAATGGATTTTACTACTGCGGCGGTGTTTCAGGGTGGACACACGGTTGCCCATTATGCGCTGAAGCGGCGCGGTCAACTTACCGAGGGTGAAGTGCTGCTGGTGCTGGGCGCAGCGGGCGGTGTTGGCCTGGCGGCGGTGCAGTTGGGGAAGGCCATGGGGGCACGTACGATAGCGGCAGCCAGCACCGAAAAAAAGCTGGCCTGCGTCATGCAAAATGGTGCCAGTGAGACGATTAATACATCTACAGAAGATATCAAGGAGAAGGTCAAAGCACTGACCGGAGGGCGGGGAGCGGATGTTATTTTTGATCCAGTGGGCGGCGACCAGTTCGACCAGGCCACCCGCTGTATTAATGTCAATGGCAGGATCCTGGTGGTCGGCTTTGCCAGCGGGCGGATCCCGCAGTACCCGGTCAACCTGGCCCTGCTGAAAAGCTGCTCTATAGTGGGCGTGAACCACCAGCAGTTCTTCGTGACCGCGCCGGCTCATGCGCAGGCAGACATCGCCGAACTGCTGCGGATGTACCAGGAAGGCTTGATTAAGCCGATTATCGACCGGGTTTATGAGTTGAAAAACGCCGCAGGGGCGCTTGCTCATGTTGGGGAGCGCAGGGCGATTGGCAAGGTAGTCGTTTCGGTGCGCGCCTGATTATACAGGCCGGCCAAATCACTCAGGGCTTCAGCTGAAACGCGAAAAATCAGGCTGGCGCTTTTCGGCGAAGGCGCTCATGGCTTCCCCATGTTCCGGTGATGCAAAACATTTCAGCAGCAGCTGCTCCTCATCACGCACTCGTTGCATAATCTGTTCTCTATCACCCTTCAGCAGCCGCTTGGTCTGCCGCACTACTGCCGGTGGTTTCTGCGCGAATTCAGCTGCGATACCCAGCGCGACATCCGCCGCCATGCCGGGCCGGGCCAGGCCAGATGCAATGCCCAACTCATAAGCCCGCTGTCCGCTGACCGGTTTGCCGCGCAGCAATAATTCGGCCGCCCGTGTGTAGCCCAGCAGTCTGGGCAGCATCAGGGAAGAACCCCCTTCGGGTACCAGGGCGATATTGATAAACGGCATCAGTATGCTGGCATTGTCAGCGACCACGACGCTGTCCAGGTGCAGCAGCATGGTTGCGCCAATACCCACGGCCATACCTTCCACAGCGGCAACGATGGGCACGCTGGCTTGCGCCAGGCTGGTGATGAATCGCATTGGTGGCGTTGCCTCGTCACCCGTGACGGGATCAGGGAAATCCTTGAGGTCATTGCCCACCGTAAAGTTATCCCCGCTGGCCAGTAATACAATGGCACGTACTTCGCTGTCCGATTCCGCCGCTTCAATCGCCGCTGACATGGTGTTGTACATGGCCATTGTCAGCGCGTTGTTTCTGTCCGGGCGATTGAGTCGAATCTGCAGGATGTGGTTTTCGCAACTAACGTTCACGTGTTCAGTCATGGGCCTGGTCCTGGTATTGCTTGCGTAGTTCCCGCTTCAGGACCTTCCCGTTCGGGTTACGCGGCAGCTCCTGCCTGATTTCTACCGCACTGATGCGTTGTCGTTTGCCCACTCGCTCATTGGTCCATTCCAGTAGGTCCCCGGCGCAGTTCGCGTCACTCCCGCTTTTCAACACCACCAGTGCCAGCGGAGTTTCCCCCCAGGTTTCATGGGGTACTCCAATCACTGTTGCTTCCGACACATCCGGATGCTCCACCATGATCGCTTCGATGTCGGCGGGATAGATATTCTGACTCCCGGAGAGAATCATGTCTTTTTTGCGGTCGACAATATACAGGTAACCGTCCTCATCCACCCGGCCGATATCGCCGGTACGCAACCATTGCAGGCCGCTGGCGTCGATGTACATGGCTTCGCGGGTGGCTTCCGGGCGCTTGTGGTATTCCACCATCCAATGCACGCTGCGGGCGCAGATTTCGCCGGTGCTGCCCCAGGGCAGTTCATTGTCATCGTCATCCAGCAAGACGTAGTCGTGACCGCGAACCGGTTTACCCACCGACGACAGCTTGCCTGCAGCTTCCTCGGGTTGCAGGGTGGTCATAAACCCCTCGGTCAGGCCGTAAAGTTCGATGACATCACAGCCCAATTGTTCTATAACCTGTTTTTTGAGGCCTTCAAACAGGGGCGAGCCTCCGGATATCACTGCCTCGAGAGAGGCGACGGCCGCGGAACTGAAATTGGGGGCCTCCAGCACTCGCTGGAATTGCAGTGGCACCATCATGGTATGGGTGACGCCGTATTTTTCTACTGTGTCGATCCAGCTGGAGGCGTCGAACTGCCTCTGGATAACGCAGGTTGCTCCTACAATCAGTGAGCAAAACAGCGACGCCCAGGCAATGTTGGAATACAGGCCGATAGGGCAAATCGAGATGGTGCCAAAGTGGTAGCGGTGCGCCAGTGCCAGCTCGTACATGGACTGGGTGCGCCTGCGGTGGACGTGCTTTATGCCCTTGGGCATGCCGGTAGTGCCGGAGCTGTAAATAATATTACAGGGATCGTCGTCATCTATCGCAATGTCCGGATCAGTGTCGTCCTGCCCCGACCGCCAGGTTTCATAGGCTGGGGCCGCGCCACTATCGTCACCGCCAACCACAAACCTGCCTGCGGGCACCATTGATTCGATGCCGTCCAGTCGACTGGCCATGCGCGGATACTGGTCCGGGGTAAAAAACATCACGCGCACTTCGGCGTCCCTGAGCATGGTCTCCAGGCCGTCTTCATTCACCGCAACATTGAGTGGCACCACCACAGCGCCAGATTTGAAAACCCCGAACAAGATCTCCGCGTACTCGACGCAGTTGCTCATAAGAATGGCGACGCTGTCACCCTTGCCGATGCCGAGGGCCTTGAGTCCATGGGCCACCTGGTTCGAGCCTTGATCAATCTCACTCCAGGTGAGGATTTTTTCTTCGTCGATGATGGCTGCCTTGTGCGGATACCACTTGCCGTGCAGGCGGACAAAATCCGGTAAGAGTGGCGCCTTTATATCGAATTTCATAGTTGCTCCTCTTCCCGTGTGTTTGCCGGGACCTGTATCACACCTTCGCAGAACGCCGACTCAGTCAATAGCTGTAGGCACGACAGAAAAATACTAGAAAACCCCACCAGCTTGCTTCGCTTCAGCCAACTTTTCCTCGAGCATTACTCTAGCCAGATCCTCTCCTGCCGCTTCTGTTGGTTGTAACTTCAGGCAGCGTATGTCTTCGAAACCGATGAAGCGTGCGATGTGTTCGAGATAGGACCGCTGAAAGTCGGTTTTCGTGCCGTCACCCTCCTGGGGAAAGCGCAGTGCATATTCGCTGCCACTGGAGAGGATTAGCTGTAGCGGCTTACCCGTTACCATGCCTACATATTCCCCCTTGCGGTTAACATAGAAAGTCAGGCCAGGTTGGCAGATCAGGTCTATGTAATGTTTCAGCCGATAGGGGATCGAGTAATTCCACATGGGTGCGGAAAGCAGCACCTTGTCGGCAGACTTCAGCCGCTCGATCTCCCGCACAACCCCTGACCACTGCCCGGTGGCTTCCAGGCTGGAACCATCGGCAATCAGCATGGCGATATGCACCATTTTCTGATTGGCGCCTTCCTGGCCAAAATCAGGCAGTTCATCCCTGAACAGGTGCAGATGATCAATTTCATCCTGCGGGTAGTGCTGCCTGTAACCGGCCAGGAAAGCCTCCGCAGCCCTGGATGAATATGACTTTTCTTCACGAGGGCTGGCCTCGATGTACAGTAGGCGGGACATTGGGTGAGCTCCAAATAATTGTAAATGTAGTTTACATAAAATTCATGCCTTGGCCTAATAGGATCAAAAGCGGAAGGTGAGTGTCGACAAGCCGCGATCGATTACCGACATTTTAAGGATTTTAATATATATTTAGATAATTTATATCAAATAAAATCTTATTATTACTTGTTATACTGGTAGTGAGGTTTTCGTGTTGGTGGTGTCTTTAAATCCGGAGGCGGTATGGAATCAGGAAAAAACGTCAGGAAATCGCCCCGGAAAAAATCCCGGTCACCCAAGCCAGGGGCTGCCAATTTGCATAGCGTTAACCGCTGGGACATGCCTAAACCACTCCTGGCTATAGTCGACGAGCACAAGTATGTGTCCAGATTACTCCCGCTGCTGGAGGCTGAAGCAGCCAAGCTCAAACAAAATAGACGAGCGGATTTCGATTGCCTCGACGATATCATGCATTACATGGTCCACTTTCCTGACCGGTATCATCACCCCAAGGAAAACCTGATCTTCGACCGCATGTCCGGGCTCGCGCCAAGTACGGCGAAAACGGTGGCCAGGTTGCGTAGAGATCACGAAAAAATGGCCGAGCAGGGGCCGGCACTTCACGCCAGGATCGTTGCACAGAAAAAATCCCGTAGCGCAGCCAAGGCACGGGAACTCGCTGACGAAATTGGCTTTTACGCCAGTAATATGCGAGCTCACATGAAGCTCGAAGAAACAGCGGTTTTGCAACCAGCATGTAATACACTAAAAAAAGCCGACTGGCAGCGAATAGATACTGCTATCAAAGCAATCAACGACCCGATCTTCGGTGAGGAGATTTCGGAGCGCTATCTTACCCTGATGCAACGCTATATCAACGAGTTCATCTCGGTATCTTCCAGCGGATCATTCCCGATACGACTGGTCGAATCGACACTCAGCAAGATCGAACAGGGGATTTATACCGTCGCGGAAATGAGGCACCTGCCGAAGCTGCTGGTGAAGAACAGCAGTGAAATAAGCAAAGCAAGAGCCAGACGCCTTGGGAACCTGTCGAAAGTGAGAGACTGGGACTCTCTGGGGGACTGGTATCGCAACGGCAGAGAGGCTAGCAGGAATGATTGGAACCAGGCGGTTGACCAGGTAAAGGAGTTGCTGGACTCCGTCAGTCAACCTGTTGGCGTAGAAGAGATGCACGACGGCCTTTCCACCATTACGCTGCGTACCGAAAAAGAAATACTTTCTTACCAGGAAAGGCCTTACAGGCCGAGCAAGAGCCCACGAACCAGCTGGCAGGCAGCGCTGGTCAATTTATTGGGGCGAATAACCATCAAGCCGATGATGAGTCGGATAGATTTAGACAGCATCAACAATGGCAAGCGGTTGAAACGGATGGCCAAGGTCGTACCACCGGGGACGCACGTCGAGCCCGTTGATGAGGCGAGTTTTCACGCGGTCTGGATAGTGCCCGATGAGCAGCCTGTCACCCGGCGCACCATCCTGCACCTTCCCGGGGGTGGTTTTTTCGCGCCGGCTACCGATATGCATCGTACAATGCTTGGCAAACTGGCATACCGGACCCAGTCTCGCGCCATGCTGGTCAGTTACCGCCTGTTACCGGAACATCCGTTTCCGGCAGGCCTCGAGGACGCGCTGGCGGCGTATCGCTTTCTTCTCAACGACGGTGTCCGGCCGGAGGAGATTGTTATCTCGGGTGACTCGGCGGGAGGCAACCTCGCCCTGGCATTGCTGCTGGCAGCGCGCGACGAAGGTTTGCCGCTACCTGCCGCTTGCGCATTGATAAGCCCATGTACCGACATGACTTTTTCCATAGCCTCGCGAGATACCAACCGCTGGAAAGATCCCTTTCTGCCAAGCAGAAATAAAACGGGCGCACACGACAGATATGCTGGAGATTTTCCACTGGATCATCCGCTGGTCTCGCCGATATTTGGCAGTTTTGCGGGGTTTCCGCCGATGTTCGCCTTTGTCTCCAGTAGCGAGACGCTGTTGGATGACACGCTGGTGGTTGCACGAAAAGCGAGGGCCGAAGGAGTGGATTTCGAGGTCGAAGTCTGGGAGAGTCTCCCCCATGCATGGCCGCTCTTTTCCTTTCTGCCGGAGGCGGTCGCTGCAGTGGAGCGCCTGGGTGAATTTATCAGCGAGCACCTGAATAACCCAGAGGTGCGTTAACTCAAGGACAGGAGGGCGAAACATGGCTATCGACTTTGCTATCGATCCCGGGACAGAAGAGTTTCGCACCAACAGCGCGCAGTTCTATTCCCGCTTGCTGCGGGAGCGCCCGGTAGCCCGCACGGAACTGGATCAGTGGCTGTTTTGCAAGCATGCCGATGTGCGCCGCATCCTGACGGACTACGATTATTTCCAGCGCCCCTCGGACTGGTCTATCGAGCGCAAGCCGGAGGGTCCACTCAAGGAGTTTGCCAGGAATAATATGATCGGCATGAACCCGCCGCGACACACCCGTTTTCGTCAGTCAGCGGCGCGGGGGCTCTCCCGCAAGTTGGCCGAGACCATGGCACCGAAAATTGAACTACTGGTGGATAAGCTACTGGAGGATATGGCAACCAGGGATGGCGGTGATTTTATTGCCGACTTTGCCTTTCCTTTGCCAGTTTACGTCGTCTGTGAACTGCTGGGCATTTCCCACGAAGATCATGACATGTTTGGCCAGTGTACCGCCGACATGCTGGCCAGCCTGGAGCTGTCTTCGACTCCGGAAGTATTTGACCAGGGCAGCGCTGCGGCGCAAATTTTATTTGATTATTGCAAGCTGGTTGCGGTAGAGCGAGAGCAACATCCCAAGGACGATTTTATCAGTATGCTCATCCACTCGGAGCGCGAGGATAAGATGAGCCGGGATGAGGTGATCTGGCTTGCTGTTAGCATGCTGATAGCCGGCCATGAAACCACCACCCATATGCTCGGTAACGGCATGCTGGCCTTGGTTCGACATCCCGATCAGTACCAGTTGCTGGTTGATAATCCGGCGTTAGCGGCCAACACGACCGAAGAGGTACTGCGCTTTGACCCGACCATCTATGTGCTGTTTCGGGAAAGCATTGCGGATGTGGAGATGGGCGGCCACCACATTCCGGCGGGGAGCTTCCTGTTGACCTCGTTATACGCGGCGAACCGGGACCCCGATGTGTTTGACAACCCCGATACCTTCGATATTCAACGCCCAAATGCCAACATGCACCTCACTTTTGCGGCGGGGCGCAACCTGTGCCTGGGCCACTGGCTGGCCCGCCTGGAAGGCGAAATAGCCTTCAGCAGAATTTTCAGAAAAGTGGGCCATTTCCAACTGGCCGGTGACCCGGTGCCGCGCAACGGCCTGATGTTCAAGGGTAACCTGTCGCTGCCCATGAGCTGGCAGGCGGTCTAGGCCGGGTTGCGCTCACGCAGGCTGACGCGATCGAGTTTGCCCGTTACCCCCACCGGCAGTGCATCGTGAAAAATATAGCGTTTGGGCTGTTTGAATGGGGCGAGCCCGCGATCGTTGCAAAACTGGCCTAACTCCTGGGCGGAGACCTGCGCTGAGCACGACACATGCGCTTCGATGCGCTGCCCCCATTTTGGATCGGGTACGCCGATGACCGCGACCTGGGAAATGGCAGCATGCTGTAACAGAAAGGTTTCTACCTCCTCACCGTGCACCTTGATGCCGCCGGTGTTGATCATGTTGTCGGTACGCCCTTCCACATAGAGGTAGCCTTCCTCGTCCAGATGCCCCATATCGCCGGAGCGCCACCAGCCCCGTACGAAACGTTGCGCGGTCAATGCGGGATTTTTCAGATAGCCCTGGGCGATGGTCGGCCCGCGCAGTACGATCTCGCCAGCTGCGCCGGTGCAAAGTTCATCATCAATACTGCCTTCGGGATCGACAATCCGCAGATCGGCGCCGGGCAGGGGTTTGCCGGCGCAAACCGGTTTGCTGTTTAGCAGGGAGTCTTGCAGTTCCCAGAAAGTCGCAGCGCCTGGCGCGGATTCCGAGGCCAGGTACAGGCAGCGAATGTCGGTGTCCGCCCAGCTTAGTACGCGCTGGATATCGCTTTCGGTGGGAGGTTCGCCGGCGCATAACACCATTTCAAAGCTGCTCAGGTCATAGCGTTGGGTAATTTCCGGCTCGAGCATGCGAATCATGGTGGGTACCGGCCCTGCCATGGTGATCTTTTCTTTTTCCACTGCCTGGCAGAATTTTTCCGGGGTGAAACCATCCAGTAAAACAATGGTACCCCCGGCGTACAGAATGGGAATGGAAGAAAACGGCCAGGCTGCAAAGGAGGTGCCCACATTGACCAGGAAACGGGTAGTACGTGACACCGCGCCAAACAGGGCAGGAGCCGCCTGCAGCCAGCGTACAAAGTTCTGGTTGCTGTGGATAATACCCTTGGGTGTACCGGTAGAGCCGGACGAGAGAATTATAATTGCGGGATCCGCCGGTGACACCTCTAGCGACGGCTCCTTAGGTGGAAAGCGGCTCACCAGGTCGCTGTAGCTGTTGTTCACGCCCCGATCATCGTCCAGACAGATCAGCGGAATGTTCCAGCCAAGCGATTCCAGTGCGGCGGTGGCGGTCACCAGTAAGTGGCCACTGCAGATCAGTGCTTTGGCCTCTATCTGTCGCAGGGTGCGGGCTATAAATTCCGCGGATTCACGCACATGGATATTACAGCTCAACGCTCCCAGTTTATGGACCGCAAAATAGGCGGCATAAAATCGGCAGGAGGCAGTACCCATCAGTGCCACGGTGTCACCTTTATTGGCACCCAGATCGATCAGTCCCTGGGCCAGGCATCGTGCTTCCCGATTCAGTTGCTCCCCGGTGTATCTGTCGACATCATCAATGACAAGCTCCCGGTCGCTGTTCCATTTGCACAGCAGGTTGATAGCGTATTTAACCGTGTTGTTGTTATCAGCCGTACTCATGTCTGACTGTTCTCAGGTAAATGCACGACGCCATGATGAGCGAAATCGGCGATCTGTTGTCCGCTCAGTCCCATTTCCTCAAGTATTTCACGGCCCTGGGCGCCGGGGGTGGTCGCGGTGGCCGTCACCGCTGTGTCGGTCCTGCTGAAGCGGGGGGCCAGGTTCGGCTGGGTAATGCCGTTCAAGTTGACGAAGTTCTGCCGCAGCCGATTGTGTTCATGCGCCACCGATTCCTCCAGAGAGAGCACCGGTGTAACGCAGGCATCCCGAACCGAGAATATCTCGGTCCACTCCTGCCGTGTCCTGGTGCGGAAAGTGTCGGTAAATACCCGCTTCAGGGCGTGCCATTTAGTGCGATCCATTGGCGGCGGCAGGTTGCTGATGTCCAACTCCAGTCCGGCAACAAACTCACGGTAGAACTTGGGTTCGATAGCACCCACCGCCATGTATTTGTCGTCTGCAGTGGCATAAACACAATAGAACGGCGCGCCTGAATCGAGCAGGTTGGTGCCGCGCTCAGCCTGCCACATGCCGGCAGCGGTAAACATGTGGATGGTGCTCAGCAAATAGGACGAGCCCTCCAGCATGGCGGCGTCAATCACCTGGCCCTGGCCGGATGTCCTGGCTTCCAGTAGTGCCGCCAGCAGCCCGGTAACCAGGAACATGGAACCTCCGCCATAGTCTGCGACCAGGTTTATGGGTGGTACCGGCGGACCGTCCTCCAGGCCAATGGCATGCAACACGCCGTTCATGGACAGGTAATTGATATCGTGACCGGCGTGTTGGGCAAGGGGGCCGCTCTGTCCCCAGCCAGTCATCCGGCCATAGATAAGCGTGGGGTTGCGCGCCAGGCAGGCATCCGGCCC
>Ga0316193_10000737_pt1 | contig 20946 bp, 15 predicted proteins | sample MerIslsedime2_MG_FD_207735 | JGI IMG/M metagenome (GOLD analysis project Ga0316193, IMG submission 207735) | Coastal sediment microbial communities from Maine, United States - Merrow Island sediment 2 | ecosystem: Environmental > Aquatic > Marine > Coastal > Sediment | place: USA: Maine... | reverse complement strand
GAACAGGCGTTCACCGAGGAGACCGATGAGGTATTGGCGGCGCTTGAAGTCGTGCAAAAGGGCGCCTCGCTTTCTCGGCGGATCGACGAGACGATGTTGGTACGTGAAATGGAGCTAGCAGCCGCCATGGGAGCGGCCAGCGGCGAACAGTCGACCGACGTCCTTGAGCAGTCAGGTCGGTCCCTCTGGCAGTCCATCGAATCCTATGTGGATCAGACCGTTCATCGGATTCGAACCAGCATCGAAAACGAAAAGCGGATCATCAGCTCGCTCTCTGGTCTCAGCGGTCGCAAGGCCATTCTCCTCGTAACCGATGGGGTCGAGGCGCGGCCCGGGGAGGGGCTGTTTCAGACGTGGGGCCAGGTGTTTGGGGAGGTCCCCGCATTCAGGATCGATGCGCAGAGGGCTTTTCTGCAGGCATCGCGCAACGATCTCAGCAACGAGTTCGACGATCTCGCACAATTTGCCAACGGGCACCGGGTGAGCTTTTACACCCTGTCGGGCATCAACGAAGGGCTGAATCGAGCGTTGTCGGCCGAGACCCGGCTGATGGACGAGCAACGTCTGGCCGTAAACCAGGGGATGAGCGCTGAAGTCCTCATGTCATACATGGCCGGCACGACCGGCGGTCGCCCGCTGGTCAACTCGCCAGCTCTCGCGGGCCAGCTTGAAGAGGTGTCGCAAGAGCTGGCGAGCTATTACTCATTGGCATTCGAACCGCAACACCTGGGCGATGGCAAATACCATCGACTCAACGTCAAGATCGATCGGGACGGCATCCGGGCTCGCCATCGCGAGGGCTATCTGGATGTACCTCTGGCTGAGCGCATCAACAACCGGACATTGGCCGCGGCCATCCACGGTGTTGCCGACAATCCGCTCGGAATCGCAGCCGCCTCGAGCGGCGAAATCATCAAACGAGATGACGGGACCTACCTCCTCCCGGTCATCATTACGGTGCCCATCGGGCAATTGGTCTTGATTCCATCAGTGGACGAACACAATGGTCGAATCTCGATCCACCTCACGGTGAGGGACCAGCGCGGCGACCTTTCACCAACGGTGCGCCGCGAATATCCAATCACGGTTCCAAACGACCTTCTCTCCGGTGCTCTCGGTCAGAGCGCCGGATTCACTATGCGCCTTGCGGTGCGCCCGGGGAAGCAGAGGATTGCGGTCGGGCTGAGGGACGAGGTCGCAACCACGGAATCCGTCACCTTCTTCGAGGTTGAGGTGGGCGATACAGCCGGTACGGACGGGTGATGAAGATCCGGCCGGAGGGAAAGATAATGGCCTCCCGGGGTTGGATTCACCACCGGATCCTTTGCAGCCTTGCCTCAGGTCTTGTGATCGCTGGATGTGCGCAAGCTTTTTCTCTCGCGGCCGAATCTCAGGAGACTACGCCGGAGGTGCTCGAAGCGGTGGAAATCGGGGCGGTGAAAGCGACCACGGGCGGACTGTTGCTCTCCGGCCAGGCGGGCGGCGACGTCGACGGCGCGTTGATCTGGTCGCTGGCAGGGCGCGATGCATCCGGTCGCGTCGATGTGCCGTACGTCATCGAGGTTGATGGCGGGGCGCTGCTCAGAGGGAGCAGTGGGCGCAGTATGGCTATCGGCATCTATGCCTATGTTGTCGACGGTGAAGGCAGAGTCGTCGACTTCATCGCTCAGGGATTGGTTCTGGACTCCGCAACCTATCGTGACGCAATTCGCGGCTCGGGACTGAAGTTCGTCGGCCGCTTCGCCCTGGAGCCGGGTGATTACACTCTTAGGGTGATGGTTCAAAACAATCGCACCGGTACATACTTCATGTCGTGGAGCATCCTGACTCTTCCTATCGCCGACGACCCCTCGCCGCATCTCTTACCACCGCTGTTCCCCGATCCGGTGTCCCCGTGGACTGTTGCACGACAGAAGGGTGAAATCACCGCTTTTGCCGTGGAAAATGGCGCCGGGATATTACCGGCCGCCAGGCCGACGTTGGTCGAGAATCAACCCGCTGTGGTCTACCTTGGAGGTGGTGGTTGGGACGAAAGCTCGGTGGTCGAGGTCCGCATTCTGGATGAGCTCGGGCGGACGGTATCCGAGCCCCTGCCCCTGGTCCAGTCTGCCGACCCCCCGTCGGGCGAATTTCAATTTCGCCGCATCGCACTCACACCTGTTGATCTGCCACCGGGTGAGTTCAGCTTCGTCGTGACACTGGCGGATGAGAATGCCGGCGAGGTGCTCCGGCGAGCCACGCGATTGACCGTGGTGAGCGAGGGAGAGACCCGAGGATGGGCCGGCGTTGGTGACCCTGAAATCGTCCCGGCCGCGGGAGCGCCGGGCGAAGGTTCAGAAACGGCGCAGAAGCTCAACAAAAAGGAAATCCGTACGGCCTATCGTCGGGCTCTCCGTCCGCTTGGCGATGGCGATGCCGTGACGGCCCGCCGACAGGTGGCCGAACTCGAGCGGCGGGTGGTCTCGGATCTTTCGCGAACCGCCCTCTTGACTCTGAGCGAGGCTGAGCTCGCAGAGGCGAGGGCATTGGCGAAGGCAGATCCCACATGCCTGATGCCTTTGGCTTTGATGCACCGGGACCTCTATCGCGGCTATGCGGCGCGGCGTGAAGGGCTGTTGTCCACACACGCGCGGAAAATGGCGATTGGCTATGCCGAAGAGCTCGGTCGCACAAAACCGTACTTCGGCTTTTCTGAAGGGCTGATGGTCAATTTTGCTTCCGATCTCGCACAAGCCGGCGCGTCGAGTTCAGCGCGAGACCTGCTCGAGCGAGCGCTACGCCTCAACCGCGGATACCGTCCCGCCATGCTGTCCCTCGGATTCAGCTTTGAGCGGAATGCCGATTATTTCGAGGCCGCATCGGTCTACCAGGATCTCGTCGATACCCATCCCGACTTCGAAGAAGGGCGGCTCCGTCTCGGCGTCAATCTGATTCGCACCGGAAGGGATGGGGCCGGAGAAGAACTCTTGAGGGGCCTGGTGGGGAGGGGAGCGACGGCCTGGGTTGAAGCCATTGCTGCTCAAGAGTTGGTCCGGCAAAAGGCCGAGAAAAGGAAGCTCCTGCCGGAAGCTGAACGGGAAGCACGCGCGGCTCTCGAGCTCATGCCCGATGATCAGCGACTGTGGATCTTGCTTGCCGCCATCCTCGAAGGATCGAACCGCCATGACGAAGCCATCGAGGTTCTCAGAAGTCTTCCCCCTGCGGGCCGAGGCGTGTCACCCCGCGCGCGCTATGGGGAGTGGCCGAGATTGGGCGTCAGGGCTTCGCAGGCCCACCTGAATCGACGTGCTTTAGAGGGAGTGCCCGCTCTCAAGGCGGCCCTCGTCGCAGGGGGTGCGGTTTGAGGTCTTTTTTCCTGGTTCTGGGTCTGTCAATGCTGGCGGTGTCACCCACGGGTGCACAGGACATCTGGGTCACGATCATTCAACCCAGAGACGGAGATCTCGTCATCGGCGAGCTCGATGTCGTGGTCGAGGTGGTGTCTCGCGCAGACATCGCCGAAATCGAGTTTCAATTGGATGGGCGTCCCATCGGCACCCTTGCAATGGAGCCATTTCGGATGCCCGTTGACCTCGGCGAAGAAAATCTACCGCACCGGTTTTCGGTGGTGGCTGTCGACGTCGATGGAAACCGGGCCTCACACGAGGTCCATACCCAGCCGATTCCGATATCCGCCGACTATGAGGTCGAGCTCCAGCAACTTTATGTTTCGGTGACCCGCGGAGGCGAACGAGTGCTCGACGTCGAGCAGGAGCACTTCACCGTGACCGATGAGGGCGTTGCACAGGAGTTGGTGACCTTCGCTCGCGGCGACATCCCATTCACCGCCGTCCTCCTCATCGACGCGAGCGCGTCGATGTTCGGTGAAAAGATCGAGTCAGCGGTTGCGGGCGCCGCGTCCTTCGTTCATGGGATGAAGAAGCTCGATCAGGCTCAGGTCATGGTCTTTTCAGACGAGCTCCTCAGTACCACCCCAATCACAGACGCCAAGGAGGTCCTGACGGCGGGTCTCAGCAGTACCGAGGCGCGCGGTGGCACCGCCCTGCAGGACCACCTCTTCGTGGCCCTGGAGCTGATCGCTCAACGCCAGGGAAGGCGTGTGATGATATTGCTCTCGGACGGCGTCGATACCCACAGCGTGGTGGGAATGCCTCAGGTATTCGAAGTCGCGCGCAAGGTCAACGCGCTGGTCTATTGGATCCGTATCTCGGGCGGCAACGATTTGCGGGCACACGACGGGGGAGTGAGGATGACCTCCGCCTGGAAGAACGCAGACCAGTACCGTGAGCAGCTCGAGTTGCTGACCCAGGTCGTAGACGAAAGTGGCGGCCGGATACTCGAGGTTGGCACACCGGACGAAATCCGACCGGTCTTCATCGACATCCTGAAGGAGCTTCGCGAGCAGTACGTGCTCGGTTTCTACCCGAATGACAGACAGAACGACGGACGCTGGCACAAGGTCAGGGTTGAGGGGGCTGGCGAGGATGTCGAAGTGAGGGCGCCGAAAGGGTATGTGGATCACTGAGGTAAAGCTATTAGCCGTTAGCTGTTAGCTATTAGCTTGGCGCACAATCGCATCCTGTCGTCCTCCGAGAACCCATCCTCGAGAGCGCCGCGATTCCAACTGGATTGCGAGCTAATTGCTAAGAGCTAATGGCTAACAGCTTCTGGTATCCTCCAGCCCTGACGGAGAGCAGATGCAGCACGAAATCATCCTCATCCTCGACTTTGGATCGCAATACACCCAGCTCATCGCCCGACGATTCCGCGAGCTCGGGGTGAAAACGGTGATCGAAAGGGGAGATCTGGGCGGAGTAGAGATCCGAAATGCGTCGCCGATCGCGATCGTGCTCTCCGGAGGGCCGGCGAGCGTTTTCGAAGATGGAGCGCCGCAAGCGGATCCGGCCGTATTCGAGCTTGATGTGCCGGTGCTCGGTATCTGTTATGGACTTCATCTGATGGCTCGCGACCTGGGCGGCAATGTCAGATCCTCGTCTCAAAGGGAGTACGGGCTGGCGGAGCTCGAGGTGGTTCGCGGTGGATCGGTGTTTGATGGCACGCCCCGCGAACAGCCGGTGTGGATGAGTCACGGCGACCTGGTCGAGCGCATGCCGGACGGTTTTGAGGTCCTGGCGACAACCTCGACCACCGAGGTCGCGGCGATGTTCGACCCTTCACGGCGATTTGTCGGCCTCCAATTCCACCCGGAGGTCCGGCACACTCCGCACGGAACGACGATGTTGGAGCATTTCATCACCCTTGCCGGGGCGAAACGCGATTGGAACCCGGCCGCTATCCGTCACGAGCTCGTGGCGGACCTCGAGGCGAAAATCTCCGATGGAAAGGTGATCTGTGGCGTATCAGGAGGCGTCGACTCCTCAGTGACCGCGGTCCTGCTGCGCGAGGCCATCGGCGACCGCGTCGTACCGATCTTTGTTGATACGGGTTTGCTGCGGAAGGACGAGGGCGATGCGGTGGAGCGAAGCTTTGCCGAGTTCGGTCTCGACCTCGATCGTGTGGACGCTTCCGAACGCTTCTTCAGCGCTCTTTTTGGCGTTGAAGACCCCGAGGAAAAGCGCAAGATTATCGGGCGTGAGTTTGTCGAGGTTTTCGAGGCCGAAGCGGCTCGGTTTTCAGACGCGCGTTTCCTCGCACAGGGAACCCTGTATCCGGACGTCATCGAGTCGTCGGGAGTGCGCGGCACGGCGGCGGTCATCAAGACGCACCACAACGTCGGCGGCCTGCCCGACCGGCTCGGCCTCGATTTGGTGGAACCACTGCGTGATCTGTTCAAGGACGAGGTTCGCAGGGTAGGGGAGGAGCTCGGTCTGCCGCACGATTTCGTCTGGCGCCACCCCTTCCCGGGGCCCGGGCTGGCGGTGAGGATTCTCGGCGCGATCGAACCAGATCGTGTCCAGACTTTGCAGGAGGCTGATGCGATCGTCATCGAAGAGATTCGTTTGGCAGGACTCTACGACGAGATCTCCCAGGCGCTGTGCGTGCTCCTGCCGGTCAAGAGCGTGGGCGTGATGGGAGACTCGAGGACCTATGAAAACGTCCTCGCTCTGCGCGCCGTGACCACCACCGACTTCATGACCGCCGACTGGTATCGCTTCCCGCCGGATGTGCTCGACCGCATCGCGCGTCGGGTGGTTAACGAAGTCGTAGGCATCAATCGTGTTGTCTACGATGTGACCTCGAAACCTCCCGGTACGATCGAGTGGGAGTAGCGCCTGCGGCGAATTTTGAATTATGAATTTTGAATTATGAATTTTCCCGTTCCAAACCCATTCGCCGAGGGTGACGGGTGGTAATTCGAAATTCAACATTCAACATTCAAAATTGACCTGGGGTGGGTGGTAGAATGCTCGCCGTTGCCGGTTCAGCTTTACCCGGCAACCTGACCGTCGGGCACGACGGTCCCCCCGAGGAGGCAACTCATGGCACGGACCAAGGTCGTCATCATGGGTGCGGCTGGCCGCGATTTCCACAATTTCAACTGTTTGTTTCGCGATAACGAGGACTACGATGTGGTGGCCTTTACCGCCACCCAGATCCCCGATATCGAGGACCGGACATATCCCCACGAGCTCGCCGGGTCGCTCTACCCGGACGGCATCCCGATCCTTCCCGAGGCCGACCTCCGGAAGGTGATTGCCGAGAACAAAATCGACGAGGTGTGGTTCAGCTACTCGGACGTACCCCACAGCTACGTCATGCACAAGGGCTCCGAGGTCATCGGCTGGGGTCCGCACTTCGGTATCTGCTCCGCCACCAAGACAATGATCGAGTCGACCAAGCCGGTTGTGGCCATCACCGCGGTCCGCACGGGTGTCGGCAAATCTCAGACGACCCGCTACGTTTCGCGAATCCTCAAGGAGATGGGCAAGCGCGTGGTCGCGATTCGACACCCGATGCCCTACGGTGATCTCGCCAAGCAGGCCTGCCAGCGCTTCGAGACCTATGAGGACCTCGATCGCCATCTGTGTACGATCGAAGAGCGTGAGGAGTACGAGCCCCACATCGACAACGGGGTTGTCGTGTACGCCGGGGTCGACTACGAGATGATCGTCCGGGAGGCTGAAAAGGAAGCTGATGTGATCTTGTGGGACGGAGGCAATAACGACACGCCGTTCTACCGTCCGGACCTCCACATCACGCTCGTCGATCCCCACCGCGCCGGCCACGAGCTGTCCTACTATCCCGGCGAAACCAACCTTCGGATCTCTGACCTCCTGATCGTCAACAAGGTCGACACGGCCGATCCGGTCAAGGTCGAGCAGGTGATCGCCACCTGCCGCGAAGCCAACCCCGCGGCCCGGACCATCAAGTGCCGTTCAGTGATCACCGTCGACGAGCCCGAGCTGATTGCCGGCAAGCGCGCTCTCGTGGTCGAGGACGGGCCGACGCTCACGCACGGTGGCATGGAGTTCGGCGCTGGGTGGTTTGCCGCAAAACAGGCCGGTGCGGCCGAAATCGTCGATGCGCGTCCCAACGCGGTCGGTACCATCAAGGCGACCTACGAGAAGTACCCCAACGCGGCGCGGATCCTCCCGGCCATGGGCTACGGTGACCAGCAGGTCAAGGATCTCGAGGACACCATCAACGCGACCGACGCAGATGTGGTGGTCGAGGGGACACCCATCGACCTCAAACGGATCATTACGGTCAACAAGCCGATCGCCAATATTCGCTATGAGCTCGAAGAGGTCGAGCCGGGAACGATCGAGGAGATGGTGGCAAAGGCCATCGACAAAAGCTGAGCTGAACGATGGGTTCTCGCAGATCTTCGGTGCTCCTGTGGATTGCTGCCTTTGTCGTCACGGTTCTGCTCGCCGTCTTCCAGAGGATGACTGGTCCCAGCTACCCGATCCGGGGGACAGCAGCTTTGCCGAACGGAGAGTCCCTCAGTTACAGTCTGCCGCGGTCGGACGAGGGGCGCGGAGCGCTCAAGGTCGCCATACAGGCCCCAGTGGGCGCGACCCGTACGGTCCTCGAGTGGCGGCGCTTCCCGACCGATGAACCGTACCGGACACTGGTTATGATGGCGAACGCCGATGGAGAGCTCGAGACACGTATCCCACCGCAACCCGCGGCCGGCAAAGTCGAGTATCGGATCCTCATCGAATTCGAAGACGGGCTGATATCTATTCCCGCGAGCGAAGCTGTGGTGGCACGATATCGTGCCGGCGTCCCCGCACACGTGCTGATTCCACACATCCTCGCGATGTTCCTCAGCATGCTGGTGTCGTCGAGGGCGCTCTTCGAGGTTCTGCGGCCGGGGGCGCCGCGGGCCCGTGGTCTGGTGCTCGTATCGATGGCGCTGCTGGTGATCGGTGGGTTGATGCTGGGGCCGCTGGTTCAGAAGTTCGCGTTTGGGGCGTATTGGACCGGTTGGCCGTTCGGACACGACCTGACCGACAACAAGACTCTGATCGCTTTTCTCGCCTGGTTGCCGGCGACGATTCTGGCGTGGAGACGGGCCAACACGAGGCTGGCGGTCACGCTCGGATGGGTGGTGATGATGGGGATCTTCCTCATCCCGCACAGCGCGCGCGGCTCGCAGCTGGACTGGTCGCAAGTAACGCCCGCTGAAGCTGAGATCGCAGGGGTCAATTCTTAATTCTCAATTCTCAGTTTTCAATTTCCACCCAATCTCTGAGACCACGTGCCGGGGGGTTGGGAACTGAGAACTGAGAATTCAAAATTGAGAATTCCCGGCGCTTTGCGCTGGGGTGGTATTCTGATCGCTATGGATCAGGAAGTGACACAAGCCCAGGCACATGAGCGCTTTCTGCTCGTCCGAACGGGCAGCCTGAGCTGCGCTCTGCCCGCATCCGACGTTGTTCGTGTGGTCAGAAACCTGCGTTGCCACGCGGTCCCCGGAGCACGTTCCCATCTGGTTGGTCTCGCCCAATACGGTGGAGATCCGCTGCCGGTGCTCGACCTTCATGTGCTGGTGGAACGTGGCGTATCGAATGCTCGCCACCACGCGACGGTGATCCTGGCCAGGGGGCGAAAGCGCGGCCACTCGGTTTTGGGTTTGGCCGTTGACGAGGTTCTTCGGGTCGTGGACCTGCCCAAGAGAGCCGTGGCGGCCTCCGATGCCGACCTCGTGGGTGAAACGGTGGAGCTCGAAGGAGAAGAGGTGAAGGTGCTGAACACGCAACAACTCCTGCGGGAGGAGATGGACGATAAGGGGCGATAGATGGATGATCCACAAAACAAGGGCGGCTTGCGGACCTGGTTGGGACCGGGCCTGATCGTTGTTGTGGTGTTGGTGGGTGGGGGCTTTCTCGAAGCAACAGTTGACGGCCCAGGCGAGGGTTGGTTTCTTCGGGCGTTTCTGGTGATCGGCCTGCTGGCGGTTGTCGGCTATGTGTTGTTTGTTCATCTCCCTACGCGGCGAAAATTGAGAGACTTCCGAACGCTCCAACTCAATTACGACAAGCAATGCGAGGCGCTGGGTTCGTCTCTCGAAGATCTCCGGCACGGCGACCTGGTCGCTGCTCGCGAGCCGATTGTTGACTTGCCGGAAGAAATGAGCAGGGCGGTGGACGCGGCGAGCCGGGCCCTGGCGGCATTGATCCAGCAGATTCAATCTTCCTCGGTCGAGGTCGCAACCGCCGCCGGCACCGTCCAACGAATTTCATCGGAGCTCGCGTCGGCCTCCAGTCAACAGGCGGCAGCGGTGGTCGAGATCACCGCTACGACCGAAGAGCTGGCGCGCACGGCGGGCCAGATCGCGAGCAATGCCTCGATCCAGGCGGAGCTCGCCGCGCACTCCGAAACTGCTGGAGACGAGGGTGCAACAGCCCTCGAATCGGCCGTTTCCGGTGTCGAAGCCGTGCGCCAGCATATGGAGGCCATCGCCGGTCGCGCCGACACCCTCGGCAGTCGTTCGAGGGAGATCTACCGGGTCCTCGATTTGATTACGGAGATTGCGCAGGAGACCCATATCCTCGCTCTCAACGCGGCCATCGAGGCGTCTGCGGCTGGCGAGCACGGTGAGCGATTCGCGGTGGTGGCGGACGAGGTACGCCGCCTCGCCGAACGCTCGCGCGAGTCGGTGGATTCCGTGCGGACTCACCTCGACGAGTTTGCGGGATCGATACGTGGAGTGGTCGTTGCGACGGAAGAGGGGACCAAGGCGGCGCATCAGGTTCTCGAAGGCAGCAAGCACACCCGGGAAGCCATCGCCCAGCTCCGAAGCGCTCTTGCCGGCACCGCCAGGGCGGCCCGTGAGATTTCGCTCGCGACCCAGGAGCAGGGGACCGCGTCAGACCAGGTGGTTCTGACCCTGCGCGAGGTGAGTGAGGTCGTGCAGCGCATCGCGGATGGTTTGGGACAGTACACGGGCGCCGCCGAACGCCTCAATCAGCTGGCCCTCTCGATCCAACTCCTCACTCAGAGCTTCCGAATTGAATCGGATCACTCGCTCAAGCACCACCTCGCACGGTGGACGGATCGACTACGCAATTACTCCGGGAATCTCGAGGCGGTCGGGGGAGTCCTCGATGATCTTCTGGAGGAGTGCCCGTATCTCGAGCTCGCCTACCTGGTTGATCTTGGCGGTTCGATGATCTCTTTTGCCGCCAACCGCGACCTGGTTGGAGATCGAGACCATCCGGGGGGTGCCGCGGTCGGGCAAAACTATGCCGATCGGCCGTGGTTCCAGGCGCTTTCAAGGGATGGGCGAGCCGCTGTGACTCCAATCTACGAATCTCTCTTGACCGACGATCCCTGCTTCACGATCGCGATCGCAGTTCGAAATGCTGACGGCGAGATGGTCGGCACCCTCGGAGTCGACGTGAACCTATTGAACTGGACGAAGATCTGAATACGAAAACGACTGACGACGATCTGCGCGCACTCTTTCTCGAAGAAGCCGGCGAGCGTTTGGACCGGATCCTCGAGCTGGCCGCGGGGCTGGAAGAAGACGAGCGGGCGTTGACTCAGCTCAGGCGAGAGCTGCACGCACTCAAGGGCGCAAGCCGGATGATGGGCTTCCGGGAGGTTGCGGATGCGTGCCACCTGGCAGAGGACGTGCTCGAGGGCCCCGATCTGCCGCAGCCCAGCGAGCTCGAGGCGATCGGCGATCATCTGCGGTCATTGGTGGACTCGGTCTCCGGCGCAGGCGACGGACCCGGGAGAGAAGCGGAAATCGATGCCGAGTTTGAAAACTCCGCTTCAGACCGCGCACTCCGCCGTCGCGAGGAGCTACGGGTTGCGTCTGAAATAGTCGACGACCTGGCCGATCGTGGTGCACGCTTGCGGGTTGTGTCGGTAGCAGCGGAGGGCCTGGCGGATCGGATCTTCAGGCTTGCCGCGCTGGCCGAGGGGGGCGTCGGCGAACGCGATCCGCGGCAGGTCCTCGCGACCCTGGCGATCTCCTTGCGCCAGGTGGCGATGGAGTTCGAAACCGGGCAGCGGATTTTCCGACGCCTCAGCGATCGGCAGCTCGATGCTCTTCTCCGTCTCCAGGTGCAACCCCTGAAACCCTTCCTCACAAACCTCGCCAGTCACGCGCGTGAACTGGCGGCGTCGCTCGACAAGAAGGTCAAGGTGCGAGTGAAGGCGGGGGAGGCACAGCTCGACCGAAGGCTCGTCAATGCTCTCCGGGAAGCGTTCCTTCACCTGGTTCGAAACTCCGTGGATCACGGGATCGAAAGTCCGGACGAACGCAGGGGCGCGGGGAAGAACGAGGCCGGAAGCATCGAGATCGAGGCGGAGGAAGAGGGAGACCGGGTACGGATCCGGGTGGCCGACGACGGGCGCGGAATCAACGTCGATGCGGTCCTCAGAACGGCGGTTGATCGCCAGATCCTGACCCCAGAGGCGGCTGAATCCATCGAGACCGCTGAGGCCCTTCAGCTCCTGCTTCGTCCAGGTTTTACGACCCGCGAGGAAACCTCCGAGCTATCGGGCCGCGGCATTGGTCTCGACGCCGTAGCGGCCACGGTTCGGTCGGTCGGCGGTGATCTGTGGATGGAGTCTGCGGTTGGCGAGGGGACCGAGATCAACGTCGAGGTGCCGGTTGCGCGCCGCGGCGACCGTGTGCTGGTGTTGGGCGTTGGTCCGCACCAGGTGGCGGTGCCGGCATCACCGGTCCGCGCCTATCGCAGTATCGTTCCGGAAATGATCGCGCTCGACGGCGATCGACGCGTGCTGCAGATCCGAGGAGAGAACGTCGATGCGCGGTTTCTCTCGGAGCTCCTGGGTGCGCCGCCGTCCGATACCGGGGTGATGGTGGAGATGATTGTCGGCGGGAGCCTCGTGACGCTGGTGGCAGATTCCATCATCGGCGAGGAAGAGGTGATCGTGCGACCGCTGTCCCGAGCCGCAGGTGCGCCGGCATCTGTCGAGGGTATGACGCTGCTCGCGAGTGGACGCCCGGTGCCCGTCCTCTCGCTTCAACGTCTGGTGCCCTTTGCGGAGAATATCGTTGGGGATGACACTCCTCTCGCGACGCCATCGGTACCGATCCACGTGCTGCTTGTGGACGACTCACGGGTGACGCGGGAGATGATGCGTCGGCTGCTCGAAGATGCCGGTTTTACGGTCACTGGTGTCGGATCGGCCGACGATGCGATGCTTGCCCTCACACGAGAGCGAGTTGATTGTCTGGTTACGGACATCGAAATGCCCGGTGTTGACGGTTTGGACCTGACGCGGCGGCTTCGCGCCGAATCCGAGCATGCCGATCTCCCGATCGTCGTGGTATCAACCCTCGACCGTCCATCCGACCGACTCGCGGGCCTCGAGTCAGGGGCGGACGCGTACCTCACGAAGCAGGGCCTCGATGTGCGCGAGCTGGTAGCCCTGATCAATCGTGTGGGAGGGGGACAGTGAGCGCCAAAGTGAGGGTGCTCCTTGCCGATCGGTCGCCTTCGGTGCGAGCGGTCCTTCGTCGGTTGCTCGAACAGGCGCCGGAGATCGAAGTGGTTGCGGATTCCGATGACGGCGGGGAGGTCGTTCGCCTGGCGGCCGAAAAGACACCGGCAGCGATTGTCCTCGATCTCGATCTGCCGTCCCTGAGCGGCCGTGCCCTGGTCAAGCGGATCACCGCGGGGAGAAGGATCCCGATCTTTGTTTTGACGCCCAAACGGAGCCGTGAGAACACCCGGACCGCCATGAGCCTTCACAACCTCGGTGTGGTCGAGGTCTTTCCCAAACCGGAGTCACCGTTGGAGTGGAACAACCTCGGGCAGACCCTGGGCGAGGCGGTTCGGCACCTCGGGCCGGAGTCGGGGGATGGGAAGGGAGAACTGCCCGAACCGGACGATACCTCCGTGATCAGCCGTGAGCTGCGGTACGTTGCGGTTGGAGCATCTACCGGAGGGCCGGGAGCGATCTATGAGCTGTTGGCCGCCCTTGGACGCCGTTCTCGAGTCGGGGTTGCTGTCGTCCAGCACATCGCTCAGGGATTTGAGGGTGCCCTCGCGGACTGGCTGGCGACGGAGCTCGGGATGGATGTCGCTGTCGCGCGGCACGGCGAAAAACTGAGTTCCGGGAAGGTGCGCATTGCTCCCCCGGACCACCATTTGTTGGTTGATCGGGGCGGCGCGCTGCGACTCGATCAACTGGCGGCACCGGTCGGGGGCCATCGCCCCGCCGTGGATGTGCTCTTCCGGAGTCTGTGCGATCAACCTCCGGCCCGGGTCGCGGCGGTCCTCCTATCGGGGATGGGTTCGGATGGCGCCGAGGCGATGGCAGCGCTTCGCAACGCGAGCGTTTTGACCGTCGCTCAGGACGAATCGTCGTGTGCCGTTTTTGGAATGCCGAGAGCCGCGATCGACCTTCGAGCCGCCGCGTTCGCTCTCGCACCACCGCAGATTGGCCGCCTTCTTGCGAGGGCGGGTGGAGCGAAAAAATGAGTGAGCTGATCGACGAAATCGCGCAGCTCATCGAGACCGCCAGTGGATTCGTGATCGGCGATCGGAGCACTGATGCGTTGGCTTCGTTTGTCCGGGAGAGGGTGGCCCAGGGTGGTTTTGCGGGAGTGGAGCGATATATCGACTACCTCCGTCGACACCCCGATTCGGAGGAATGGCGGCACATTCTCAGCAAGATCACCATCAAAGAGTCCTATCTCTTTCGCGCCCATGCCCAGTTCGAGGCGCTGGCGGACGCGATTCTCGGAGAGATTGCCGGGAGGCGGGCCAATCGGCGGCTGAGGGTGTGGTGTGCGGGCTGCGCTCGTGGGGAAGAGGCAGCGACCCTGGCCATCGTGCTCGCCGACCATCCGATCGTCGGAACCTGGGAATGGAGCGTGCTTGCTACCGATGTGGATGAGGCGGCACTCTCCGATGCTGAAAGTGGGGTCTACGGACCGCGGGCGGTTGGTCGAGTTCCGGCTGCGACGCTTGAACGCCATTTTGTGCGCCACGGTCTCCGTTACGAGCTCAATCCCGAGCTCCGTCGGCGCATCGAATACCGATGGCTGAATCTGGTCGAGCAACCGCTGAATCTACCGGACGGTCTATTTGACGTGATTTTCCTGCGCAACGTGCTGATCTACTTTCGGCCGGAAATTCAGCGGCGGGTTGTCGAGAGTGTCGAAAAGACGCTCGAACCTGACGGGTCCGTTTTTCTCGGTCCGAGCGAGTCGTTGATACACCTCGGAACGAGGCTGCAGGCAAGAGATCTTGGAGACTGTTTCTGCTACCGGCTACCGCCGACATCCGGCGACGACGGGGCGGATACCGTGATTGGCGATCAGACGGTGAGACTCGCGCCGGTTCCAACCGCGGGTCCTGTACCGATGCCCCGAATGGCCCCCGATGACGAGGAATTGGAGCCGTTGGTTGAGGTTCGCCTCGAGGCAATGATCAAAGCACTGGAGGAAGGGCACCACCAACGCGCGGTTGCGGGTTTGGCGGCCCTCAGGCACGAGCTACCGGAGAGCGCGGTGGCCCATGCGCTCGGGGGTGTTGCTTCCGAGCGACTGGGAGAGCCGCAGAAAGCGGCGCACGCGTATCGAGCCGCGCTCTATCTTGAGCCGGAGATGGATGAGGTCCGATTTCTTCTTGCCTGTGTACTCGACGAGTTGGGAAGATCGAAAGCGGCGGCCCGTGAGTACCGCACGGCGCTGACTGGGCTTGGTCCCGCGAGCGGATTCATGACGTCCATCCTGAAACGGCTGGGCTTCCCGGATCATCATCAGATGAGCCATACGTGTCGCGAAAAGATAGGTGTAAAATAAATGAATATCGCAATTAAAAATTGCAAACGCGAATTTACCAAGCCACCTCGACTTTGCGTGGTTTGCCGCCGAATCGCGACACCTGCACCCATCGATGACGCTTTCCGAAATCGTAGAGATCACGCGTGACCCGAACGTCTTCCTGACAGTACTCGATGATCTTGTCGATTTCGCCGAGGCGCCACCATTCGAGCGCCTGCATTCCGTCCGCGATTTTGCCCTCACCGAGGGTCGCCGAAACGACACTGTCGAGCTTGGGTCTGAAGCCCAGGCGTTCCTCGAGGTCGAACATCAGATCCAGGGTTGGGAGCTTCTGGAGATTTTCCTCGGTGTAGGCCCGGAGGACCTCATAGTCAAAACCGCGGATGTTGTAGCCGACGACCAGGCTGGCGTCGAGAAGGAGGTTCACGAGCTCCGAGATCGTTTCCTCGTTGACGACCAGGAACTCCTCGAGATCATAGCGGTATGCGACACCAACCGAGACTCCGAGCCGGTGGAACTGGCTGCGGCCGCCAACCTCGGCGAAGGAGCGTTGAGTTTCGAGATCGAAGACGACGACCTTTTCACCCGCCTCCACTTCGCGCTGGGGGTTCGCTTCAAAGAGGTCCATTTGGCCGTTCCAATACTCCAAGATTTCCTCCTATGCTTCATCCGCGCGGGGGAGTGTAGCACCGCCCACCCATCCACCCACCCGGGTTCAAGGTACAGGGGAGGTGAGGTGCGCCTTGTTCCCTGCACCCTGAACCCTGCATCCTGTATCCCGGTCCAGCCAGGGTGCGAATTGAGGTGGCGCGCAGACAGGGGAGCGCATGTATACTCCCCCGCGATGATGACGACGGTGGAACCGGAATCGAATAGCCCGCCGGTCGAGCTGACGGTCTTTTCGGGCCCACTCGATCTGCTGCTGCACCTCATTCGGAAGAACGAGGTGTCGATCTATGACATCCCCATCGTCAGCATTTGCGACCAGTACAATGCGCATCTGCGCGCGATGCAGGAGCTCGACCTCGATGTCGCCGGGGATTTCCTGTGGATGGCCTCGTGGCTGCTGCACCTGAAATCCAAGATGCTCTTGCCCAGTGTTGGCGAGAGCGAAGAGGATCCGCGAGACGAGTTGGTCGAAAGGCTGCTCGCCTACCGGGGAGTCAAAGAGCTCGCTTCATATTTGCACGACAGCGACATCGTGAGACGCTGCCTGTGGACGCCGGACGTGGAGACGAAAATCAGTTCGCCGGCTGAACCGGAACTTGATTGGGAGGATGTCGACCTTCGGCTGCTTGCTCAGACCTATCTCGAGGTCATGCAGCGATTCGAGGCCTCTCACCCGCCGCCGATCCAAGTCCTACCTCTTCGCTTCAAAGTGGAAGAGAAAATGACGGATATTTACGAACGGGTGAATACGGACGGGTTGATGCCGCTGCTGCGGCACCTGAACTCGCGATCTGATCCGGAGGAGGTGGTGACAGTCATCGTTGCCGCCCTCGAGCTTGTCCGGCTGCGGGGCGTTTTTGCAGAACAACGGAAAGCGTTCGCCGAAATCTACCTGCGCCCAGGTGACCGACAGCTCAGCAAAAGGGAATTGCTGCATCACGGAGAAAACAGTGGATAGAGAGACGATTACCGCCTCGATCGAGGCGATCCTCCTGACCGCCAACGGGCCGGTTGCGGTTGCGGCTTTGGTCGAGGCGCTTGACGCCAACGATGTGGGTGCGGAACAGGTCAAAAACGCTCTTGCCTCGATGATGGATGCGTGGGACCGCCCAGACAGCGGGATTCGCCTCGAAAAGGTCGCCGACGGTTGGCGCTGCGTCACGCCTGCGGCCCTCGATACCTATCTGAGGAGTTATCACGGCATCGCCGCCCGGCAGCGCTTGTCGCAGGCGGCTCTCGAGGTGTTGGCGATCGTTGCACACCGACAACCGGTGACGCTCCCCGAGATCAATTTCATCCGAGGTGCGAACTCGGCGAGTGTGGTCAGGACCTTGCTCGAGCGCAAGCTCCTGAGAATGGCCGGGCGCAAAAAGGTGGTCGGAAAACCGTTCCTCTATCGGACCTCGAAGGAGTTTCTCATTCACTTCGGGCTCGAGCGTCCAGAGGATCTGCCCGATCCGGAAGAACTGGTCAAGGACGAAAGCATTCCCGCTGAATAGAGGGGCTCGATTCACTCGAGGGCGACGACCTGCGCCGGTCGGCCCGGCCACAGGGCGCTGCCGACGTCTTCAGCGAGCGACCGTAGCCGTATTTCGAGAGCGTCAAAGGCCCATTGTCGGGTGACCTCGACCAGGAGCGTTCCAGCGAGGATTGTTGCCAGGGCGGCCATGACACCGGTGGCGATCCCGCTGGCTATCCAGACGGAAGCTGCCACGAACAACACCCCGGCAAAACCGGCGGCGTGTGCACCGTGTGTCTCGAGAGGATGGCAGTCCACCCTGAGCTCCCAGAGATCTGGATGCTGTACCAGGTGGAAGGTCATCTCCTCATCGACATCGCGGGGGATGAGACCGAAGACCCGTGTCCGCCACGGAAGGGTCGTCCGCCACCGTGAGGTGCTGTCTTGGGTGGCTGTGAGCGCGGATGTGCGCAACGCTTCGCCGACCCTTTGCTCGGCGTCCACTGGCGGTATTCCGCCGGGCACCTGATAGGAAAGCACGAGGCTCTTCCCGGGTTCCTTGCGGGCCAATTCTGGGAGCCATGTGGAAAAGCGGGACATCGGGGGATTATGAGGGGAATGTCCTGCGCGGTCAAAGGCGGGGAGCAGGCGGACTTCGGCTATTCGGGTTCCGTCACTCACCCGCCCACGGCTATACGGGTAGACGGCTGGGCGGCACATACTCTTGACAACGCCGATGCCAAGCTCAATCGTTTGCCGTAAAGCCGTAAAGCCGTAAAGCCGTAAAGCCAATGTTGGACGATATACTCGGGAACGATGATGCGAGGGGAGGGCGAGATGGACGACAGTCGAACCCAGCCGAAGACGCGGGTCCTGATGATGCCGCGCGACACGAATCCGGCCGGCACCATCTTTGGAGGGGTCATCCTCTCCTACATCGACCAGGCCGGTGCCGAGGAGGCACGCTTTCAGGGCGCTGAACGAGTGGTGACTGTCGCCATGAAGGAAGTGGTCTTTCTACACCCTGTCTTTGTCGGCGACCTTGTCTCGTTTTACACCGAGCTCGTTCGCATCGGCAAGACCTCCATCACGGTCCGGGTCATGGTCACCGCCGCCCGCCGATGGGATCGGGCGGAAGAGGCCAAGGTGACTGAAGCGGAAATAACCTACGTCAACATTGACACGGATCACCAACCCACGCCTCTGAGACCTTTGACCCAATCAGATCGTGACTGAGGGCAACAAAATTCTCAGGGAACTCCTGCGGCGAGCGATCCGAGCTGGCTCCGCACCTGCCGCCGTGGCCGCGTGGGGGAGGGCAGGAGGGGAGGTCTCGGACGAGGCTCTGGGTTATTCAACGCTGTTTCCTGACCGTACCGAGGTTTCAAGAGAAAGCTGGTTCGATCTTGCATCACTGACCAAACCGCTGGTGACGACGACCCTGACCCTGCTCGCATTCCGCAGTGGCGCTATGGCCGCGACGACCCGGGTGGGGGAGGTGTTGGATGAAGTCCGTGGGACCGAGGTCGGAGACCTCGAGGTGGCACAGCTTCTGACACACACTGCGGGTCTGCCGGCGTGGTTGCCACTCTACTGCCTCGCGGAAGGTCGTCTCGATCTTCTGGCGTCCCGGCTTGGTGAGGTCCGGTTGGAGGGACGACCGGGTCAGCAGGTGGTCTACTCCTGCGTCGGTTTCGTCATTCTCGGCGTGATGCTTGCGCGGATCGCCGACGAGGATTTGGATACTCTTTTTCAGCGCGAGGTTCTGAAGGTGGCCGGGTTGGAGGGCGAGCTTGGCTTCAAGCCTGATCTAGCGACTCATTCTCTTATAGGAAATGCTGCTCAACCCGCCACAGAAATCCGACTCATCAGAGATCTCGGTTTCGAGCAACGATGGGTACCAGCCACCGGGTACGGGCTCCCCGACGACGGCAACGCGCGTTTTTTCGGCGGTATCGCCGGCAACGCCGGACTTTTCGGCACCGCACGAGGTGTCGTGGCATTGGCTTCGGAGTACATTCCAGGAGGCGGATCGCTGCTGTCCTCTGCGGAGGCGGCTGAGGCGACCGCGCTCCGCACCGAGGGCCTCGAACAGGGGAGGGGTTGGGGTTGGCAGCTGGCGTCGACCCCGCAGTGTTCCGCAGGGCGGGTGCTATCGGAAGGGTCCTTCGGTCACACCGGATTCACCGGGGTCTCGGTGTGGTGCGATCCCCAAACCAGGAAAGTCTATGCGCTGCTGACGAATCGAAATCATCCTGCGCAGCGCGGAAACGATCTCCATCCGTTGCGAAGGCGGTTTCATCAGTTGGCCGCAGGGACCTTCGGGCAGTAGCCTGCGCCGGTCTCCACCCCACGAAAATCAATCGATAGCCTCTCCGATAGCGATAGCGATCGTCGGCACGGCGTAGCGAGAAAAAATCCCGATGTCGGCATGCCGACATCGTTCTGGTCAGGTTCTGAGGGTCGTCATGCGGTTGATTGCGAAGAGGATGGCGAGGACGACCGGGGCCCAGGCGCCGATGATAGGCGGCAGCACATCTACCTCACCGAGCCTTCCAAACAGGGCGGTCGACATGAAATACGCGATGCCGAGAGTGAGGGCGACGGCGACTCCCTGCATCGTGGTCACCCTGCGCCCGCCTCGATTGAGACCGAATGGCAGGGCAAGCAGCACCATCACGAAAGCAGAGAGGGGATAGGCGAACTTCTGGTGCCAGCGAACAATGAGCTTGTTGGGTCGATATCCGGAGTCTACGAGCTCACCTATGTAAGAGGCGAGCTCCCCGACCGACATCTCCGATGGGCGCCGATACTCCTGGCCGAAATAGTCTGGTCCCTCGGGTATCTCGAGCTTCATAGGCGTAGTAATACGCCTGAACTCGTCGGTTCCGTCCGGAAAGATCTGACGGAACCAGCCGGAGTCCGCCACCCAGACGCCGTCGAAGTATCGAACCCTGCGACTGAATAAATAGAATTTCAGCTCCATGTTCTCGTTGACCCGGAACATCGTGAAGCGAATCAAAGTGTTTGAGGGGTCGTCGTAACGCAGAAAGTTGTAGAGCGAATCGCTATCCCGCGAGAGGAGCCACTGACGGTCGCTGGCTCGGTAGGTTCGGGTCGTTTCCCGCCCCTTGATCCGGTCGAGGAGTCGTTGAGCTTCGCGGTTCGCGTTTGGCACAACCACCTCGCCGAGGACCCATAGGCTGGCCGCGGATACCGCCGCGACGAGGAGGACAGGTATGGTAAGCCGAAACAGCGAGATTCCAGCCGCCTTGAGCGCTGTCATCTCCTGCTGCCGCTCGAGGAGAGTGAGCAGAATCAGAACCGAGATCATCAGTGCAAACGGAGTGACGTCGAGGAAGACCTGTGGCACGAGGTTGGCGTAATACGCCAGGATCACCCCGGCGGGTACGTTGTTCCTGGCCATGTCCTCGACGTTGCTGCTGAGATCGGCCACGACGTAGAGCAGGGCGGTGCTGAATACAACCAGCAACAGGGGCGGTATCAGCCGCCTGGTGATGTACCGATCGAAGAGGGCTGGGAAGCGGCTGGCATATCTCCGACGTTGGACCTGGATTGGAATGCTGCCGGTAGGCGGGGCCTCGGCGCGACCGGGCTGTCCACGCTGCTG
>Ga0316193_10000736_pt1 | contig 20966 bp, 10 predicted proteins | sample MerIslsedime2_MG_FD_207735 | JGI IMG/M metagenome (GOLD analysis project Ga0316193, IMG submission 207735) | Coastal sediment microbial communities from Maine, United States - Merrow Island sediment 2 | ecosystem: Environmental > Aquatic > Marine > Coastal > Sediment | place: USA: Maine... | reverse complement strand
GCCGTCTCGACACCCCTGGCAACGATCGAGTCGAGCTGCAGCCGCTGTGTCACCGCCACAACGACCGTGGAATCCCCGACCACACCGATGCTCGCTCCCTCCCTCTGTTCCGCAGGAGGTTTGAGGTGTCGTCGCGATTTCGTGATCAGGGCCAGAAAACGGCCCGAGCCGGTGTCCGCCACCAACCGGACCGGCACTTCCTTGCCACCCTCCTTGACAACGACGGTTCCGCGCACCACCGGACGCCTGTCCACCACCTCGAGCGGAATTTCAAATCCGTGGCCCCGGTATTCGAATGTCTCCGGGTCATGGAGCAACAGGCGACGGCCAACCGGATCGACCTCGACCACATATCGCTCGAAGAGAGCGGCACCGAGAAAGCCGTGAATCTCGCGGCCAGCCGTCGCCGCCAGCCGGGTGCCGATGTCATGAACCACGAGCGGTGTCCGCAGCACCTCGACACCGTCAATTCGGATGCAGGTGTCCTTCGCCACCGTAACTCGCGTCGCGCCCGAACCCACTCCCCGCGCGAGACCCATTTCTTTGACCTCCAAACCGAGGGCCCAGGCGAGCAAGGGGTCGGTGACAGAGTTCGACGTGGCACCGGAATCGAGTACAAAATCCAGAGGAGGTGAGCCGGCAATGGTCACCGACACCAGGATGAGGGCCGCGAACGGCTCGTAGACCGTCTCGTGCACGCACGAGGCCGGGGTTGCATCCCCATCCTCCTCGAACCCGGCGACCATGGGCACCGCAGCCACAAACTGAGTAGCTGCCAGGACCGGAATCAAGAATCGAGATCGGTTCATGAGCCCTGGAGTCTAGCCCAGATCTGACGCCGGGGGAACCTCTGCGGCCGGCAAGAAATCGAGCCCGCAAAATTCTCCAACTCGCTGCTGCGACCGGCGATGCATCTCTCACGGCGCGTGGGAGCGAGCCGGTCTGGGTGGTAGAATCGCCGACGAGCCGCAGCTTCCCAGCCTGGGCGGACCGATTGCGAAGGCGGAAAGTAAGGAGGAACCGATGTTCACACCGCAGAAAACGGGAGCCTGGCTTCTATGCCTGGCAGTTGGTATTGGCGCCGCCGCGGTCTGTCACACGCAGGCGTTCGCCAGAATCGCCGCCAAGATCGTCGACCAGGATGGAGAGCCCGTCCAGGGTGCGCTGGTAACGGTGACCTCGCCCGAGGTCCCGTCGTTCAAACACTCCAAGAAGACGAACAAGCGCGGTCAGACCATCGTTACATTCACGGTCGGGACCGCCATTTACGATTTCACCATCGAAATGGAGGGGTATCAGACCTTGAAGGTCGAGGTGCAACCGAGGGTCGGCACGATCGAGGATCGGGTCTTCACGCTTTCGCCGGTCGGCGCGGCGGTCGTCGCCGACATGCCGGCTGCGGCCGAAACGCCGGCTGCGCCCACCCTCGCCAGCAGGAAGGTGCGGCGCTACAACGAGGGCGTCGAGGCGCAGCAGGAAGGTGATTTCGAGGGCGCGATGGCGATGTTCCGCGAGGCCGCCGAGATCGACCCCGAGTTCGCACCCGCCTTCACCGGCATCGCGACGGTTGCCATGGAGCAGGGGAATTACGAGGAGGCCGCGGCCGCCGCCGAGAGAGCGGCCAGCCTCGATCCCGAGGATTTCCGGGCCCTGCAGCTCCGGTACGACGCCTACAGGAACCTGGGCGACGAGGCACAGGCAGCCGATGCGGCCGAGGCGCTCAAACAGGCGGGGGACATCTCCGAGGCCACGGCGCGGACCTTCCGGGAGGCGGTCGAAGCCTACCAGTCGGGAGACTCAGAGACCGCAAAGGCGCGTTTCCGCCAGGCGCTCGATCTCGATCCCGAGCTTGTCGCAGCCTACTCGAATCTCGCGCAGATCTACATCAGGGAGGGCGATGCCGCGCGGGCCGCTGCGATGGCCGACGAGGTGCTGCGGCGGAGACCGGGCGACGTGCCCGCGCTCAAGGTCCAGTACGAAGCCTTCCACCAATTGGGCGATGACGAGAAAGCGGAGAGAGCCCTCGAGGCGGTGGTGGCGGCCGACCCCGAGTGGGCGGCGACCGCCCTCTTCGACCACGCGCAGGAGCTCTTCAACGCCAACCGCGTCGAGGAGGCGGGGACCATCGCCGAGGAGATCCTCAGCGTGCGGCCCGACCATCCCGGGGCCCTCTACCTCGCCGGTCTGTGCGCCAACAGCGCCGGCGACACCGCGGCTGGCAAGGCCCATCTCGAGCACTTCCTCGAGGTCGCGCCCGACCACGAAATGGCGCCGATCGCACGCGATATCCTGAAATACCTGCAGTAACTGGCCCGCACATCGCACCAATCAAAAAATCGCCCCCGGCCGCAGCCGGGGGCGATGGTTATGCGGGCTTGAAAGCCTACGTGCTCAGAAATTCAGACGGGCACCGAGGTACAATCGCCGCGGCTGTACCCACTGCAGCGGCTCACCGAATTCTACGCCGGCGTTGCCGGCAAGGAGGTCCTGGTTGCGGACCGCCGCCTGGTCGTCCAAGACGTTGAAGACGTCGAGGAAGAGCTCGAGCGCTAAGCTCTTGCCGAGACTGAAGGTGTAGGCGCCGCGGAGATCGATCGATGACCAGGAGTCGTTCTCGAGCGAGCCGACCGAGTCGTCCGCCAGCCAGCGGCTCACCATGCCGCCGTACTCGTACGGGTCATCGACGCGGAGCGGGATGTTGCGCCGATACTGAAAGAAGGTGCGGCTGGCGACGGTCCCCGAGTTGAAGCTGAAGGCGCCGCCGAGCTGGAGCCCGAAGTCGAAGGTGTAGGAGCCGCCGAGCTTGAACAGGTGCTCGATCATACCGGGCTGCCGGCCCCACTGGTTGGGCGCGCGCGGGTCGAGGTAGATGATGTCACCCTGGAGGTCGGCGTTGGAGTCGGAGTTGGAATTGCCCATGGCGTCGGCGTAGGTGTAGGAGGCCAGCCCCTGCCAGCGGTTGGCGAAGCGCTTGCGGAAGACGAGTTCGATGCCGTCCCAGTCACGTTTGCCGCCGGCCAGGGTGGCGATGACGAAGTTCGAGCCCGGGTTCTCGTCGTAGCCGAAGTAGTCGAGGCCCAGCCACAGCGAGTTCTCGGCGTCGGGGTCCTCGTAGGAGGTGGTGCCGTCGGTGCGGTAGGCGTAGAGGCCGAGGTCGTAGTCCTCCATGATGTCGCGGGTCCGGCGCCGGATCGCCAGCGCCTCGAAACTCATGTTGGAACCGAGATCGACCTCGAAGCCGAGCTGGAAGTCATCGGTGTAGGGCGTCTGGGTAGTCGGCGAGAAGAACGCGTCCTGGACAACCGGGCCGCCGCGGATGCGGTAGGTGAGCCACTCGAAGTTGGTCCACACCTGCTCGGATAGGCTCGGGCCGGTCAGGGTGCCGGCGAAGTCGGTCATGTTCATCCGGATCGGGTCGTAGTAGCGGCCGTAGTAGGCCGACACCTTCATCTTGCCCCGACCGGTGATGTCCCACACCACGCCCAGTCGCGGCGCGATGTCTATATCGAACTCGGAGATCTTGTCGCCGGTGGTGGCGTAGTGGTCCCACTGCTCGGCGCGCACCCCCAGGTTGACCGTCCATCTGTTGAACTGCCAGGCGTCTTGTACGAAGAAGGTCATCCCTTTCGAGTTCATGGTGATGGGAGCGGTCGTGTCCTCGTTCCTACGGAAGTAGTTGAGCTTGCCATCGGGGTTGCCATCGGTGTTGCCATAGATCATCGCCGCCGCCAGTTCGTAGTCCTGGATGGTGCCGTCGCCGTTGGCGTCGAGCATCGTGTAGTGCTGGTCGCGGTTGGGGCTGGCGTTGATCGCCGTGATCAGGCCAAAGTAGTCGCTCTCGTTGTTCCAGGCCCAATCGCCCCCGGTCCAGTCTCCCTCGACATTGAACTCGCCGGCGGTGATGCCCGCGTACCGCGAGTCAATGGATCTGTAAATCACGCCGCCTGGGATCCTTTGGTCCGTATACCGCTCGTGATCCATGTACTCGACACCGAAGCTGAGGGTGTGGTCGCCCCAGCTGCTGCCCAGGTACCACTCGAGCGCGCCCTTGGCAAAGATGTTGTCGCGCTGGTCCTCGTTGTTCAGCCCGTCGCCGCCGAGCTGCTGCTGGGCCGCGGTGGAGTTATCCGCCGCGTTGAAGTAGACGTCGTTGCTGATCGTCTGGTCCGCGGCGAATTCGGTGACCTGGCCGTTGTGCATGCCGCCGGAAAGCGACAGGTAGGCGGAACCGAGGACGTGCGAGTAGTTGAGGATGTAGCGGTCGCCGCCGGTCTCTTGTGTGAGGTCACGGTTGTTGACGACGTTGCCGTCGACCGAACCGCTGAGATCGGTCGGGTCGGTCAGGAAGGTGCCGGTGATCTTGATCGGCGCGGTCGGGCTCCAGCTCAGCTTGGCGAAGCCCTGGTCCGCGGAGCTGTTCACGGTCCGCAGGTACTCGCCGGTGTCGATCGACGACACGTCCTGGTCGCGGTCGAGCACCCGGTAGCTGGCGAAGAACCACAGCTTGTCGCGCAGGATCGGGCCGCCGATGGTGAAGGCGGCGTCGTAGGCCGAGAACTGGGAGCTCTCGAGGTGCTTGTTGTCCGCCATCAACGAGTCGTTCTGGAAGAAGTAGTTCAGTGAGCCGTGGAATTCGTTGCCGCCCGACTTGGTGATGACGCTCGACACCAGGCCCGCAGCGCCGACGTACTGAGCCGGGATGCCGCCGGTGGTGACACTCTGCTCCTGGATGATCTCGACGTTGAGGTCGGCGCCGTAGACGCCCTGGTAGCCGTCGGTGACGTCGATCCCCTCGATGTAGTAGAAGTTGTCGCGCGATACCCCCATGTCGCCGTAGATGTCGCGGTAGTTGAGGCCCGACCGAACCGCCGGGTTCTGGGTAGTGATGGTGGGATCGGTGGGCAGGACTCCCGGCACCAGCTGCAGGTAGCTCTGGTAGGAGCGACCGGTCGGCAGCGCCTCCATCAGCTCGAGGGTGAGGTCCTCACCGGTCATCGCGCTCGAAAAGTCGACCAGCGGTGACTCCGCGGTGATGATGATCTCAGCCTCGACCGCGGCCACCGTGAGTTCGGTCGGGATCGACGTCGTCGAGCCCGCCTTGACGAGGATGTCCTCGAAACGGGCGGTGTTGAAGCCGCTCAACGACACCATCACCAAATACTCGTCGGACGGATCGAGCCCGGGCACGATCGCCACGCCGGCCGCGTCTGAGACCGTGGACCGAGTTCCGAGCGCATGGGGCGACTGCACACCCACCACGGCCCCGGGCAACACCCTGCCGTCTTCGTCTGCGATCGTCACCCGGATGGCGCCCGTCGTGACCTGGCCAAAGGCCACGCTGCCTCCGAGCAGGACCACACAACATGTGATGATTAAGAACTTTCTCATATCCTCTCCTTCTTGATGTGGCGGCTTGTTGTCGCCGGATCATTCCGTCGCATCGTTACCGCCGTAGTACGCGCTCTTCTCATCGGCCCGGTTTCTTCAAACCCCTTGGTGCAACAGGCCCTCGTCTTTTAGCCTCCTTTCGATCAAGACCCGGAAATGACCCCGCACGCCACACGGGCCGATGAACTAAATCCCGGATTGTGATCCTTCGAAGTTGCCGATTCCGGGAAACACCAACCGATTTCCGTGCTTTGATTTCCGTTGTATGCCACCGCTGCAATTTCTCTGCCAGTATTACGTCACTTTTGACACCGATTCCCAGGATTGTGGCGGCAAATTATCCGAAATGTCGGATGGGTTGATCGGAAAACCGGATTCTTCCGACGCCTCGGCTTCGGAAGGGGAAGGGCCCGCGAGAGCAACGCCCGGTGTTGCCGGGACGAGCCCGAGCCGCCCGCGGACTATTGTCCGAGGCTGGCCACGATCGGCCGGCGTCAATCCTGCGTCTTCGAATCGAGGATCGTGATTTCGATTGCCGTGGGATGCGACGAGGAGCGGTGAACACGGTGAGTGGCTTTGATGAAGTCATCCTCTTCGGCCTCGAAGATGTTCGGCACCCAGCTCTGCGGGTTGCGGTCCACCAACGGGAACCACGTGCTCTGGATCTGGATCATGATCCGGTGGCCGCGCTTGAAGGTGTGGAGGACATCCTGGAGCTCGAAAGCCACCTCGGTGATCTCGCCCGGAACAAACGGCTCGGGCCGCTCATAACTCGAGCGGAATCTACCGCGGAACACCTCACCTCGGACCAGACGCTGAGTGTGGCCGAGATCGGGTTCGCCGCTATCCTCTTCGTCATCGTCGGTGAGCACATAGCCCGGCAGTCGGGCGGGAAACTCGTCGATGACCTTGACGACCCAGTCGGCGTCGGCACCGGTGGTCGACACCCACAGGCGGGCGGTGAGCGGTCCAGCCACCGTCAGGTCCTCCTCGAGTTCTTCGGAGCGGTAGACCAGAACGTCCGGGCGACGGGCAGCGAAGCGCTGATCCTCGGTCATGTACTCGGCCCACCAATCAGTCGTGATCTGGGTCGTATAGGGCACGGGCTTGGCCGGGTCGCTGACGAACTCTTCGAACGCTTCACCCTCGCTCTGCGGCGGTTCGAAGGAGAGACCTCCCCCTTCGTGTGGGTAGAGGCTCTCGCGGCGGACGTTGCGTGGCGGCCAGGTATCGAAGGAACGCCAGCGGTTGGCGCCGGTTTCGAAAATCCACGCCTCGGGGAGGTCGAGCTCGGTGTCGCCCTTGAGAAAATGTCGAAAGAAGGGCAGCAGGGCTTTCGCCCGGAAGGTCTCCGAGGTCTTGAACCCAAAGTCCGCTTCGCCCAACGTTTCGCCGTCCCTCCTCAGCCACGCGCCGTGCCGCCACGGTCCCATCACCAGCACGTTGAAGATGTCCGGGTTGTTCCGCTCGATGGCGCGATAGGTCTTGAGGGGACCGTAGAGATCCTCGGCATCGAAGAGACCGCCCACGGTCATGACCGCGCAATCGATCCCCTTGAGGTGGGGGAGAATGTTGCGGGCCTGCCAGAACTCGTCGTAGTTGGGATGCTCTGTGACGGCGTTCCAGAATGCGATCTCGCCCTTGAAGTGGCGCTCATTGACGTTTTTCATCGGACCGAGATCGAGGAAAAAATGGTAGCCGTCGGGCGTGCCGTGATCGAAGTCCTCGGACCGTTCGGAGGTTGGCTCGGGCCGCGCGATCCCAAAGACCGAAAAGAAGTTGAAGGTCAGGTTCAGGATGAACGCGCCGTGGTGGTGCATGTCGTCCCAGAACCAGTCGGCGATCGGCGCATTCGGCGACACGGCCTTGAGCGCCGGGTGGCTGTCGATCATGCCGGCTGAGCTGAAGAAACCTGGATACGAGTTGCCCCACAACCCGACCCGCCCGTTGTTGTTCGGCACATTCTCGACGAGCCACTCGACGGTGTCGTAGGTGTCGGAGCTCTCGTCGACGTCGTCGGCCGACGACTTGTGCGCGACGTGCGGGCGCATGTTGACGAAGTCGCCCTCGGACATGAAGCGACCCCGCACATCCTGGTAAACGAAGATGTAACCCTCCTCGGCGAACTCTCGCGTCGGCCCCAGGGATTCAGGGTAGCGGTCGGCGCCGTAGGGCTTGCACGAGTACGGCGTACGGGTCATGAGGATCGGATGGGTCGTCGAGGCGTCGTTCGGCACGTAGACGGCGGTGAAGAGCCGTGCCCCGTCACGCATCGAAATGCGGTGCTCGAACTTGGTGTAGTGGGCGCGGATGTAGGCGGCGAGCTCCGGGTCCTCCGGTTCGCGTGCCGACACCAAGGCCGAAAAGGAAAGCAGAACAACGAGCAGGCCACTCGGGATGCGATGCATGGATGCGGACCCTCCTTCGCTCCGATCTTTCGGTGGTACACACCGGGTCTCATGATAGCGGTTGCCGCGAGCTCGTCCAGCGCGCGGCGGTCAACCGCCGGTCAGCAGGCTCAGTATGAACGATGTCGTGTGAATCCTCAGCTAGTGCGCGTTCCGCTGACGTTTGAGGACCGCCGCGAGCTGGAGGCGGGCTTCCGCGAAATCGGGGAGGAGGAGGACCGTCTTTTCGAGGTGCCGGCGCGCCGACTCGAGATGCCCATCTTCCGCCAACAGAACCCCGAGCTTGAAGTGAGCGTCCGGAAGGTCCGAGTCAATCGCGAGCGCTGCCTCATATTCCTGAATGGCCTCTTCGCGACGCCCCTGGTGGGCCAGGACATTTGCGAGAAGGTTGTGCGCCATGGCGTGCTCCGGGGCAATGCGGATGGCCGCGCGAAATTGATCGGCAGCTTCGTTGGGCTGCCCATTCTGGATCAAGAGGTAGCCGAGGTTGATATGAGCCGCTGCTTGTGGGGGCTCGAGCTCGGTGACAACCCGGTAATGGTGTATCGCTGCGTCCGACCTCCCCTCTTCGGCAAGGAGACGCGCCATCTCGAGATGCGCCTCCACGTGTCGTGGATCGAGGGTGATTGCCCGCCGGTAGTGCTCCATGGCGCTCGCAGCCTCGCCCGAATCCACCAACACGTTGGCCAGCCTGAAATGGCCATCGGCAAAATCCGGCCGGATCTGGAGAACCTTCTCGAGAAAGATCTTCGCCTGCGCCAGGTCGTTTTGCTCGAAGAGGGAGACACCGAGATTGTAGTAGGTCGTGGCGCGGGGAAGAGTCTCTATCGGCAGAGGCCAGTTCTGGACGATGGCACACACGGCGACGATCGCGAGGTTTCCGAGGAGCGGCGCCGCGGTTCTGTCCCTCAAACTCTGAATGAGCCGGCCCAGTCCCGCCGCAGCAAAGAGTGTGACGAGTGGGACGAGCGGCATGCGGTAGCGCGCCATGATGTAAAACAGAACGAGGCTGAAAGCGACAGTCAATCCGACGGCGTACAGAATCCACAGGCGACGCCACCGATCTCTCGTCGCCCAAAGTCCCAGCGCTGCGAGCGGGCCCAGGACGCCAAAGTGGAGAAACCAGCCAAGACCTCTCAGCAACCGGGAGTGCTCGCGATAGACCTCGATGCTCTCGGTGTCCACGATCTCGCGAGCATTCATCAGCAGCAGGGCTTTCCTCAGCAGCAGGTTCCCCCAACCACCAGGCTGCGACCGGATGTAGGAGAAGGAACGACGTAGCCAATACCGCGACACCTCGCCGGCTGTGAGCCGGCGACCGAGGTCCGCCTCGGCAAGCTCTCTCGCATCCTGACGCTCAACCCGGGCGTCCTCTCTTCCGGCGCGCAACGGTCGATACCTGCCATCGGCCTCGGCGTTGTTGCCGATAAAGAAGTTAGATCCGAGCTGCGAAGTCGTGAGAAAAAATTGTCCGGATACAGCCAGGTTCCGTATCCCCACCGGGGCCAGGGTGACCGCCAGGCCAAGCGCAAACCAGGCGGCCCATTTCGAGCGCTGACCGAACGGCGCGTCCTTGAAGTAGATGAGAGTCCAGACTCCGATCAGAGGGGCCAGCATCAACGCGTTTTCGCGCGTCAAGGCCAGGCAGCCGAGCGTCACCCCGCAGAGAAGCAACCACCGCCGGCGAACGTGATGCGCCAGCGCACCGAGCACGGCGAGCAGAGCACTGGCGAAGAAAAGGCTGAACGAGGTCTTCTGGATCAGACCGTCGAAGAAGAAGGCCGGGGGATACAGGGCCAGGAGACCGCCAGCGACGATGCCGACGCGATTGGAAAAAAAGCGGCGCCCAGCAGAAGCAACGAATATGCATGAGATCGCGCCGAGCAGCATCTGGGTGATTCGGACGGGCCACACGTTCAGACCGAAGAGTTTCATCAGGACGGCCATGAAGTACGGGTACAGCGGCGCCTGGTAGAACGCCTCCCGCCCCATCCATTCCCCGGCAACTATGTCCTTCGCCCAAGCGTAGTATTGGCGCCCATCACCGAGGAGAACCGAGAACAGTGGTGTCGCCTCGAGCTCCAGGAGGTAGACACCGCGAATCAGCAGAGCAAAAGAAAAAAGGGCGAGGTTTTCCAACCACACCCGCCGGTGAGCCGCTCCGCTCGGCGTTCGACTCTGCCTGACGGTTTCCCAGGCTTTCTGCAGGATCCCCACATCTCAGATTACTACGGCACCGGAAACACGCGGGCGGGAGCGGACTCCGCCCAACAACTTTCGGCTCTTCCGGAATTGCGTGAGATCGAGAGACGGCGGGAGGCCAGCCCCGAAGGGGCGACAGATGAATAGCCTGGGGCGTGAGCCCCAGGAACCCAGAGACAAAAAGATTCAAGCCGCGGAGCGGCGACAGATATATGGCCACGACGGCTGCGGCTCACGCCGTACCCTTGTCTGTCGCCCCTCCAGGGCTATGTTCGTTATCAATCGATACCCGGGGCTCACGCCCCGGGCTAAATATATTTCACCGCTCCGCGGCTCACATCTCGCGAGATTTCATCGGCCCACCTCATCGAATTCCGGATGAGCCCAACTTTCTTTGCAGAGGAGGGGTTTATCCCTTTCCCTATCATGAGTCGTCCCCTCGGTCATGCCGTCTGTCCCGGTTGGGCATCAATGAAGTGATCAGATACTATGACCAAAACTTCGAGGGGGACGGATGAGGGAACCCTGGATCGGGAAGATCGCGTCGCTGTCAGTGGCTCTCTCCATGCTCGCCGCGCCGTCCTCGGCGCTGCAGGCGGGCGAGCTCGGGCAGGCAGAACCACTCCCGCGAGGTTTCCATCGGCTCGAGTTCGCCCTCGGCCGGGACGCTTCTCTGCGCTGCTCGCTGTGGATGCCTCCCCTGGAGCACGGGAACCAGGTGCCGCTGGTGCTCGCCCTCCACTACGGCGGCGAGGTGACCCCGCACCTCGGCATGGGATTCCTGGAGACGTTGGTGGTTCCGGGGCTGAAGAAGCTGGGCGCGGTCATCGTAGCGCCCGACTGCCCGGGGGGCAGCTGGACCGATGAGGCCAGCGAACGAGCGGTGCTGGCATTGCTCGACTACGCGATCCGCAACTGGCCGGTCGATCGGCGGCGGATCGTGGTCACCGGCTACAGCCTCGGTGGGACCGGAACCTGGTTTCTTGCGGCGCGTCATCCCGAGATCTTCAGCGCCGCGGTGCCCATGGCAGGCCGGCCGGCAGCCGAGGGGGAGTTTCGGGTGCCGGTCTACGCCATCCATGGGCGGCGGGACGAGGTGGTCGCCTTCGAACCCACGCGCCACGCCATCGACGCCCTGAGGGCCGCGGGCGTCGACGCGCACCTGGTGATTGTCAAAGGGGCCACCCATTACGAGACACATCGATTCGCGGGGCCACTCAAGGGCGCCGTGGAGTGGCTGCACGAAGTCTGGGAAACCGCCCATCAGCCGGCCCGGTAGCCGTTATCATGCCTGTGATGACCATTCGACGGACGCCGCAATCGATCCCGACCTCGAAGAAGGTCATTTTTTCGGTCCTCACCGGTGTCGTCTTCTTCGCTCTCGTCGAGCTGATCCTGGCGCTCGCAGGGGTTCATCCCGTTTTCGTCGATGAAGACCCCTACGTCGGTTTTTCTTCCTCCATCGAGCTTTTTCAGCCGACCGCCGATGGCACCCGCCTGGAGACGGCGCCCAACAAGCTGGGGTGGTTCAACTACCAGGTCTTCCCCGCGTCCAAGCCGGCCGGGACGGTGCGGGTTTTCACCCTCGGTGGATCGACGACGTATGGCCGACCCTTCGAGGACGCGACCTCGTTTTCCGGCTGGCTGAGGGCCTACCTGCGGTCCGCGGATCCGACCACCCGGTGGGAGGTGATCAACGCCGGTGGCATCTCCTACGCCAGCTACCGGGTCGTGACGCTGATGGAGGACTTGGTCGAGTATGAACCGGACCTGTTCATCATCTACTCGGGCAACAACGAGTTCCTGGAGCAGAGGACCTACGGGGAGCTGATCGAGGAGGCGCCGGCTCTGACCCGGACCCGGCTCCTTCTCCAGCACTCGAGGCTGTGGGCGTTGGGCCGCCGCATCGCTGGCTCCCGACAGCGGCGCGCGCGCCAGAGGTACGAGCTGTCGGGCGAGGTTGAGGAGCTCCTCGAAAGCTCGGCCGGCCTCGATTACTACCACCGAGACTCGGAGTTTTCCTCGCGGGTCTTCGACCATTACCGGCTCAACCTTCGGCGCATGGTCGGGCTCGCGCGGGCGGCCGGGGCGAGGGTGATCCTGATGACCGTACCGGTCAACGAAAAGGACTTCGCGCCGTTCAAGAGCCAGCATCGCGACACCCTCGGCGCCGACGAGAAAGCGGAGCACGCCCGGCTCCTGGAGGGCGCCGCCTCTTCGCTAGAGGTTGACGAGGCCAGCGCCGCCCGCGACCTCGCGGCCGCAGCGGTGCGGCTCGACCCGCTGCACGCCGAGGGACACTATCTCCTTGGTCGGGCGCAGCTCCGCCTCGGCCTCATTGACGCCGCCGCGTCGTCGTTCGAGCGCGCCATCGTGGAGGACGTATGCCCGCTGCGCGCCCAGCCCGAGATCAACCGGGCGATCCTGGAGGTTGCTCAGGAGGGAGCCGTACTCGTCGATTCGCGCAAAATGCTGAGAGACCACATGACGGATCGCGCCAGCCACTCGATCCTTGGCGAGGAGTTCTTTTTGGACCATGTGCACCCGCGGATCGAGGTGAATTCGCTGCTGGCCCGCGATTTGGTCGAGCGGATGCGCGAGATGGGCCTGGCACCGGTGGACGCTGGCTGGTACGGCCGCGTCGGCGACGCGGTCGAGGCCAAGATCGGATCGAGGATCGGGCCCGAGGACTATGCCCGCGCCCATAAGAACTTGTCGAAGGTCCTGATCTGGGCGGGGAAGACGAGGCAGGCGGCGCAGTACGTCGCACAGGCGGAGGCGGTCCTCGGCAATGATTGGGAGCTACGTCACAACGCAGGGGTGGTCCGACTCGGGGCCGGTGATATCGAGGGAGCCATCGCCAGTTTCCGGGAGGCAACTCGTCTCAATCCCGACGCAGCCGCGGCGTGGGACCGTCTCGGCTCCGCATACTCGATGATCGGCGAGCTCGACGCGGCCGTCGAGGCCGGTCGCAGGGCTGTCGAGCTCGACCCGAGAGCAGGCCAGGCGTGGAACAATCTCGGCGTGTCGTACGCGCTCAGGGGCAACACCGACCATGCAATCGCCGCAACCCGGCGAGCGGTCGAGCTCAACCCTGCCTACGCCGAGGCGCACAACAACCTGGGCAATCTCCTCTTCGACCGCGGCGAGCTCGACAGCGCCGCCGCCAGCTTCCGCAAGGCCATCGAGCTGCGACCCGCCTACGCCGAGGCGATCACCAACCACGCCCTGGTATTGGCCGAGCGCGGACGGTTCCGCGAAGCGCTCGAGGGGTTCGCGGAGGCTCTCGGCCACGACCCCGGCCTCGCGGCAGCCCATTTCGGGCGCGGCCGGGTGCTGGTGGCCACCGGCGAGGTCGATGCGGCGATCCCGTCATTCCAAGCGACGGCCGAACTCGAGCCTCTGTACGTCGAGGCGTGGGACAGCCTGGGCCGGTCACTGGCCACTGCCGGCCGCCTCGAAGACGCCGCAGCGGCGGTGCAGCGAGGGATCGAGGCCAACCCGCGCGCCGCTCCGCTCCGCCGTCTGGCGGGCGCAATTGACGCCGGGGCGGAACGCTTCGACGACGCCGCGCGGCATTTCGCCACCGCCGTGGAGCTGGAGCCGGAATTGGCGGAGGCGTGGATCGACCTCGCCGAGGTGCAACTCGCCCAGAACCTTGTCGAGGCCGCGCTCGTAATCTACCAACGAGCCCTCGTCATGCACGAAGACAACGACCAGCTCCAGTATCGGATGGCGGTGGCCCTCCTCGGCAGCGGCCGGATCGAAGAGGGAGTTCGGCGGCTCGAGAGGGCCATTACCCTCAACCCGGACAACGCGGCGGCGATTCTCGATCTGGCCGTGGTCTCCGAGCATCTTGGGCACCGCGAGCGGGCATTCGAATTGTATCGGCGCGCTGCACGACTCGATCCGACCCTCGCGGCCGCCCACGAGGGCGCGCGGCGGCTGGGAGAAGTGGAATAGTGGTAACGTTTTCGTGTTTTCCGAGAAGCAAACCCGGGAGCCCGGAGGGCGATCGATGAAACGAAACGGACACGGTGTTGTTTCCGCCCTGTTAGCGGTCGCCGCCGTTCTCGTCACGTCGGCGGAGGCCGCGGACACACCGCAGAACCAGCCCACCGCGGCGCAGTTCGACGACACGGCACGGGTCGACATCGTCAACATCTGGGTGCGCGTCACCGACCGCGACGGTTCCTGGGTGGAAGGGCTTCAGGCGAAGGACTTCGAAATCCTGGTCGACGGCGAGCCGGTTCCGATCGTGAACTTCTTTGCCACTCCCGCAGGGGGGCGCTCACCGGCGGACCGCATTACCGAGCCGCCCTCGACGAGGGTTGATCTCGGCCGCCACCTCGTGATCTTCGTCGACAACCGGGGTGGGCGTCCCCTCGTTCGCGACACGGCGCTGCGCGAGCTCGCCGCGCAGCTGCCCGCCTATCTCGCGAATGGGCGCCGGATCATGCTGGTGAGCCAGAGCGGCGCAATACGGATCCTGCACGGCTTCGAGGACGATCCGCACGAGCTCGCCGGACGTCTCGACGAGCTGACGCGCACCACCGTCGGCGGCTCGCCGCTCGCATACGAACGCGCCGCCCTCCTCGACGAGATGGACAGAACCACCCTCAGCTACGGGGTCGACTTTGTCAGCGAGATGGCGGTTCGGGCGCTCGAGACCCAAGCCCAGGCCCTGTTGCAGAGAATTCGAACCTATGCCGAAAACGTCCTCAACGACCAGCGTGATCGGCTGGCCATGCTGGCCCGGTTCCAGGCGTCCCTGGCCGGGTTGCCGGGTGACAAATCCATGCTCTACATCGGCGAAGGTTTCGACACCAGGCCAGGCGAGGCGCTTTTCCGGATCTGGGAGCAGAAATATCCCGACCTCGCGGAGGACATGTCGTTTTCGGCCCAACTCGAGAGCGGTCGGTACCGGATCGAGGAGGAGCTGACGGATCTCGCTACCCAGGCCAACGCGAGCGGAGTGAGCTGCTACACCCTGTACACGGCCGGCGGCGCGAGGTTCTCGCCGATAGCGGCGGAGAGCAGTGGCGCCGCCGGACCCGGCAGGAGCGTCGCGTTGTCGGCACGCCACGGAATCGAGGACTCCCTCACCTACCTCGCCTCGGCCACGGGCGGCCTCGCGCTCTCTCCGGGCGGCGATCCGGGCGAGACTATCGCACGGCTTCCCGACCAGCTCGTCAGGAATTACTCACTTGGTTTCCGGCCGCCGGCCAGCGGCGATCCAGCCGCCCACCGAGTCGAGGTAACGGTCCAGCGCGAGGGCCTCAGGGTGCGCCATCGTGAATCCTACCGGTTCAAGACAATCGACGAACTAATGTCCGAGCTCACCTACGCAGCCCTCCTCTTCAAGCCCGGGCCCAACCCGCTCGAGGCGACTCTCGCGGTGGCAGGGGTCGAGGGGACGGAACAAGACCTTTTCGAGGTTGCCGTAGAAATGATCATACCGATGGCGAAACTGGCGCTGGTCCCCTCCAAGGGCAGCCATGTCGGTCAGGTGAAGGTGTTCTTCGCCGTCAAAGACAATCGGGGCTGGGCATCACCCGTGCGCGTTCAGTCGTTCCCGATCGTTGTCCCCAACACCTCGCTGGCCACCGCTCTCGGACAAACGGGGACCTTTGTCTGGAAGATGATGGCCCGGGACGGCCCGCACGAGCTCGCAGTGACGGTGAGGGATGGGCTTGCAGCAGTCGTCTCGACGGTCACCCTGGAGTTCGAGGTCCCGACCTCCGAAGAATGAGGGCTCGCCAGATGTTTTCGAAGGCGTTCAGCGCCTTGACTATTTCCGCCCTCGCCACCGGCCCGGCGGCAGCTACCACTTCGCCAGCTGATGCGGCAACCGACGGCGTGTCCACCGGCACCGTCATTCGTCATGTCGATATGCGGGCCGCGGCGCTGCTAATGAGCGGTCAACGCGGGGGAGGGATCGACGGAGTGTTGACCCTTGGCGCTCCCGAAGCCGCGGATGCGGCATCCCGCATTCCGTTCTGGATCGAGCTGCGGCGTCCGATGGCCGCAGCGACCGACGGATCCGAACGATGGGCCCTCGAGGTCTTTGTTTATGCCATCGACGATCAGCAGGAGGTGGAGTTTTTCGAGGGGCGAGCGCTGGACCTCGATCTCGGCACGACCGGACAACGAAAGTACGGCGTGAGGTTGCACGGATCCGTCGACGTCCCATCGACTGTGCGTAAGCTGCGCGTCCTGGCCCGAGATCAGGAGAGCGGCGAGTTCTACCTCGACGAAGGTTCGGTACCCTTTGCTGGGGGCGCGAATACGCTCATTGTCTTCCCGGGCGTCGGCGAGGAATGGCACGAGGTCACCCCCGCCGACTGGAGTTTCGATTCCGCTCACGCCGCCGGCCTCGAGATCGGCGGCGACCGTTATGTTCCTAGGGGACGGCCGGTCATCGGCGCTCCATCCAAACTCGAATTCTTCGTCGTGTCGAATATCCCCGGGGAAGACATCTCTTCGATCGAGGGCAGTCTGTGGAGCGACCGCGGCACGGAAGTCGGTGCCGGTGACCTCGAGGTGGTCAACCGTCTCTCGACCGCGACCGAAGGGCTCCTCGCGAACGCCGTTACCTGGCGCGTCCCGGACCTGGATCCCGGTCGATACCTTTTCGAGATCTCGTTGAAGGGGGAGTCCGGCCAATCGATCGCGACGGAGATCTCGGTGATCGCCGTGCCGCTGGCGACGACGATCGAACATCCCACCTGGACGGACTTGGCAGATACCCCTTCTCGGCCCTTGATTCCGAGGGCTTCGGCCGCGGAGCTCGCATTCCTCGAGGCTCTCGGTCTTTGCGTATCAGGAAAATGGAATGAATGCGTACAGGGCGTTTTCGAGATGGAGGGTCGAGCGATCCGAGAAAACGGCGGGGCGAAACCGCCCGCCGAGCTCTTCACTCTCGAGGGCAGCGGCATCAAATTTCTCGTCGAACATTCGCCGAGCTCGATGATCCCGCTCCTCGCTGTCTACCACGACGTGTTCAGGGCGTGGGCCGTGGCGGGCGACCCGTTGGGCCAGAGGCACAGCGTTCGTCTCGTCGCGGCGATGGCCAACGACATCAGGAAACAACCGTCGCTCACACCGGCGACCTCGACGGCGGTCGCAGTGCTCGCGAGCATCGGCGATACCCTCCACCAGCACGGCGTTTTTGACAGCGCTACCACGGTCTTCGATCTCGCTTTGCAGCTTGATCCGACTCATCAGGCCTCCCTCCTCGGCATCGCGGCGGACCACGAGTGGCTCGGGCATTATCAGAAAACGGTCGAAGTGCTTCGGGATCTCGGCCAGCGCGCCGACGCGCTCTTCGAGGGCCGTCTCCGGCTCGGTGTCAATCTCCTGCGGATTGGACGACGCGTCGACGCTATCACTGAGCTTCGAGCGTGCACCGGTCGTGGCGCTCCGGCGTGGGTGCGCGCAGTGGCGTACCAGGAGCTCGCCCTCTACAACCTCGAACACGGCCGCCCGGAGGATGCGAAGGCGCTGATTGAAGAGGCGACGGAGGCACTCCCGGACGAGACCACGCTGCGGCTGGTGTCCGCGTACATCGAGGAAGCGCGGGGAAATCTCGGTGGGGCGCGCCGGGTCCTCAACCAGCTCGACCAACGGGCGCTGTCCTCTTATCGTGAGTCGCCGCGCAAGCGGTATGCGCGATGGCCGTCGGAGATCTTCGCCCGTCAGCGCCGCGTTATCGATGAGCTGAGAGTGAACCACCTGGATGACCTTGCAGCCGCGGTTACCGCCGCCGAGCAGTCGGACACCCGAGGTCCGCGATGAACAAAAGTCAGTTGTTAATGCTCGGGGTTTCCCTCTCCGTGCTCACGGCTCCGTTGACCACCGAACCGATCCAAATCAGCGGCGAGTTCGAATTCAGCCTGCAACAGATCTACGTCACCGCATCCTCCCGCAGCGAATCGGTCGTGAACTTACAGCGGGAGGATTTCAGCATCGTCGACAACCGCAAGCGGCAGGAACTCGTCACCTTTGCACGGGGCGACATTCCGTTCACCGCTATTCTCCTGGTCGACGCGAGCCAGAGCATGGTCGGTGAGAAGATCGTTTCCGCCCAGCGAGGCGTTCGGAATTTTGCCGACCGCATGAATCCCCTGGACGAGGCCAAGCTGGTGGTCTTCTCGGACTACATCCGGGCCGTCAGCCCGTTTACCAGCTTTCCGGAGGTCCTCACTGCCGGCCTTGAGCGGGTAACGGCGGTCGGGGGCACTGCGATCAACGACGTTCTGTACATCGCCCTCTCGCGGCTCGAGGAGCGGCAGGGACGAAGAGTGGTGGTGCTTCTTTCCGATGCTATCGACTCTCACAGCGCACTCGGGATGCGCCACGTCCTACCCAGCGCCCGACGTTCTCAGGCGATCGTCTATCTGATCAGAACACATACCAGCCAACGCGCCGCAGATGCCGGAGAGCCTCCGCAGGCTGCCTCCCCCTGGCGAGACAGCGAGAACCTCCAATCCGAGTTCCAGCAGCTCCTCAGTCTGGTCAGCGAGAGCGGCGGCAGGGTCATCGATGTCGGATCACCGGCCGCCATCGAAACTGCCTTTTCAGAGATCATCTCCGAGCTGCGGGACCACTACGTCCTCGGCTACTACCCGAACAACCTCCGGGGGGATGGGCGCTGGCACACGGTACGGGTGAGGATTTCGCGGCCCGACATCGAACTCCGCTACAACTCCGGCTATCTCGACCCGTGAAGCATCTCGTCTCGTCTTCGCCCTCTGCTAGACTGCGCCTGTGAAACAGGCCTTGCCAGCAGTGTTTTTGGCCGTGGTGGTGATGGCGATACCGGCCGTCAGCACCGGGTCGTCAACCGAGGAAGAGGGGCCGCGCCCAATCGGCGGCCTCGCCTTCATCGACGAAATCGAGGTGACGGTGGTCAACATCGTCGCCCACGTGACCGGCAAGGGGGGCCGTCCCGTCAGCGATCTGAAACGCGAAGACTTCCGGGTCTTCCAAGACGGCATCGAGAAGCCAATCACCAATTTCCAGATCTACACCGAGGAGGTGTATCGGAGCTATTTCGACGAGCCGGACATCCCGGCGCCTTTTCTTCCGACACCGTTGGTCGCGGACGCTCAGACGACTCGGCGGCTCCGGCCAGTGTACATGGTCCTTTATGTCGACAACGAAAACCTCGTCCCGATCGACCGCAACCGGGTGTTGTCCCAGGCCCGCCAGTTCGTGCGCGACAACCTACACCCACCGGTGCAGATGATGGTAGTGAGCTATCAGAGATCGCTCAAAATCGTTCAGCCTTTCACTTCCGACCCGCAGGTGGTTCTCGCCGCCCTGCGTGGCCTGAGGGACCACTCCGGCGGATATCCGGACCGCGAGGCAGCGCGGCGCGAGCTCGCCGACGGGATGCAGGTCAACCGCCAACAGCAGAAAACGAAGGGTGGAGATCAGGTGCGGACCGGTTGGGAACGCGGCGATTTCTATCAACGAATCATCGCTTTTGCCGAGGAAGAGCTCAACGACCTTGCGTTTTCCGTCGATGCCCTGCGGACCATGATCAGCTCGGTTGGGGGTCTCGAGGGGAAAAAGGGCATCATCTACATTTCCAACGGCCTGCCGATGGTGCCGGGCATCGATCTTTTTGTTCTGTACTCGGAGGTCTTCGGCGAACAGTCGATTCTGACCCAGACCAGCCGCTTTGATCGGACGCGCCTCTTCACCTCCCTGGCCGCAGCCGCCAATGCTCACGACGTCAGTTTCTACACCATCGGCGCCGGAGGTCTCGAGCTCGTGGGTAAGGCCGACGCGAAATACGCCGCCCCCGCCGATACCCAGACCGCCTCTATGGGCGCCGATAACTACATCGACCCGCTGCGGTTCATCGCCGACAGCACCGGCGGCCTCGCCATCGTCGAGACCAACGACATCGCCGGCGGCCTCGAAAATGTCGAGCAAGACATGTTCAGCTATTACTCTCTGGGCTACAGCCTCAACGTGAGCGGTGGCGACAAGGTCCACCGCATCAAGGTGGAACTGCCCAATCACCCGAGCTACAAGATCCGCTATCGGCGTCGATTCGTAGAGAAGTCGATCGATACACGGATCCAGGACAAGGTCGTCAGCGGCCTCGTCTTCGACCTCGATGAGAACCCGCTGATGATCGAGATGGAAATCGGCGACCCGGCGCCGACGGCCAGCGACCGCTGGCTTGTTCCCTTCACGCTTTCCCTACCACGGCGCAACGTGGCCCTGCTGCCCAAGGGTGAGGACTACGTCGGGCACATCACTCTCTACATCGCGGCTCGCAACGTCGACGGCGAGCAATCCGACATCGTGCGCCAAGAACACCAGGTGAGAGTGGCGGCAGCTGACTACGAAAACGCGCGATCTGAGCGGTTCGCGATCACCGCCACCCTGCTCATGAATGCCGGCAGGCACTCGGTGGTGGTCGGTCTACTCGACACCATCACGCGCCAGACCTCATACCTTACCCGACAGGTCACGGTGGATAAGTAGGGACTTCCAAGATCAGCCGGCCGCGGCGGTAATCGAAGAAAACTCGGAACCGGTCCAGCAGTTGGTTGCCGAGGATGCCGTTGAGATTTTCGATTTTACGCACCGCCGGAACGCGAAAGGCCTCCATCCAAGCCGTTTCCACACCCTCGGCAACGATCGAACCGAGCTGCAACCGCCGCGTCGACGCCTCGACTACCGCGATGGCCTCTCCCACCACCCCGACGCTCGCGCCGAGAGTCTGGTCGGCGGGGGGTTTGAGGCGGCGATGCGATCTGGTGATCAGTGTCAGCCAGCGGCTCGAACCGGTGTCCGCCACCAGCCTGACCGGGACCTCCCTCCCACCTTCCTTGATCACCACGGTCCCCTGCACCACTGGCCGCCGGTCCACCACCTCGAGCGGCACATCGTATCCACCGCCCCGATAGTCAAAGGTCTGAGGGTTGTGGAACAGCAGACGGCGGC
>Ga0316193_10000735_pt1 | contig 20968 bp, 20 predicted proteins | sample MerIslsedime2_MG_FD_207735 | JGI IMG/M metagenome (GOLD analysis project Ga0316193, IMG submission 207735) | Coastal sediment microbial communities from Maine, United States - Merrow Island sediment 2 | ecosystem: Environmental > Aquatic > Marine > Coastal > Sediment | place: USA: Maine... | reverse complement strand
CCAGCTGTCCACCGACCCCTACCAGCCTTCTTTCTGGAATCCAGAACGGCTGCTAAAGGCATTATTTCCCGCAACCTGCTGGATGGTCAGCTATGGCTTCTGGTATTACGTCAACCCGCCAGGTGGGCCGGCGATTCCGATGATGGGTGCAGTCTTTGGCCTGATGATGGTGATGGCGCCGGTCAACCTGATTGGACTGTTGATCGTTCTGCTGCTCAGCATGTTCATCACCGTTGCACCGGTATACATGTTGCTGATGCCAACGCTGGATTCCGGCTTCGGCCTGCTGGCACTGGTTTTTGTATACACCTTTGTATTTGGTTACCTCGGCGGCCGCTCGCCGGTGCTTAAATTAGGTCCGCTTGCCATGTTTGTCATGATGGTCGACATCAATAACCAGCAGGTCTACTCGTTCATGGCGCTGGCGACAACCGGCCTGGTGATGTTGCTGGGTGTCAGTATCGTGGTTGTTGTAAACAGGCTGTTGAGTCCCATGCGTCCCGAGCAGATCCTGTTGCGCAGTGTGCACCACTTTCTGAACGGCAGCGCGCGTATCGTTGACGACATGCGGATAGTTTCACCAAGACAGCAGCGCCTTGCCAGTAAACGCCGCAAGCGTGTTTTTGAAACGGCAATACTGCCGGTATCGGCACAGCTTCCGGGGATTGGCAAAAACCTGGATTACAGTCTGTTCCCCGATAATCCACCGGAAAAGGTGCAACACCTGGTGGAGAGCATCCAGGCCGTGCGACTCAGGATACAAACCCTGGAAACAACATTTACAACTGCACAGACCGAATCACCCGCGCTACTGGAATCACTCGAAGCAATTAACAAAAAATGGCGCAGCCATGTCAGCAACACGCTCAGGCTCTGGGCGAAGCCCGGGCATGATCACGCCGGGGACAAGCAGGATATCGCGGCTATACTGTCTGCAGACGTGGAACAACAACTGGACAAGCTGCATTCGGGCAATGCCTCTGAAGACATCGACAGGCGCAGCCTGCGCAATATATATGCCGTTGTCGGCAGCACACGCAGCCTGCTGGAAGCCCTCAGGGAACTCGGTGACAACATGCAACAGATTAACTGGCAACAATGGTCTGCTGCACGGTTTTGAACAACGCCACAATGAACGGCAAAAAAAGCGGCCATCAAGGCCGCTTTTCAGAACGATACTGCCAGCAGTTACTTGAAGGTGTAAGCAACACCAATCAGGGCAGATAATTGCTCATCCTCGCTGACGATGGAACTGTCAGTGATCTCGTCGCCAAAGAATTCGTAACGCAGACCGCCCATGAACATCCAGTTCGAATCAGGTCGCTTGTAGATGGCAAGGACACCCAGGCGGTAGTTTATATCACTGTCTGCCGTGTAAGGACGGGCGTTGGTAGCACGTGATCTCACACCATAGTAGTAGTCATTGTAATCATCGCTCTGCCAGACAACTGATGCTGCCGGTGTAATCATCAGGGAATCGCTGGCCTTGTATTTATAGAAGACCTGGCCGATGGCCTGGGCACCATCGCTGTTGTCCGTCACGTCCTGGACAACGGAGAATTTTAAGCCCAGTTTCTCGGGCGCCCAGGTGACTTGTCCACCGAGACCAAATGACTGGTCACGGTCACCGTTATTCTTGAGGATCCTGGCATCACTATCTTCATAACTGTCACCCATCGCCTGGCCAATGACGGCTACTTCCAGCACATCGGAATCCAGGAAGTTCCAGCCAATGGTGCCGCCACGTGCGAAGAAATGTTCGCCCTCGTAGAGCACGATCGGCACCGCCGATTTCTTGTCGCTGCTGGAATAATTCTTGTAGGGTTTGTCCTTGTAAAGCATTCCCAGACCCAGCGTAAGCGGTCGTTTGCCCTTGCTGACAGAGAATTCGTCCGCCATTGCCGACTGACCCATAAAGGCTACTGCCACAGATAACACGACACTGTGAATTAATTTCTTGTTCATCTTTCTTCTCCTGTAGTCACGAGACTGCAAACCATATTCGACGCACCACGGCGTGCATCGTGCCATCGCCAGCGTATACTGGTGCTGGATTTTATACTTAAACCAGTTGATTTCAAGGCCTTATACCCTGAAAAACCACTGCTAGTCCTCGCTCTCGGACAGACTTGCCTTGCCAAACCAGCGCATCGCCAGCTCATCCAGCAAGCCCATACCTTCAACGCGTGTCAGGAAATTTTCTGTCCAGTTAAGTAACAACGGATCCTGGCCATCCAGCGCAATACCCACCGGCTCGTAAGTCAACAGGGAAAACAGTGAAACAAAACCGGCATCCGGGTGTGTCTTGAGTAATGAAAGGCAAATGGGATAGTCCGTCAGCAGTCCACCCACCTTGTCATTGCTAACCATCTTCACGGCACTTTCGTAATCATCCACCAGCGTAACCTTGGCATTCGGTAACAGCGCCCTGGTAAAAGCCGCACTGGTGGAGCCCTTCAGGGCTGCAAGACGCGTACTGGAGGTATTCAGGTCATCCGCCTCTTCAGCCTTGGCGAGGTTCTCCTCCTTGGTGATTACACATTTGCCCGACGTCATATAAGGCCCGATAAAGGCAACACGCATGTTACGTTCCGGATTTATCGTCATGTTGGAAATCACCACGTCGACCTCACCCTTCTCCAGTGCCGATAACAGGCCGTCAAACGGCATCGTCCTGATTTCCAGCTTCACGTCCATGCCACTGGCCATCAGCCGCGCCAAATCAATATCAAAACCGACCACCTTGCCGTCACGTTTCTCGGACATGGACGGCATGTTCGCCGAGGTACCCAGCACCAGCGTGCCACGCTGCTGGATCTCGGCAAGCGTCGAAGCGCCGACATTAGCCACACAGGCCACGAATAACAGTAGCGCTGCAACCATAGAATTGAGCCTGGATTTGATCATTACATACTCCCTTGTTGAAAATATAATAAAAAAACAAAAACAATTTTCTGCTGTTTCACCCTGGGATTCATGTACAGCAACCCTGCACAGGCAGGGCGACAAACAGCACCGGCAATAAGGCAACTGCCTTCATGACATCAGACTAGAGTCCATCTGCAGCCTTGAGTTTTGCCTCGCACTTGGCACGGTCTTCATCCGAGTCGGACTTGTCGATGCACTTTTCGTAATCGCCCACGATCTCCAGCTTGCGCTGATTCAGCTCAACCTGGCTCTTGTTGACATCAATCTGGCTGCGCTGGGCACGCCGCTCGGCTGAAGAACAGCCGGCCAGCAGGGTACCAACAACCATAGCGGTAAAAACAGCTTTAAAAACAGACATAACAGGACTCCCCGATAGCTACAGTAAAACCAGGCTGCGATTATGCCAGAGCAGGCTGCTGTATAACAGCCAGCTGCGTACCAACCTGCCGCAGCTAGCTGTCATCGCGGCTAATACGAACGTCCAGCGGCTTGAGGGTATCAAGATGCACATCGCGTTGCGGAAAGGCTATGGTGATACCCGCCTCGTTGAAACGCTTGTTGATCGCCTGGTGTAACTGGGTCCGGGTCGTCATCCGGACATCCTGCGACCCGACAAAACACCGCAATACCAGGTTCAGGGTATTGTCGCCAAAGGCATCAAACAAAATCGAGGGTGTCGGTTCTTTCAGTACATTCGGATTCTCGGCCGCCGCCTCATCCATCAGCAACATGGCCTTCTCCACATCACTGCCATAGGCAACCCCGACTGGCACCTTGATGCGCGTTGTCTGGTCTGATAATGACCAGTTCAGCAGACGACCGGTAATAAACTCCTTGTTCGGCACCAGTAATTCCTGCCTGTCCCAGGTGCGGATAGTGGTGGCCCGGATCTGGATGCGGGTCACCACGCCATCGGTATCACCGATGGTTACCACGTCACCGACCCGGATGGGGCGCTCGAACAGAATAATGATGCCACTGATAAAGTTGGCCACGATTTCCTGCAGGCCGAAACCGATACCCACGCTCAACGCTGCGAACAACCACTGCACCCTGGACCAGTCCGCACCGATAACGTTAAAGAACACGATCATGCCAATGCCGACGATTGCATAGGTTGTCAGCGTGGTGATCGTGTAGCGGCTGCCGGCTGTCATTTTGACGCGTTGCAGCAGGAGTATTTCCAGCAGCGCCGGAAAACGTTTCATGGCGACCACCGTCACCACGGCTATAAGAATCGCCAGCCCGACATTTGCCAGTGTCACCGGTGCCAGGCTCTCCTCACCGGCAACAATTACCGTGTGATGCCAGAGCGTTACCTCATCCAGTATATGGAAGGCCGGCAGCATCTCGGACCAGATAAACCAGAAGCCGATAATGCCGATTATCACCAGAACAGTATTCAGCAGCTTGCGGCTTTCTTCACTCATGGCAACGAGATCGATTTCCGGCTCATCTTCCTGAACCGGCATACCTGACATGTCCGAGTCAACTTTTGTTTTCGCTTCCACAGCCGCATGCATGCGCTCACGGATTGCCTGCAATGCCAGCCGGCGTTGCAACAGCAACAACCAGCGAACGACCACCTGATGCAACACAACCAGCCCGAACACAAACCAGAGTGTTTGTACCAGGCTGGTGCCCAGCGTACCCGCTGTATAGAAGTAACCGAAGAATGCCAGCAGCGCGAGTAACAGCGGCGTTACCACCGTCAACACCATCCATACGTAGCGCATTCTCGCCGTGGATCCGATCGATTGCTCTATCAGGAGATTTATCAGCCGGTAAAAAAACACCGCCAGCACAAGCAGTGCAACAATCAGAACTATGCGTTGAAGACCGCCATGAAACGCTTTCTGCTGGTCAAAAACAACCAGCACGGCAATAAACACGGCCGGCAGGAATATAATCTTCAGAAAGGCAAAACCGCGGCGCAGCCGTTGCGGAATCGGGTCCGGCCAGCGAAAATGTTTTGCTGCAACCCCTTCGGAAATGCACATCGCACTAAAAAACTGCACATAGAAAAAGGCCGGGGCCACGGTCAATAATGCCTTTGATACCAGCTGTGGAAACAGCTGCTCATCAGGCGCCGCAGCCAGTGCCCAACCCGCAGTCCAGACCAGCAAGGGCCACGGCGCGGCCAGCAACAGGGTCAGACCAAGTGCTTGCAGGGTGTATGAAAACCTGTCCAGTGAAGGCCGGCCAACCTGCGTTGCACTCGCCCTGAGCAGCACCTTGAAGTGCCGCGCCCTCCACAGCAAGAATCCGAATACAACCAGCAAAAACAGGGCAAGCGGAGAATTCGCAAGACCGGCAATCAACGCACGCCCCGCCTCAAGCCAGCGCACCGGAGAGAACAGCAAGCCGAACTGTGCCGGCACGGCCTTCAGGGTAACAAGACTGGGCATTGGCGCACTGCGAATCCACAACAGGTTTTCAGCCAGAAAGGCATCATAGTCAAGCGTGGTTTTCAGCAACCGCCGGTAACTTGTAGCAAGTTCCACCAGCGAGCGCGAGTAGGACTTGTCAAGCGCAAGCGCCTTGTCGAGTAATTCCTTGCGGGTGCGGGCGAGTTCCCTGACATCATCACTGATCGACTCAGCCTCCACAGCTTCCAGCTCCGCAGTACTGGTTTCAATATAGTCATCCAGGTCTCTGAGACTTTTATATTCCTGATTGTGCTGAATCTGTCGCAGCGAGGCCTGCGCATTGTCGCTTTCTATCTTGTCGATCTTCTTGCGCAGCTGGCGGACATTCGGCAGCGTCTGGCGCTGCTCGCGCAACACCTCGCCCAACACCTCGTCCAGTCCCGCGATATCCAGCCGCTCACGCGCAGTACGAAAGTACTCTTCGATCCTGTCAGCTTCCACATCGATGGAATCATCTCTGCTACTGACCTTGCGCAAACTGGCAGCAATACTTGCCAGTTCAGCGGTCAATGCGGCATTTTTCTCCGCCAGCTCCTGCACAATGCTGTGTTTTCCGGCCGCATCAGAAACGGCTGCAGCCGCCTCTTCCCGCGCCTGTTCGGCTTCCACGCGACCCTGGCGGCTGGATAACTCTTCAAGCATCTTGACCCGCGTTGCAACGCGCTTGACGCTGCGTGCAGCCCGGTCACGTTGAGCTTCCAGCAGCCCGATCCGCATTGGCATGCTCAATAACTCCTGGTCGAGCATATTGATCTCGCTGCGCAGGGCAGCTATTCGGGTTGTCAGCGACCAGCGACTGGCCTGCCCCGTTGTGGAAGACGAAATAGCAGGATCCTGCAGGCTGAGTTCTGCCTCAAGCGCCTCCTTGTCCTGTCTGGCCTGTAGCAGCTGCTGCTGCACCACCTGTGGCCGGCTACTGCTGTTCTCAATCTGCCCCTGCAAATCGGACAACTTGGCCTGCACTGCAACCAGGTTCGCTTTCTCCTGCAGCAATTCACCTTCAATGACATCAAACGGGGAATCGGACGTTGCGTTAACGGTGACCCCGGCATCCTCACTGACCTCCGTGGCCAGCTGTTCACGAATAGCCCTCGCCTGATCCGGCGCAACTTTCCTTGCCTGGATATAACTCTCGGTTGTGGCCTCGTTGGACTTGATGGCCTCAAGGTTACCCAGCGCCTTGTTAATGGTCTCAACCAGGCTTGCACGCGCATCGTCATCCAGCGAGGTAGAGGCTTCCACTTCCTTGAGTTGAGCCTCCAGGGTTGCCTTGGTTACCAGCGCAGGTGCGGTCATGACCTCCGCGTCCTTGTCGGCCGACAGGGACGAGGATAGCGGCAGCCAGCACGCACTCAGTGCAAGCAGCCACATAGACAGCCGAAAACCTTTCATGACTCAGGTGGCCGCAGAAAAGCTACCACTGATAACCCAGCTTGACGTTATAGGTGGTGTCCGTTTCGTCAACGCCATCAGGGGCACCGCCGTCATATTCAATCAGCACCTCGGTGCTGGCGACGATGCCGGCGTAGATCGGGAAACGAAATCCTGTCCAGGCATCCCAGACAAAATTATCGGTATCTCCCGGCTCCAGAAAGCCTCTGTGCCGGTGGTAGAACTGCATCCGGTCCGGGATCAGGAAACGGTCAAAATCGACAAGCCAGCCAAGTGCCAGGTAATCACGGTTGTCCGCCTCATAAAATTCCTCGTTGATATACATGGGCCCGCCTGCCACATCGAGGTTCATTGCGGTACTTTCATAGAACTCATAACCGATCAGCGGGCCAACCGTGGTACGCCGCTGCAGGTCTGCGGGGCGGTCATGTTCCAGCCCCAGGGCGGCCCCGTAAAAGAATTTTTCGCTGAGGAAATGATCGTAGCGGCCACTAATCCGCCAGTTATCATCGGTCAGTACATTATTACTCTTTTCCCTTTCATAATCGCCATGAAACTTTAGCCGATCATCTCTCCAGCGAAGGGTAGTTTGCCAGTCACCGCTGTATTCATCCTTGTCCGAGTTACCGCGCTCGTAATTAAGATCAATATTAATGTTGCCTGACCATTTCACACCCTTGCCGATGCGCCAGGGTTCAGGGTTTACAAAATCTATCTCTTCCGGTGAAAGTGTTTCCGTGGCGCCCGAGTCATCAGCAAGCACAACACCCGCATCGGTATTTTTGGCGTTTGTCGCCGTGCGTATTTCCTTGTTCTTCAGCAGCACCGTAACCGGTTCGTCTGCAATCAGTTCGTTGATTTCACTCCACTTGACTTTTATAACGCCAGCATAGGAGGTCTCAAAATCAATGACCCCGTCATCTTCCTTGATAACCTTGCCCATCAGACGGGAGCCGTCTTTCATAATCAACTCATCCGCCATTGCCGCAAAACCGGCCAACAACGTGGTGGCAAACACAATTGCCATTGAAGCCAGTCGGACTCCAAAACATTTTTTAGCACTCATTATTCGTCTCCATGTAGTTTTAGCCCCGCGGCGAAACGAGGGGATGGGAATTCTACCTGAGCAGGCCGTGAATACCACACTCACGGCGCAGCCTTTGCTAACAACTAGTCAAGATAACGGGCCTGCCACTCGAGATATTTTGCATGTGCATAATCGGCATAGGCCGCCTTGTCAGAAAATTGACCGGGATCGAGGGCATCATAGATATAGTAGTTGGCACGGCGGTTACGGCTGCTCATCATGTGCCATATCTTGTCGAGTAGTGTTTGCGGCTCGCGCCATTCGAAATCATCCTGTGACTCATAATGCAGAAATACCGGCAGTATCGGGATTCCGGTTCGCAGGGAAATATCAAACGCACCGTAACGAAACGTCTCGAAAATACGCCGACCCTTGCAGCCGCCTTCAGGGTACAGCGCAATACTTTTGCCGTTGCGCAATTCTGTTTCGATGGCTTCACCGGCAGCCTGGCGTGACTGCTTCGATTCGCGCTGCACATACAGGGAACCGGCTGCCGTACTGATACGACCGACAAACCACCAGTCCGCTACCTCTATTTTTGCCAGTGAATGCACCGGGAAAACAGCCGGAATGCCAATGTCTTCAAAGGCTGACGGGTGGTTGGCAATCAGGATGTATTGCGCCGGCAGTGGATGCAGGTTTTTCTGGTGAACCCGCAAATCCACCCCCAGTGCGCGGACAAACGTGCGTGACCACGATTGAAACAAACTGAAATAAAATCCCTGCAAAAATACACGTGGCAAGTACGACAGCACATACAAGAGAAGCGTGAACAGGGTCAGCTCAATCCAGCAGACTATGCGCCACAACAGGCGGGCGATCATTTCGAGCAACGGGCGTCTCCCTGTACGTGAACCAGCCGTGAGCTTAACGAAATCACAACGGAATGCGAAAAATTATTAGCGGCGAGCTGTGCTGGCCGGGCAAATTCCTTGCGCAAACAAAGCTGGCGGAAAATCGACTGCAGTACAGCGTCACGACCGACCCCCGGCGTAACCGCGCACTCGAGTGCACACAGAAACAACCTGACTATAATTTTCATATTAAATTACAATAAGTTATAAATATATTACTGGCACAGGATTGACTTAGACCGACCAGTCAACTAATATCGCATCATGGAAGCAGGCAACGACACACGTCAACGCATCATCAACGCGGCACACGAACTCATCTACGCACGCAGTTACAACGAGGTGGGCGTGCAGGAAATTTGCGATCATGCCCGCGTAAAAAAAGGCAGTTTTTATCATTTCTTCGCCTCAAAGCGTGACCTTGCGCTGGCCGTACTGGACCAGTCACGGACGTTCATGAACGAGGAAATCATTAGCAAGTCGTTTGACAATGATGTGCCACCACTGGCACGCATTGAACGCTTTTTTACCACGCTTTATACCTTTCACAAGCAGGCCAGGGAGAACAGTGGCAGCGTACTCGGCTGCCCTTTCGGAAATCTTGGTTGCGAAATGAGCACCCAGGACGAAGACATCCGCAGCAAGGTAGACAGCCTTTTAAACGCCTCCGAAAAGCCCTTTGAAAATGCCCTGACTGAAGCCGTTGAGTATGGCGACCTGCCAGCGATTGATACGGCTGCAACGGCAAAGGCCATTTTTGCCTACACCGAAGGCATCATGTTGTATGCAAAAACCAGCAATGATCCAGAACTGATTCGTGAACTCGGCAAGCGCGCGCTGCAACTGGCTGTACCCCTCAAAATGCAGTGAGTTTTTTTAAGTCCATACTTTACTGACCAGTCAACTATAGAGGAGAAACCACCATACCACCGTCCGCAGAGAACCTTGGCAATCAGCTGGGAGAAACCGTAACTGCCTTCATGTCCTCGCTGCCGGAGGAGGATGCACAGATTGTCGGTGCCAGCTTTGAAAAGCTGCACAGCTCGCATATCGGCGAAAGCGCTATCGCGGTTGGCCAGATCGCGCCGGACTTCACCCTGCCCGGCGCCAGCGGTAAAACCGTCAACCTGCACAGCAAACTCAATGAGGGTCCGGTGGTATTGAATTTTTACCGGGGCGGCTGGTGCCCGTTCTGCAACCTGGAACTACGCGCACTGCAGGCATTGCTTCCCGGGATCATATCGCTGGGCGCCAACCTTATTGGCATCTCCCCGGAGACCCCCGACAACTCTCTGTCAACGGCTGAAAAACATCAACTTCAATTCGACCTACTCAGCGACATCGGCAACAGCACAGCGCGTGACTATGGCCTGATTTTTACGGTCTATGAAGAAATGCGTCCGCTGTATCTGAAATGGGGGCTGGATGTACCCGCAAGCAATGGTGACGATAGCTGGAAACTCCCTGTGCCCGCTACTTACGTGATTGATACCAACGGCGTTGCACGTACAGCACACGTCGACAGGGACTACACCAAACGCATGGAACCCGAATTGATACTGGAGGCGTTAAGCAATCTCAAGGTATAACAATAACGTGAACCCTGATTAAAACTCTCACCTGGCAAGGAATAAATGTTCAACACACGGATGTGGCCGCGCGTTTATCCAGCACCTTGAACTGCGTCCGGCAACAGCCGGTCAGTTTCTTGAAAGGCCGGCTGTTGGCTGTTCCAGCAAGTCAAAGCTTGCGGCATTGAGCTCCGTCAGGGAGAAGAAGGACCGGCGCTCTCTATGTGTTGCTCAAAACGTATATCAACCTGAACTTAGAATCTTTATAATTTCGGACGATGTTAGCGTTCGCTATTTTTCTTATGCTTTTTCTTGTTGGCGGTGGCGCGCTTGCAGAACAAGCCAGCAATACGCCCGCTATCGAGTCGCACTGGTACGCTCAGGCGGGCGCGTACGTACACTGGGACCATAGCGACGACTACAGTGGAGCACCGTTGTTTGGAGGCATCGAGCATCATAGAACCAATAACTGGTTTGGCGGGCTCTCTGTGTTCAATAACTCCTACCGACAGTTTACGCAGTATCTATACCTTGGAAAAAAGTTACACCCATGGAACTCGCACCCGGAGGTCAGAATCAAGCTCTCCGCCGGGGTTGCTCATGGCTATCGGGGTGAACACCACGACACATTGCCGATTCGCTGGGGCGGAAGCTGGGGACTCGCATTCGTTCCGGCAATCGGCTATCAGAAGGATCGTGTCGGCTATGACGTGGTGATTCTCAAAGCATCCGGTTTGCTGTTCCTGGTCGGCTACGAGTTCTAAGCGACCGAAAATCCTTGCGTCGCCCTCGCAGCCGCCGTGGACAGCCTGTTCCCGGGATGCAAACACACAGCAGCTCTGCGTTGCTTTCCAGTGCTTCCGGCACTCGTACATTGCCGGGCTCGACCTGCTCGCCATCATTCACAGCATTCAATCTAACCGCCCCTGACCGAGCGATCCCGCTCTTACCCCCTCGCGTCTGCCCCGCCACCCGGATGGCGGACTTTCTTTTGCACGACATACATCAAGCAGCATGCATCAAAAGTTGGCGGCAGTCCCTAAAGGTCGGACAGCAAATTCACAATGACACTGCCGTCTACCGGCTCAAGGCCATGGTGGGCAGGGATGTTAACCAGCGAAGAACGACCGTGCAGTGCCGGAATATTATTCATATCCTGGCTATAGGTTGGCACGATGTAGTCCCCTCCCCCGAGTTCAGAGACCCCCCTGACGATAGAGAAGTATTCAATATCGGGATGCGGCTGGCCGTTCAGCCAGTACAACAGCGTTCCGGGGCGCGGACGTACCAGGTCGACATACAGGCTGCGCGAACGCATCGCTATGTCATAGGTTTCACCGGCGAAAAAGTCTGTCATCACCGAAATCGGAAACGGAATATCCGTTGCATCCAGCGCCTGCTCGGCACGCACGGTACCCAGGTGTGGACTGGCAATGGTAATCAGCGCCTTCACATTGGCCGCACCACCGCGCACCAGTGCAGTTCGCGCCACCACGCCGCCGGCAGAATGCCCGACCAGCACTACCGGTTCATCGCCATGCGCTACGCTGATGGCAGCGAGAATTTCACGCAGCTGGTAAACCTGAACCAGCACCGGCGCCTCGGAAGGCAGGTCCACCGCATAGAATTTGCGCTCGGCCTGCATACCCGGCGCAGGGATCAGCCGTACTCCGACAGGTCCGGCCACATAGACACCGGCACGCTGCCAGCCGTGACGCTGCAGCACGTCGGTTACCCCGCTACCGTCCCACGACTGTGGACCACTCAGATAGCCATGCACCAGCACCATCACATCCGCGCGCACTGTTAATGAAAACAGTCCTGTAAGCAGGACAAGTAGTGTAATTAATCCTTTCTTCATGGCATCACCTCGTAGTAACCCAGCTTGAAAACACATTGTTTGGTTCCTTCACGATCCACAACAGGCCTCGTGGAAATTTGACAGATCACTCCCGCAATAACCCAATCTACAACTTGGTGGCAGATTTAAGAGATCACTCCCGGCTTCCTGCCTCCCGTGATCTACTTACATCCCTGTAAGCAAAAAAAACGGGGGCGACTCACAAGAGCCGCCCCCGTTGGCTTTTCTGGCTGTCAGGCCAGTCTGTTACTGGGCCGGAGCAGCAGGAGCCTGAGGAGCAGCCGGCGCATAGCCGTAAGGCGCAGCAGGAGCACCGTAGCCATAGCCGGGAGCACCGTAGCCATAGCCGGGAGCACCGTAGCCATAACCAGGACCATAGCCATAACCGTTGTAACCGCGATAGTCGTTGTAACCACGACCGTAACCGCTGCCGCGGCCACTGCCGCTACCGCTCATGTTAAAACCGAAGTTGCCGTCCATTGCGCCGTCACCCCAGCCATCACCCCAGCCGTCGTTACCCCAGCCGTTGTTACCATAACCGTTGTTCCAGGGACCCCAACCACCCCATGCAGAAGCAGCAGTTGAAGCAACCGCGATCGTAGTCGCAAGAATTAATGTAGAAACCTTTTTCATAATGATTCTCCAAATAGTCAATTAGTAAAACAGTCTAAATAATATCTACGCTAAAGACAGGAATAATAATATTAGAATCTACTTAATTAAGCAAGCACTAATTTAGATATTTTTGAAAAAACAGGCGGGGTTTTATAATTTCTATTGATATTCAATATTTTGATAGAATTTTATCATTCTTTTCTAGCATTGAATCATGGCTTCACCAGGCAGCATCAGCCATTTTAGTCCGGCTCAGGGTAAGGAAAGCGTTGCCCATTCTCCAAGAGACTGCCTGATATCCTGCTCATCCGGGTAACGTGCGTAGAAGGGAAAGCCATAAGCCCCGCCGCAAATCAGCCGGGATACGTCCGGCTGATCTTTCGAATGCAGGCTAAAATGATAGGCCTGCATTATCCATTCACCCGAATCATCGGCCAGCATCTGGAAATCACCCATTGCAGCAAGCTGTATACGATGTGGACGCTGCACATAATGTGTCATACCGATGACAGAAGTAACTTCGAATACACCGGCATGTACGGTTTGTGGCGTTTCCTGCACTGTCCTGATTTCCAGTGCACAGTGCGGCGCATATTCTCCCGAACCATAGGTGAATCCACTCCCCTGAAAAACAGCATGCGACTGTCGTGCCGGGATATGGATGTCTTTATGAAGCACCAGGGTCCCCACTGACAACTGCTGAAATTTATCGTTGCTGCTCTCTATTAACAGACCCGATTGACAGGCGGATACCCCCGCCAGCAAAACAACCAGCACCATCGATGAATACCACTGCATCACTGCGCTTCCTCACCCCGTTCACCATTATAAAGATGACACCATAGCATCACAGGCAGTCTGGCGACCCTGACGCCATAAATCTGGCGATGACGAATAACAGCGGTGAAACAGGCTCGGCTGACGACTCCATGACGAAACCTGAAAATATATTCATGAATAGCCCCTATCTATATGTTATTTATCTTTTTTATGCAGCCTTTTCACCGCAATCAGGCAGCCGGTAGCGAGCGATGACACCCGGCAAAAGTTATCTGTCCCACCTGCTTCGGCCATCTATACTTTGATAATTAGTAGTTAATTTACAGCAGGATACCTTCTAATCAGCAGAGTTTGGCAGGGCATTCGGCGAGTGGCTGGTCGCTGCTACCTCCGGCAGAAAAATAATTTCCGGCGACTTTCGAATATACAAAAATTACCCAATTCCGATATATGAACAATATCAGAATCCTACATTCATTGGCTCGGAATCGGGGAAAATCGCGTCAATCTATTGTGGTTGACAGTCCCCGGCTCAGAAGGCGTAATGAGTAACATCATCGGTCAAGGCAGTATTGCAAGGGAGATCCAGCCATGGGAAACATTTGCTTCGATGTTCACCAGCTGGCACACCTGAGCAGAACCGAACAGGCACAACGCCTCGAAGAGGCGGAACGTCGGATCGATGATGTACAACGTACTGCCGCCAATGATCCAGCCACCCAAACCTGGGTGGATCTGCAGCGAAAATACCTCGTAGAAATGCAGTGCCAAATATTTGAGTGTTAGCCCAAACACCAACCTCCTTTAAACCCGCCATCCCGGCGGGTTTTTTTTGTGTTGTCGCCAGCTATACCGGAAGCGGCTACTCTTTGTAGCAAGACTGGAGGGAATTTCCGACCGTGCATGTCTGGCTGATACATCAACTGCTTATATTACTGGTCATCACCAATGCCACGCCGGTGGTTGTCAGTCTGCTGGCCGGCAGGCACTGGAACCGGCCGCTGGACGCTAATCGCCTGTTCCTTGATCACAGGCCATGGCTGGGACCGTCCAAGACCCTGCGCGGCATCCTCGCAGCCGTGATAATGACTGCGCTGGTCGCACCGCTGTTTAATCTGACAGTCGCGCAAGGCGTCCTCTTCGCCGGGCTGGCAATGACGGGCGATCTCTGCTCCAGCTTCCTCAAACGACGTCTCGGCATAGTCTCAAGCCGGTCGGTACCGTTTCTGGATCAAATACCGGAAACGCTGTTACCCCTGTGGGGACTGCAAACTGCACTGGGTGCCGGCATGGATGAAATACTGGTGGCCGTCGGGCTTTTTGTTGTCGTTGACCTGCTGTTCTCCCGGCTGCTCAGGACGCGCAACAATCTCTAGCCGCCACTGCTTTCAGGCTCGATGCAGATGGTGCAGCGTAATCTCCGGCGGGCAATTAATGCGCACATCAACCACACAGGCGCCGGACCCTGCTGCTGTATAGCCTGCCAATCCCTCATAGTTCCAGGCACCGGCGCAATAAGCTCGCGGACAACTGGCGTTACACATCACCGGGTAACCGCCGGGCAGGCAAATCTGGCCGGCGTGCGTATGCCCACACAACATAACATCAAAATCCGCGTGCGCGGCATGCCGGTATATTTCGGGTGAGTGTGCCAGCAAGATTGAAACGGCTTCAGCGGGAATATTATCCGCCGCCTTCTCCACGTTATCCGCGCGGTAATAGTGTGGATCATCAATACCGGCCAGGTAGAGGCTGTCTGCACCGCGTTGCAGCCGGACCTGTTCGTTCAGCAACAGGCGAATGTCCATCGCCTCGATACCCGGCACCATGCAAATGGTATCGTGGTTACCCAGGATGGCATATACCTCGCCATCAAGATGCGTACGTACCTGTTGCAGTCCTGACAAGGCCGCCTCGTAGGGTCCATAGGTCTCGGCGCGGAAATCGCCGGTCAGTACGCACAGGTCGTATTTCACCTGGCGCACGGCCTGAATCAGCGCAGGCGGAAAATCCGGTGCCATATCCAGATGCAGATCGGAAATCTGCAACAGTGTAAAACCCTCGAATGCCGCTGGTAACCGTGGCAGCAGGATGCGGTTATGGCGAATTTCTATTCGGCGCGCATTGCGCTGCGCTCTTGCATGCAGCAATACCAGCCGCAGGCAATTGCGAATAATGGAACGCAGTGAATACCAGTTCTCAACGTGAAAAAATGTACGCCCGCGGCCAAACACCTTGCGCTCATAAGCCTTTTCTATACCGAGGCGTTGCTGCAGGTGAATCTTGCCAACGCGTGCCCGCAGCAGCTGCAGGGTCGTCTCATCAATCGGACAGGTGGTCATAGGCCATTGTCGGACGCGCCCGCGCAGAATTCAATGCCACATCAACAGGTTTGTTATCGACTGTGCGCTTTGCTACGGTGAGTCTCTGGTGCAGACTATCAACCTGCAGGTGTTCTACAACAAAGGGGAACTGGGCATGAATCTGGAAAAGGTGGTTTTCGCATTCTTCATTGTGCTGGCACTGACGCTGAATTTTGGCTTCTTCATCGGGGAACTGGATGATGGCGCCCACCATAATATATACGAACTGTTTGCCGCCCTGGTCGTCAGCCTGATCGCCACCATCATGAAGTTCGGTGATCGCGCACACATCGGTGCAGTGCTGCTGGCAACCAGCCTGGTCGCCGACCTGCAGCTGATTGCAGCGGTCATCGTCTGGACCATCACCGTACATGCCACCGATATCGGTATGACACCCAGCATCATGGCCAGCATCGTGTCACTCTCCGGCGGCGCACTACTGGCAAACATCACCTCGGTAATTATTCTCGTGACTGAAACCGTCATGTTCCGCCGCTAGACCCGCAGGCCATGCACAACGTTATCTACCTGCTGTTGCGGCGCATGCGTGTGCCGCTGATTGTGGTCATCCTTGCCTATGCAATCTCCATTCTTGGACTGGTACTGATACCCGGCATAGACGATCAGGGCAACCCCTGGCAGATGAGCTTCTTCCACGCGTTCTATTTCGTCAGTTTTATGGGCTCCACCATCGGTTTCGGAGAAATCCCCTACCCCTTTACCGACCCGCAACGTATCTGGACAACCGTTGCCATGTACATGACGGTGATTTCCTGGCTGTATGCCATCGGCTCGCTGTTTTCGCTGGTTCAGGACCATGCTTTCCGGCGCGTCGTGGCCCGCACAAACTTCACCCGCGAGGTGAGGCGCATAAACAACCCCTTTTACCTGGTTTGCGGACTCGGCGATGCCGGGCAACTGGTTATCAGGGAACTGGCGGAACATGGCATACATAGCGTCATCGTTGATCGTGACGAAGCGAAAATTCACTCCCTGCAACTGGAAGATTTACCACTGCGCGTTCCGGCTCTTGTCGCGGACGTGACTGATTCCTCTGCTCTTGTCGCCGCCGGACTATGCAATCAGCAATGCGCCGGTGTCATTGCACTAACCGATGATGACCATACCAACCTGACTATCGCCATCACCAGCAAACTGCTGGCACCTGAACTGGCGGTGATTAGTCGCGCAGAAACACATGATTCAGCGGCAAACATCGCTTCCTTCGGCACCGACACCATCATCAATCCGTTTGATACCTTTGCCGAGCGTTTTGCAATGATGTTCAAATCACCGAGCATGCACCTTGTTTATGAATGGATGACCAGTCTCCACAAGGCACCCCTGAGTAAATTTACTGCGCCACCACAAGGCACCTGGATACTCTGTGGTTATGGCCGCTTTGGCAAGGCTATCCAGAAGAGCCTGTCTTTCAAGGGTATAAAAACAATCATTGTCGAGTCGGACCCGGAAGGCACCGACGCACCTGAAACCACCATCGTCGGGCGTGGCACCGAGGCAATCACCCTGCATGAGGCCGGCATAGAGCAGGCCTGTGGCATCATTGCCGGTACCGACAATGATGCCAACAACCTGTCCATCATCATGACCGCGCTGAAACTCAACGAAAACCTGTTCACTGTGTCCCGACAGAATGGCAACTATAACGACGCCATCTTTGCAGCGGCCGATATTGGTATTACCATGCAGGCAGGCAGGATTATCGGCAAGCGGGTTGTCGACATCCTGACAACACCACTGCTGACAGATTTTCTGCGCATGGCAGTCCTGCAGAGTGATGACTGGGCCAATGTGCTGGTAAGCCGGGTTGTTGGTGTACTGGGTGACCAGCCGCCGGAATCCTGGGCACAGGTCATTTCAACCATCGAGTCACCGGCCGTTGTACACCAACTGAAAAAAGGCATGGCCGTGACCGTTAAGAATCTGCTGACAGATCCTCGTGACACCCAGTCGATGCTGCCCTGTGTTGCGCTGTACCTCAAGCACCCCAACCATGACGACCGGCTGTTACCGGACGATGACACCCCGCTACAGACCGGCGACCAGTTGCTTATCTGTGGCCGCGTATCGGCAGAAACCCATATGCGCTGGACCGCTAACAACTCGCATGCGCTCAACTACATTTGCTACGGCGTCGACCGGCCCAGCGGCAGTCTGTGGCGCTGGCTCTCGGCACGCCACCGCAAGGGCAGTACCTGATTCCGAGTCTGGCACGCAATGTGCTTTATATATGTCGAAACGACAAAAAACCTGCCCTGCACTTCCAGGCCAGGAATAATGGAGAAATCGGCATGAAAACACTTGATTTACAGTTAATTACAGTCGGTTTGGACGATGGCCAGCAAGGTATCTTTGTCGGCCTGCCGCTACTCACAAAACAGCAGGCGGAAACCGACGGAGCTGTTGAAAACATATGGTTTTCAGATATTAAGCAGGTGCCAGACAGCCTGACCATGGACGAACTGATGGAAATCGTGCGTAAGCAAATGTACGAGTGCATGAACACTGTTCAGTAGCCCCAAAAGCGCCATTTTTAAGGCACATCGTCAACCCAATGCCGCCCTCACCCACCTGTCCGGGCAAAAGCTGACGCTGCCGCCCTTGAAGGCGACAAGCCCTCGCTGTAGCAGCCTGCTAGAATGCTTGCCAATTCAGGCATACCGGGAATTCCCCCGGACCATTCGTTATGAAAATCTCGGTCATTATTCCCAGCTGGAATCGCGCTGATCGGCTGGCCGCAGCACTGGACTCGGTACGGGCACAGAGCCTCGCCGCACACGAAATTATCGTGGTCGACGATGGTTCCACCGACAACACCCGCGAACTGCTTGGCCGGCACTACCCGGAGGTCCATTACCTGTACCAGCAAAACGCTGGCGTTAGCTGCGCACGCAATACCGGGATCAAGGCCGCCAGCGGCGACTGGATTGCTTTGCTGGATTCCGATGACCAATGGCATGCATCAAAACTGGAACGCCAGCAACAGGCCCTGCTTGCGCAGCCCGGTTACCGCCTGTGTCACTGCGATGAGATCTGGATGCGTAATGGCAAGCGCGTCAACCCGATGAAGAAACATGCAAAATCGGGCGGTCACATCTTCCGCCAGTGTTTGCCGCTGTGCATTATCTCTCCCTCTGCCGTGATAATAAAGCGTAGCCTGTTTGACGATACAGGCCTGTTTGACGAAAGCCTGCCTGCCTGCGAAGACTATGATTTATGGTTGCGCATTTGTGCCACCCAGCCGGTGCTGTTTGTGGATCAACCGCTGCTCATCAAGGTCGGCGGACATGCCGACCAGCTGTCGAGGCGCTACTGGGGCATGGACCGTTTTCGTGTCCGGGCACTGGAAAAGATTCTTGCCGCTGGAATACTAAAACAACAGGATCACGCAGCCGCGCTGCAGATGCTGCAGGAAAAACTGGCAATCCTGATTCAGGGTGCCGACAAGCGTGACAACCTGGTTCTCGCAGAACAGTACCGCGAAAAACAGCGCCACACCGCCCGACTGCACTGTATTGCTGATACTGCCTGATACCTGACCATGATTAATATCGTTACTGCACTGCCTGCCGAGGCGCGCCCGCTGCGCGACCATTTCAAGCTGCACGACAAGCAGCAAAACACACCCTTTCCGCTCTACCGCAATGACGACATGGCGCTGATTGTAGCCGGCCCGGGCAAGGTAGCTGCCGCAGCCGCCACAGCAGTGCTGGCAGGCGCCGTCCCGGCATCGACAAAAAGTGCATGGTTGAATATCGGCATTGCCGGCCACGCACATCATGCGATCGGCAGCGCCTTTATTGCTCATCGCATTACCGACCAGGCAAACGGTAACCGCTGGTACCCGCCGCAAACACTTGAGCAGTCTCTACCCACGGAAAATCTGTACACGGTTGATCTGCCCGAAGATAATTATCCCGAAGATACGGTCTATGACATGGAAGCCAGTGGCTTTTATGCCGTTGCCTGCCGTTTCTCAAGCAGTGAACTGGTGCAGTGTCTCAAGATCATTTCTGATAACCGCGCACAACCGGCAAAGGCCGTCACCGCAAAACTCTGCAGCCGACTGGTAGCAGACCGGCTGGCCGATATCGAACAGCTGGTGAATGCACTCAGCGGCCTGGCAAAGGAATATAATCGCTGGCATGCGCCGCATCCGGAACTGGCACAACTGGCCGGGCGCTGGCATTTCAGCGTCTCTCAACAGCACCAGTTGCAACAGCTCGGGCGCCGCTGGCAGGCACTCGCTGCTGGAGAATCGCTGTGGCTGGAACAGCTGCAGAACAAGAACAGCGCAACCGGGGTATTAGAGTACCTGCGGCAGCACCTCGACAACCTTGCGGGCAACGCCTGATCGTGTTCAATAACATATATATAGAAGAACAGGTCGCCGCGCACCCGCGGACCCGTGCTATCTGCAAACGTTTCCCGCAGGCAACACAGATCAGCTGCGAGCGCTACGGTGAAGTATTCAACCCGAAGTCTCAGGACTTTCGCCTGCAAAAGCGCAGGCCGTCACTGATCCTTGCCCACAAGCATGACGGCCGCGTACTGGAAACGCCCGAGGGCTATGGCATCGGCGGCACTAAAAATTATTATTTCTCCCACATGCTCAACTGCCTGTATGACTGCCGCTACTGCTTTTTACAGGGCATGTACCGTTCCGCAAACTACGTGCTGTATGTAAATTACGAGGACTTCACCAGGGACATTGACACAGTGCTTGAGCAATCAAACAACGAGCCCTGCTGGTTCTTCTCCGGTTATGACTGCGACAGCCTGGTGCTGGAACCGGTCTCCGGCTTCGCAGAACATTTCCTGCCGTTGTTTGCAGAGCGGCCCGCGGCACACATTGAACTGCGCACCAAGAGCACCCAGATACGCAGTCTGCTGAAACAGCCACCCGTCCCGAACGCGGTAATTGCCTTCAGCTTCACGCCGGCAGAAATTCACGCCGTGCTGGAACACAAGGTTCCCACCGTTGAGCGGCGCATCGAAGCCATGCAAAAACTGCAACATGCCGGCTGGCCGGTCGGCCTGCGGTTTGATCCGATGATTTATCACCCG
>Ga0316193_10000731_pt1 | contig 20995 bp, 12 predicted proteins | sample MerIslsedime2_MG_FD_207735 | JGI IMG/M metagenome (GOLD analysis project Ga0316193, IMG submission 207735) | Coastal sediment microbial communities from Maine, United States - Merrow Island sediment 2 | ecosystem: Environmental > Aquatic > Marine > Coastal > Sediment | place: USA: Maine... | reverse complement strand
CATAGAACAACACCCATTGAAGCTGTGCTGATGCCTGATTGAGGTTAACCAGGTAGAGCTGTTCCGCATTGAATGATTTCCATTGACTGCCGTCTGTTACAACTGCTTCTAGATCTGCCCGAGTGGCTTTGGACGTGAGCAGATAAGCTAACAGCAGTCCGGCATTATAATGATGATGTGCATTGAAAGTAATCGACAAACTCGGTGCTACTTCCTTGCCGCCCAGGCTTTCCAGCCAGTCAGCGTATATAAACCACATTTCAGCAGATCCCTTTGCGAATGCCATGGTTTCTTCAAAGTCACCAGCACCACTTGTCATGACGGTCACCATCCTGGTCGCGACATCGCTCAACTCCGTGGATTCAAGACGTTGTGCGATCGTCTCAACCGTGATCTTCGTCGCGCTGACATTTAGATCAATCTTCTCGATAATGTCGTCACGGGTCTGCTGCATGGTTTGTTCAAGCTGTTTTTCCGCAGCTTGCTGTCGAGCTTCTTCCTGTTTCTGGTTAAAGTCATAGATCTGGTAGGCAACGGCCACTACTAATGTGAGAATGGCGATAACAACGACGAAAAGCACAGGCTTGCGTTTCGCTACAAATTCCGAAATCGAGGCCAGGAAACCAAGTACAAGCCCAATGATGCTCAGTACTAACAAGGTATGTTGTTGAATAAAATCGATCATCCGTTACCGCTCCAGGTGGGTTTTACCCTCAAGACGAATTTAATAGCAACATATTACTCCACGACAAAAACGGAACAAACGATAAAACCAGAAAAAACCGGATCAGAGAGTAATATTCTCTAATATTAGTAACAATTGCTCTCTGACCCGGTTTTTGGCACGTCCCCTTTTTTCTCTAATCTGATACCGCTTATTTAATGAACGAAGAAAAGACCTGACCCCGTTCATTGAGATGATTTTCCTGAAAGACCGTACCACCGCTGAGAACTGGCTTTCAGATGATCCGGATAACAGGGAGATCTTCACGCTCGAAGAAGCCATCGATTTTGCCTCTCGTGTCTTCAAGTTGCTGGTCAGTTAGAGACCCATACTGTCATGCTGACATATATCATACACAATTAACTTGTAATATAGCCCAACTGAAACTAACGTCGCTTATCACTCTCTATAACAACTGCTTATGTACGAAAACCTACCACAATTTTTCAGGTCTTTCTGGCAACAGGAACGCAGTAAATCCAGGGTCTTACCGTTTGTAATCATCCTTGTGACTGCGGTGCTGTTGGTGATCTTCAAGCTGGTCCAGCCCGAGCCGCCGGTGAAGGCAAAGGAAGAAAAATCCTGGACGGTGCAGACACATCGACTCATCGATGGCGCTAAATCCCCCCAGCTGGAATTATATGGTAGTGTCGAATCACCTTATACCGCCACTATCACATCCATCATAGATGCAGATGTGATCTCACTCGAAGCCAACGAAGGCCAGAGTGTCAACAATGGTCAGTCGCTTATCCTGCTGGATGATACCGATGCCAAACTGTCACTGGAAGATAAGAAATCATCTGTTGCGGAACTGGAAGCTTTGATCATTTCGGAGAAGAACCGTTATAAAAATGATCTCGCCGCATTAAAGCTGGAAAAATCCCTGGTCGCACTGGCTGAAAAAAAACTGGCACGAGAAGAGAAAACCAGTAAGAGCAACCTGACCAGCCAGAGCAGTTTTGATACTCAGAAACAGGCCTTGAACAATCAGAAGTTAGCGCTGAATAACAGACAGCTTAGCGTCACTGACCACCCTGCCCGGCTCGCTCAACTCGAGGCCAGGCTGAGTCGCAACCGTGCCCTCGCACAACAGGCGGAAATCGACCTGGCACGCGCAACCGTTAGCGCACCGTTTGACGGCATCATTCTAAGAACCATGGTGTCACCCGGTGAGCGTGTGCGCCCCGGTGAAGCGATGCTTGAAATGTATGCCACCGACCATATTGAGTTACGTGCACAGTTGCCGCAAAAATTTATCAGCATCGTCAAACATTCATTAACACAGCAGCTGTCCCTGCAGGCCAGGGTTAAAACCGATGATGGTGAACGCATTGCCACGCTGGACCGGATTTCAGGTTCGATTGCCAACGACGGCCACGGCGTAGACGCCTTATTCATGATGAACGGTGAAGCCGCAGAGACCCTGACTATCGGTGACACCCTGGAGATGACATTAGAATTACCGGCCATTGAAGATGTCTTCAGCGTACCGGTTTCTTCGATCTATGGCACCAACAGGATCTACCGTGTTGAAAACGAAAGACTGGTCGCTGTCAAAGTCGAAAAGCTGGGCGGCCAGTATAGCGATGGCCGGCAGTTCATACTGGTACGCAGTGGCAGCCTTAAGCCCGGTGATGAGATCATCACCACTCAGCTGCCGCTGGCGGTAAACGGCCTCAAGGTCGAAGTTCGAAATCAGACGACATCGAACACTGAGATATCACAGCAGATACCAGTCGAGCGCCCATGAGTACTGATAACGTGCCACCGTCGCAGCCGCCTGAACCATCGCCTCCAGGAAATACAGCTCCAGGTGATTCAGACACCCGCTCTGGCGGATTCATTCACCTGTTCGCGCAACATCCTGTTGCTGCCAACCTGCTGATGGCGATGATGATCATCCTCGGCGCCTACAGTCTGACCCAGCTGAACAAACAGTTTTTCCCAAATTTTGCGCTTGATTATATAAGTGTACGCGTCGTCTGGCCGGGTGCCAGTGCGGAAGATGTCGAGCGTTCTATTACTGTTCCGCTGGAACAGGCATTACGCACTCTCGATGGTTCGAAGGAGATGACATCGACTTCGACGCGCGGCCTTAGTTCTATCGTCATCGAATATGAAGAAAACACGGATATGGGCGTAGCACTGGACGAGGTAAAGCAGTTCGTTTCCAATATTCGCAATTTGCCCACTGACGCTGAAGACCCGATCGTCACCAAGATCGCACGTTATGAAGCTGTCGCTACCATCATACTAACCGCCGATAGTGAACTGGAGGAACTGCGCCCGCTGGCTTACAAGTTTGAGCGGGAACTGCTCGATAGCGGCATTGCAAGAGTGGACTTTAGCGGTATGCCTGAGCAGGAAATAGCCATCGAGGTGAGTGCAAAACAGATCCAGCAACTCGGCCTGTCTTTAAACCAGATCGGCGATCGTATAATCAATCAGAGCCAGGATATACCGGCGGGTACGGTGGCTGAAAGTGAAGCCGCGCGTGAAGTACGTGGTCTACAACGTAAACGTGATGTGCAGGAATTTTCCTCGCTGGACCTGTTAACGACTGCAAGCGGTCAGAAACTGACGCTGGATGATATCGCCGAGATCAAGCGGCGGCCCAAAGAAAACCAGGTGGAGATTTTCTATCAGGGCAAACCGGCCATACTGATGAACCTGCAGCGGACCGAGAGTACCGATGCTCTGGTATCGGCTGAGATCATGCAACAGTGGCTGACAAAGACCCGGGAAACATTGACACCCTCGGTCAAACTGGTCGTGTTCGATGAAAAATACTCTTTGATAGAGCAGAGGATCAACCTGTTAGTAAAAAACGGTATTTCCGGACTGGTACTGGTGCTGGCCATCTTGTATATCTTCCTGAATGGACGCGTGGCGTTCTGGGTCGCCATCGGCATACCCACATCATTTTTAGGTGCGCTAGCCGTGCTGTATTTTTTCGGCGGCAGCATCAACATGATCAGCCTGTTCGCCCTGATCATGACGCTGGGCATCATCGTTGATGATGCCATCGTCGTTGGTGAGGATGCACTGACCCACTACCAATATGGCGAAAACTCTCTGATGGCCGCTGAAGGCGGCGCCATGCGCATGCTGGCGCCAGTGATGTCGTCATCCTTAACCACGGTGGCAGCATTTCTGCCGTTGATGATGGTGACAGGTATCATCGGTTCGATCCTGTTCGATATCCCCTTCGTCGTGATCTGTGTGATTATCGCTTCACTGATCGAGAGTTTTCTTATCCTGCCGGGACACCTGCGTCACAGTTTTCATAAGAACCACCATAAAAAGAATGGTGAGTTACGGCAGAAACTGGAAGATGGATTCAATAAATTTCGAGATGTTTATTTCAGACCGGTGATCAATCATGCCATCGACCATCGTTTAACGACGCTCACCATCGCGATATGTTCATTGGTGCTGGCGGTATCACTGGTTGTTTTTGGACAGGTGAAATTTCAGTTTTTTCCGCAACCGGAAAGTACCGTGATCATCGCCAGCGTAAAGTTTGCTGCCGGCACCCCGCCTGACCAGGTACATGCATTTGCCAGCCAGATGGAACAGCGCTTAACAGAAACCGATGACGCCCTGAGTGAGCAGGATTCACTGATCACAGCAGCCCTGTTACGCATGAACACCGCGAGTTTTGATGGTGGCAGAAATTACCAGAATGGCAATCAATACGCGATGTTACAGGTCGAACTGCTGCAGCCGGATGAACGCAGCGTCAGAAATACCACCATCATCGAAGAATGGGAGTCTCGGCTGGATATACCTGCGGGTGTCGAACAGTTATCGATAAGCAGCCCGCGCGGCGGACCGCCCGGCCGCGATCTCGATATCTTTTTATCGGGTTCAGACGCCATCAATCTGAAACATGCTGCCGAGGACCTCGCTGACGCCATGAAAAACTATGACGGCCTGAGCAATATCCTCGATGACCTGCCTTATGGCCGTCAGCAGTATATTTTCGAGCTTACCCCGCTGGCGCAATCAGCCGGTCTGACCATCGCCGAAGTCGGCCGTCAGTTACGTGCCGCACTCGATGGCCAGTTACTTCAGATATTCTATGATTCATATGAAGAGATCGAAGTGCGTATCATGCTGCCGGCGGAAGAGCGCAAATTCCAGGGCATCCTGGAAACCCTGCCCATCATAACCAGTTCGGGCAACCGGTTGTTACTCAATAATGTGGTTGAACTTAGCTCTCTGCAAGGACTGGAATTGCTGCGTCATACCGATGCAAAACTGGGCGTGCATGTCACCGCAGAAGTTGATTCGAAGAAGACCAATGCCAATGATGTTCTGAAAAAATTACAGCAATCCGTGATACCGGAGATAGTGAACGAGTATGGCTTGCAGGTAACTTACAAAGGCAAAGCAGAAGAAGAACGTGAGACCAGCGCAGATATGAAACAGGGAGGCATGCTGGCGCTGGTGATGATCTATATCATCCTTGCCTGGGTGTTCGCATCATACAGCTGGCCGCTGGCCGTGATGATGGTTATTCCGTTTGGTATCTGCGGCGCGATTTTCGGACACTGGCTGTTAGGCATCGATCTAACGATCCTGTCGCAGTTCGGTATATTTGGCCTCTCGGGAATCGTGATAAATGACTCTATCATCCTGGTGACCTTCTACAAACAGCTAAGAGCAAAAGGCGTGGCTATCCGTGACGCACTGGTTGAGTCTTCCTGCCTGCGTTTGAGAGCGGTGATGTTGACCTCGTTAACGACTATCGCCGGTCTAACGCCGCTGCTTTTTGAGACCTCGTTACAGGCCCAGTTCCTCATCCCCATGGCTGTCAGTATATCGTTCGGCCTGGGCTTTGCGACCTTACTGGTATTGTTCGTGGTGCCTGTGTTGCTTTCTTATATCGAACAGATTGCTGAATACATCGCGCAAAAAAATATGTCCGGCATGCTGACAGATAAAATAAAAACCAGCTGATCTATTAAACTGTAGCAGCGGAATTTATTCCGCAATCATCTTTTTAAGCGTGAGAATCGCGGATTTCAATCCGCTCCTACAGGGCTTGGTAAAGGGGCAGACCCCACTGCTGTCCCACATAATTGTTACCAGGATGTGTTTAACACTGTTATTACAGTGATTTCATGTCTTTTAACTGCCAATGGACATGAAATTACAGAACAAGAATAATGTCATACCCGCGGAAGCGGGTATCTAGCAAGTCATTGATTAGTATATGCACCGAAAGTAACTGGATTCCCGCTTTCGCGGGAATGACGCGTATGTGGGACAGCAGTGGGCAGACCCTTTATATTAATCTTCATCTATAGTGATAACGATTTTTCCTTTGACGTGCCCTTCTCCAAAATAACGGAGAGCTTCAGCAACATCACTTAACATGTAACGTCTATCAATAACAGGTACAACATCACCGGCTTCAAAAAGCTCTGTCATAATGTCCAGACCCTTGTTTGGTTTGTGCAAAAGCAGTCCCATTTTCTTACCCGTGCTCATTGAAATCCATGGCCCCAGGAGCATGAGACGATTAGCTAGCGTCATGGAACCTCCTATCATTACATAACACCCCCCGGGACTTAACGCACGCTTGTAATCGCTTATTGAACGAAATCCCGCAACATCAAGAATCAGGTCATAACACTTTCCATTTTTGGTGAAATCGTCCTGGGTGTAATCAATCACATGGTCTGCACCAAGCGAGTGCAGCATATCCAGTTTTTCCGTGCTGTCTACGCCGGTCACTTCAGCCCCGAACGATTTTGCCATCTGCACGGCAAATGTACCGACACCACCACCCGCACCATTCATCAAGACCTTTAGTCCTGGCTGAATCTGTCCTTTATAGTGAAGAGCCTGAAGGGCGAGGAGTGCCGCTTGTGGTACGGCTGCTGCTTGTTCGAAGGTTAAACAGACCGGCTTCAACGCTAATGCATTTTCACGAGCACACACATACTCGGCAAAACCGCCCCAACCACATCCAGACAGGTCACCGAATACCTCATCACCCGGCTTAAACTGATTTACATTATTACCAACCGCTTCAACCCGTCCAGCGATGTCACACCCGAGTATGATTTTTGGTTTTATAAGACCGAACATCAGACGGTTCACGAAAGGTGTACCTCTCAGGAGATCCCAGTCCCATGAATTTACCGATGCCGCATGAACTTTGATTAAGACTTCATTATCCCTTGAGGCAGGTTTTTCGACCTCTTTGAGTTGAAGAACATCCGGTGATCCGTATTTTGTGTATATGATCGCTTTCATCAGCCTCTTCCAGGATTGTTTTGGCTGGATTGTTTTCATTATCTTACTGGGTCTGTCCTGCGCTGCTAATAGTTTTACATGAAGTTGATGATAAAAATACCGCTGGGCATTTTACTTAAAGCAACGATATTGACAGTAAATAAGTGGGGTGAAATAAGTGGTGTCAGACTCCTTGTATTCAATCGGATCAAGGAGTCTGGCCGCATGATTACACGTCTCCTTTTATTGTGCTTGACCGCCGTTTATGCGCGCATATCAATAAATTAGCAACTGCTGAATGTATTCGCCGATTCGTTTTCTATCAATTCTGTTGATTCTCATCTATACCTATAGCATGACTACTAAGTGCACTGTTCCCAGTATCAACAATCTCCAAACATAGTAAGGAAAAGCAGATGAGTTATGAAAAAACCTTAAATGTTGAGCAGGAGCTGGATCGATTCATGCATGGATTGATTCGTAGAAATCCGGGTGAAGAAGAGTTTCACCAGGCGGTACATGAAGTGGCCGCCACCATTATCCCCTATGTGCATGATAAGCCAAATTATCGCAAGGCCCGTGTACTGGAACGTATGACAGAGCCGGACCGGGTGATTTCCTTTCGTGTTAGCTGGGAAGATGATGAGGGTAATGTGCGCGTTAATCGCGGCTATCGAGTGCAGTGTAATAATGCGATTGGGCCCTACAAGGGAGGCTTGCGATTTCATCATGATGTCACCCTTGGTACACTCAAATTTCTATCATTTGAACAAACCTTTAAAAATAGTCTCACCGGTTTACCCATGGGTGGTGCCAAGGGTGGCTCTGACTTTAATCCCAAAGGTAAATCAGACAATGAGGTAATGCGTTTTTGCCAGGCGTTTATGACGCAATTATCTCGTCATATTGGTGCGGATATTGATATCCCCGCAGGCGATATTGGTGTGGGTGCGCGCGAAATTGGTTATTTATTTGGGCAGCATAAGCGACTCACGAATGAGTTCACGGGTGCGATTACCGGCAAAGGGCTGGCGTTTGGCGGCAGCCTGGTCAGGCAGGAAGCGACGGGCTACGGCGCTGTGTATTTTCTTGAAGATATGCTTAAAGAGAAAGGGGCAAGTCTGGAAGGAAAAACAGCAGTCATTTCGGGTTCAGGGAATGTGGCGACTTTTGCAGCCAAAAAGCTCATGGCCCTGGGAGGCAAGGTTGTAACGCTTTCCGATTCTTCTGGCTACATCCATGATCCCGATGGGCTGAACCTGGAAAAACTCGAATATGTTATGGATTTAAAAACAGTTCGCCGTGGTCGTATATCCGAGTATGCTGATGAATACGGCGTTAAATTCTATCCCGGTAAACGGCCATGGGGAGTAGCCTGTGATGTGGCTCTGCCCTGTGCTACACAAAATGAAATTAAAAAGCAGGATGCCGAAACACTGATAAACAATGGCTGCATTGCTGTGTCCGAAGGTGCCAATATGCCTACCGAAGATGATGCCGTAATTGTATTCCAGAATGCGGGGATTATGTATGCACCCAGTAAGGCTGCGAATGCGGGAGGTGTTGCGGTGAGTGGTTTAGAAATGAGTCAGAACAGTGCGAGGATTTCATGGACGGAAGATGATCTCAATAAACAGCTACGTGAAATTATGGCTAAAATTCACGATCGATGTGTTGAGTATGGTCGCGATGGTGAGTATATCGATTATGTGAAAGGCGCGAATATCGCCGGTTTTATTAAAGTGGCCGATGCGATGTTGGCCTATGGTGTGGTTTAAAGAATTGAAGGAATAAATGGGGTGAATAAATGGGGTCGGAGTGATTTAATATTAATCACTCCGCCCACTTTAATTGTGAATTGTAAGGCCAGCCCCGTTCTCCTTTGTAAAACTTCCTGATCGCTTCAGTAACTTTGCATCACTCAAGCTGTTAGTGCTCCTGCCCCTGGCAGGTGTATCAGCTAGGCGTCACGCAGGTCGATGCCCTTTAACGGGAACTGACGAATGCGTTTGCCGGTGGCGGCAAAGATGGCATTCAATACCGCCGGTGCTGCCACGGCAATCGTCGGTTCACCTATGCCGCCCCAGAACCCGCCCGATGGCATAACAATAACGTCAACCTTGGGCATTTCTTCAATAAGCATCGACGGATAATCATGGAAATTCGATTGCTCAACGGCGCCGTCCTTAATCGTGCATTCACCATAGAGCAATGCCGACAGACCAAAGACGAAGGAGCCTTCCACCTGGGCTTCGATCTGTTGTGGATTAACCGCGTAACCGGGATCGGTTGCAGCAACGATACGATGAACTTTCAGTTTACCGCTATCATCAACCGATACCTCAGCACAGGCAGCAACATAACTGGCAAAGGTTTTAACCACCGCTAGTCCACGATGCACACCTTTTGCAGCAGGCTTACCCCAACCGACTTTTTCTGCAACAGCATTGAGTACGGCCAAACTCCCGGGATGGTTAGCCATCAGCTTGCGGCGGAATTCCAATGGATCTTTAGCTGCCGCATGCGCCAGTTCATCAATGAAGCATTCCATATAAATGGCATTCTGGTTAATGTTTACACCACGCCAGAAACCCGGTGGAACCGGTGGGTTGCGCATGGCATGTTCCACCAGCAAATTCGGTATCGAGTAGCTGATGGCGTGATCACCATCAGCTTGAAAACCCTGAAAAGTAATCATGTCAGCGCCGTTCTCTGCCAACCATTGCGGTCTTACTGAAGCGAGGATCGATTGCCCGGAAATACGAACATGCAGCCCGGTCAGATTACCCTTGTCATCAAAGCCACCCACCAGTTTGCACTTGGTGATCGGGTGATAATGACCATGCGCCATATCCTCTTCACGCGTCCAAAGCAGTTTCACGGGTGTCCCTGGCAGCTGTTTGGCAATAGCGACAGCCTGTTTAACAAAATCATGAAACGCACCACGTCTACCAAAGCCGCCACCAAGATGTATCTTGTAAACATCACATTGATTAATGGGTAAACCGGATGCTTCGGCTGCAGCCTCCAGTGCGGCTTCACCATTTTGTGTCGGGCACCATACTTCACATTTATCTTTTGTCCAACGCGCAGTGGCATTCATCGGTTCCATCGTGGCATGGTTCTGGAAAGGATAACGGTAAGTGGCTTCGACCTTCTTCACCGCACCCATGAGTGCCTTGTTAACATCACCATTCTGGTTGCCAACAAACACGTTATCACTCGATGTTAATCCTTCATCCAGCATCTGGTCGATCGAGGCACTGCTCACCTTTTTGTTTGGTCCTTCATCCCAGGTGATCGGTAATGCCTCCAATGCCGTCTTTGCCTGCCACCAGCTGTCAGCTACGACTGCAACGGCATCCTCTTCCACCGCGACTACCTTGCGCACACCGGGCATCTTGCTTACCCTGGTATCATCAAAGGACTTGAGCTTGCCACCGAAAACCGGGCAGGCCTTGATAGCGGCATTGAGCATGCCGGGCAGTTGAAGGTCTGCACCGAAGACTTGTTTACCGTTGAGTTTATCGTCGGTATCCAGGCGCTTAACCGGCTGTCCGATAAGCTTCCAGTCTTTTGGGTCCTTGAGTTCAACATGCTCAGGAGGAAATAACTCGGCTGCTAATGCCGCAACCTGACCGTAAGTGGTAGTGCGCCCGCTTGGCGCATGAGTAATCACACTGCTGGCAACCGAACATTCGGCCATCGGCACATCCCATTTTTCTGCCGCGGCCTCGATCAACATATGTCGCGCAACCGCACCGCCCTTGCGCACATAGTCGTGACTACCGCGAATACCCTGGCTACCACCCGTGGAGAAGCTGCGCCATACTTTATCGCGCGCAAGATTTTCACCGGGTGTGGGATACTCGGTGGTGACTTTGGACCAATCACATTCCAGCTCTTCTGCCACCATTTGTGCCAGGCCGGTCAGGGTTCCCTGCCCCATTTCGGAACGTGCAATGCGAATAATCACCGTGTCGTCCGCCTGAATCACAACCCAGGCATTTACTTCCGGCGTGGGCGAAGTTTGTGCGGCCGCCCCATCTGCGGCGAACGCTGCGCGACTGGCAACAGGCAAATACAAGCCCAGAGAAAAACCGGCGCCGAGCGCGGTGCTGTGAATAAGAAAATCGCGGCGCGAAACATTGATGCGTTCTGTTTTCATCAGGCACCTCCGCGCTTGTTGTCTTGATTATTTGGATTTTGATTAATCTCGACTGCCAGATGGATGCCCCGCCGCACCCGGTTGAAAGTACCACAACGGCAGATATTGGTAACATTGGCGTCGATATCGGCATCACTGGGATTGGGATTGTTTTTAAGCAACGCAGACACCGACATAATCATGCCCGGCTGACAGTAGCCACACTGCGGCACGTCGAGTTGTTTCCATGCCTGCTGCACGGGGTGGTTGTTCTCGGCAGACAGCCCCTCGATAGTGACAATATCCTGAGAGGCATCGAGTGAAGATACCGGCACAGTACACGAGCGCACGGCATCACCATTAATATGTACTGTGCAGGCACCACACAGGCCAATGCCGCAACTGTACTTGGTACCGGTCAGGCCCAGTTGTTCGCGCAGCACCCAAAGCAGCGGGGTTGAATCGTCTACATCGATGTCGACAGATTTTCCGTTTATTTTAAGTTTTGTCATACACGAAACCCCATGGTGAATACTGATGTCACGATGCATTGCATTAAAATCAGATCAAACAGCGCGTTAAGAAAAGCAGATTTGATTGAAACGTCACAGCAGTGTAACTCCGCTGTTTCTGAAACTCAACGCTTCGATAGTTGCCTGTCCGGGATAACGGGACGAGTACGAGATTGAACTGAACTAATCGGTGTTTTTAGTTGTTTGATTGGTTCAAATTTAGTGGGCAATAACGGGGCCTGGCATTGGAATGATTGACTAACCAATCGAGATTATTGATCAATATTTAATCCCTTCGTCCCCTTTTTATCCTCGAGACTTAGTAAGGGGAGTAACACCTTGTAATTAGATAGAATGAATCGCGTTATGCTTAGAAAGCACGAATGACACCGGTCACGACGCCCAATACCTGTACTTCTTCATTCTTTAACCGTATCGGTTGCATATCCGGATTGGCAGGTTGCAGGCGAATGCTGTCGTGCTCGATATAGAATTTTTTCAATGTCACCTGCTCATTGTTGATCAGCGCAACGACAGACTGCCCGTTTTCTGCGTACTCGCGTTTTTCCACGATAATAATATCGCCGTCCTGAATGTTGTCATCGATCATGGAATGGCCCTGCACCTTCAGCGCATAGGTGTTTTTGCGAACCATGTTGGCCGGGATCTTGATCCGTTCATGGTCCTCGACACGTTCGATAGGATTGCCTGCCGTGATCGTACCGAGTAAAGGTATCTCGACCAGGCTGACGGCATCGATTTCGAATGATTCGATATCTTTAATCCAGGTCGGATGCTGCAGTTTTGGAGTAAGGAAACTGATGTTGTTCATCTTGGCGCCTATTATTGTTATTAGTTGTCGACATGTATAAGCTGATTCGCATCAGCCTATCAAATTGAGCGTTTTATGCAACCATAGCATACGCTATGTAGAGCGAATAAAGGGGTCTGACCCCTTTTACACTGATTTAATCATCGTCTTCATTATCATCACTGTGCGATGAGAAATAGAATGACGGCAAGCGGAATTGCCAAACGTCGTTAGATACTTTCAAGAAAGCGAGAGGATCGAAGGGATTGAAGGTTTCCATGTCGCCACCGAAAGTGAAAATCGACGGTTGAAATTTGCCGTTCACCCAGTAAACAGGAAAGGCAGCGAAATCGTACTTGATATCTTCCGGTCCCGATGCGTTCCATGGTGGTGCACCGGTACCGTGCACTTCCGTCCAATGAACAGCGTCGTGGCTGACCCACACATCCGTCGGGTTTGACGGCTTGAACGGGTCCGTTGGGTCTGTGCTCAAGCCGAAGCCACCAAAGCAGACAAAGGTGCCAAACAGAACTTCGCACTGATGGCCCGGACGTGGCGACCAACCCGCGGCTTCTGTAACCTGCGTCCAGTTCTTGCCATCCCTGCTTTTCCAGACATCATTGAAATACGGTGGGCATCTGGGCGTTTCCGGGTTGCAAACGAATCCGTCCTCGCCACCGAGCAGATACATATAATTACCCTTCTTCACGAGTACGGCACCCGCGCGTGGTGCCCATGGCGCATGTTCAGTCACACGTACCCACTTCTTGCCGTTTTTGGATTTGTAAACATCATTGAAGTAGATGCGTGGCGGACCACCGGGTCCTATTATGGCGGAATCATCATTGACTGAACCGCCAAGAACATACATCCATTTGCCAAGCACCACCGCGCTCAAACCAGCACGGCCGCTCCAGGCCGCATTAGGGGTCATCTGTTTCCATTTAACGCCATCCTTGCTGCGCCAAACGTCGTTGAAGAAAGTTGATTTCAGTATGAATGGCGGGCAGGCACCCGGCGGCAGGCTGCCGCCACAGGTGGGGTCCGGATTCTGTATGGCGGTCGAGTCCTGGCCACCCAGCACATACATAAAATCGCGCCTGGTCAATGCCTGAAAGTAAGCACGTGCTGCCCAGGGTGCCCCCAGTTCATCAGTGGACTTTGACCAGGATTGGCCATAATCGTCACTCTTCCAGACATCGTTATAGAAGTTGCTGTCACCAAACGTCAGCGGCATCATCTTTGGCGAACGGCCACCAAGGATATAGAATGTTTTTCCCTGGCGTACCGCCTGGAGTCCGGCGCGCGCTTCCCAGGTTATACCTGTACCGTCGTTCACCTCGTCCCAGATAAAATGGTCAAATAAGTTGATAGAAGATGCCTGGGAAGATATCCCAAACATTAATGCACTGATGGCAAACAACCACGAAGTCAGGCGAATAGTCATGATTGATCCTCTGGTCGGTCGAATGCAATTGATCATAGTCCTTCCAGGATGAGAATAAAAACCCATAAATCTAAGGGACATTAACAACATTCTGGTATGTATGAATGGTGTAGGGCATGAACGGGGGCTGGTTATTCATGAATAATAAGGGACAGACCACAGATTTCATACTATTGACAATAAACCGTGTCTGTCCCCTATTATTCACTTTTTCCACATCGTACGGTCAAACCAAACTGCTCCCAAATTTAATATCTGGTAATCTGAGATGATGATATGCCAATCAACCTGGTTAGTGCGAGTTACCATCATTGCGACACTGCTGTTCGCGCCACTATTAATGGCGGCCACCGAAGACAAACCCAAGAGCATAACAACCCCGCACCTGACCGCCAGCCTGATCAGTGAATACAAAGGTGTCGTCCCTGGACAGCCATTTTGGGTTGCCCTGCATTTCGATATCATTCCCGACTGGCATACCTACTGGAAAAATGCGGGGGATTCCGGCAATCCGCCAAGCATTGACTGGGGACTACCGCAGGGGTTCAGTGCGGGCGAAATACACTGGCCCTACCCGCAGCGGCTACCGGTTGGCCCGTTGATGAACTATGGCTACAGCCACCAGGCCATGCTATTGGTCAAGATCATCCCACCCGACACCCTTCCACCAGCACAAGCCATTGAACTGCATGCCAACGCAGAGTGGCTGGTTTGCAAGGTCGAATGTATTCCGGAGGAAGGCAAGCTCAGTCTGTCATTGCCCGTGGTCGCCGCGAGCCAGCAAACACCTTCGGTCTGGGCCGATGCGTTTAGTGATGCCCGCCAACGTTTACCTCAGCCCTTACCCTGGTCAGCGACAGTGGATGTCAACGCATCGCAACTGACGGTCAACATCGATATGACCGACATCGATGCAAGTCAATTGCACGAGGTTTATTTTTATCCCGCCGAGTACGGCATTGTCGAGCATGCGGCCAGGCAAGCTTACTCCGTGAACGATAACAGCTTAACGATCACCCTGACCCGTGGGGATCTGCGTGGCCAGTCACTCAAGCAACTGGACGGTGTGTTATTAATCGGTGAACGCGCTGCGGATGGCATGCTGAAGCGGGCGTTCACGGTCACCATCCCCGCTGCGCCGATGCAATCATCCAGCAGTCTCGGCTTGATACTGTTGTTTGCCCTCAGCGGTGGACTGCTGCTGAACATCATGCCCTGTGTATTTCCGATTCTGTCACTGAAAGCCTTGCAGATTATACAAAGTGCCGCACAAGCACCGGCAGCGGTACGCAGCAATGGTGTTGCCTTTACCCTGGGCGTGTTGATCAGCTTTGTCATGATTGCGGCGTTACTGCTGTTATTGCGTGCGAGTGGCGAAGCGATTGGCTGGGGCTTCCAGTTACAGTCACCCGCGTTTGTGCTGATCCTCACCTGGTTACTGTTTGCCATGGGACTGATGTTTTCAGGACTCTGGTCTTTTGGCGAAAGCTTTATCGGTCTGGGCCAACAGCTTACAACAAGGCGCGGCAAAGCCGGCGCGTTCTTTACCGGCGTGCTTGCGGTGATTGTCGCCACCCCGTGCACGGCACCCTTCATGGGCACCGCACTCGGTTACGCCTTGAGCCAGTCGAATGGGACTGCGCTGCTGATCTTTATCGTGTTGGGTTTTGGCATGGCATTGCCCTGGTTATTGATCAGCTTCTGGCCCGGCTTATCGAACCGGCTACCGAAACCTGGCGCCTGGATGGAGCTCACCAAACAAATTCTCGCCTTTCCGTTGTATGCCACGGCGGCCTGGTTACTGTGGGTGCTGAGCCAACAGGTGGACCAGGCCAGCCTGTTAGTCGCCTTCATGTCCCTGGTGCTGCTGAGCTTTTTATTATGGTGCTGGCAACAGCTGCGCACGAGCACGCGCTTGATCTATAAAGCAGGCCTGGTGCTGCTGCTCATCCTCAGCCTCGCCGCCACATTAGGCCAGCAACACGCCCCTGCCACCGCCAATCCACAAATCCAGGGTGACTGGCAAGCCTATGATCCGGTTCGATTGAGCGAATTACAGCGTAACGGGCAATCCGTACTGGTCAACTTCACGGCCGCCTGGTGTATCACCTGCCTGGTCAACGAGAAGGTGGCCATCAGCCGCCCGGCGGTACAGGCGCAACTTCGGCAACAAGGCGTGGTCTACATGAAAGCTGACTGGACCAACAAGGACCCTCGGATCACCGAAATGTTAAACCAGTATGGACGCAGTGGCGTTCCCCTGTATCTGCTGTTTCCGGGAAACGGACAAGATGCCGTGGTGTTACCCAATATTCTGACTGTGGGGATATTGACCGACGCACTGCAACAAGTCACAGCACGCGAATAATATCACTGGACAAACACTAACTATTTGGAGGCACCATGGTGACAGCCCGATCCTTTAAACTAGCGCAATTCATTCTGCTGAGCCTGCTCACCGCGTTCAGCCTGTCCGCCTATGCCAGCGTCAATGTCGGCAAACCTGCACCGGATTTCACCGGCGTCGACAGTCAGGGCATCAAACACAGCTTGAGCCAATATAAAGGGAAAACCGTGGTACTGGAATGGACCAACCATGATTGTCCTTATGTCAAAAAACACTATAACAGTGGCAACATGCAAAAATTGCAAAAGAACGCAACCGCCAATGGCGTTGTCTGGTTATCCATTATCTCATCCAGACCAGGCAAACAGGGGCATGTGAGTGGCGAGCAAGCCAATCAACTGACCCGATCTCGCAACGCCGCACCAACGGCGGTGATACTGGACGAAACCAGCGAGATCGGCCTGTTATATGGCGCCAAGACCACACCACACATGTATATCATCGATAAAACGGGTCAACTCGTTTACATGGGCGGGATTGATAATATTCCCAGTAAAGATGAAGATGATATTGCCGGCGCGAAAAACTATGTGCGTGCTGCACTCGATGCAATGGCTGCTGGCAAGACCATTGAAGACAGCATAACGCGGCCCTATGGTTGTTCGGTGAAATACTAGTCTGCGAGCAATTTGTCGGGCCGGTTGACCCGTTCAGCGAGATGAGTAAACAATACTTGTTCAATCAAAGCACGCATAGAATGGGGACAGACCATGATTCCGGGACGGAAAATCATGGCAAATCATGGGGTCAGAATCCTTGAAACCAAGCGAATCAAGGAGTCTGACACCATGATCCCGGGACGGTATGCGGGTTATGGTAAAGTAAAAGACCGCTTTTTGGGTGATATTACTGTTATGAAAAACACATTATTGCTGGCGATTATGGCTCTGCAGAGTTCCCCTGCTCTGGCATTAACATTAGAAAACGACTTTTTTAAAGATGAAAACGGCGTAAGAAACTATCAGCATATAGCTAATTACACCGGCGGCACACTGCTGATTCTGTTATTGATTGTGACCATCTATCTGTTTATAGCCCGTCGCAGAGCTAATAAGGCGAACCGTGAGTTAACCGCTATTCGAAATGAACTGGAGATGCGGGTGCAGGAGCGAACTGCTACGCTGGATCAGTCCAATCAACTGTTGCTGGAGAGTAATCGGCTGCTGGAGGATGAGGTCTCGAAGCATGTGATTACTGCCGATCAATTACGATCTTCCGAGTCTTATATCAAAGATATTTTAACGTCGATGCCGTTGATGCTGGTGGGCCTGGATAAAGACGGCTTCGTCACCCACTGGAATAAGCAGGTTGAAGAGGTTTCAGGAATATCATCAAAAGATGCACTGGGTAAAACGCTATGGGAAGCCTATCCGCAGACGACAGTTCTTCCTGAGCATGTTCAGCAATCGATCGAACATAGCAGAATTATTCATCTCAAGCAGAGCCTGCGCAGCCTCTATCACTACGATATTACTATTTACCCGTTACAGGAGCAGGAGGCCGGGGTTGTTATCCTGGTCGATGACGTGACAAAGCAGACCGCTGCTGAAAAGATGTTAATTCATAATGATAAAATGTCATTTATGGGTGAGCTGGCCTCGGCCATGGCTCACGACATTAATCTGCCGCTGCAGGCAATCATGATGGATTTGAGGCGTTTTCAGCGGATTATCAGCGGTACGAGTGAACCGCAGCAGATCTCCGGTAGTGATCAGACGCAAAAGCTCAATACCATAATCAACGATATGTCTGCCAAGGGCGAGCAGGTAGCGACCATTATCAGTAATTTGCTGGCCTTTGCCCGAAGCCGCAGCGGCAAAAAGCAGATGGCCGATATCGTAGATGTGATGGAAAATACCATCAGCCTTGCCAATGAAGTCGTTTCTATCTCGGATGAGCTGCCTTTTAATCAGATTAAACTTGAGCTGAATTTCGAAAAAAACCTGCCCCTGGTGCCCTGCTATATCACGGAGCTACAGCAGGTTTTCCTGAGCCTGTTTCGTCATGCCTGTCATGCACTGGCGCAGAAAAAAGAGGCTGAGGGTTTCGAGCCGTCAATCAAAATCAACCTGTCTAAGAGTTATGACAATCTGTGGATAAAAATCCAGCACAACGGACTTGGACTGACAGCTGAAGAGCAGATGAATCTGTTTGAGCCTTTTTTTACCGGCAAAACTGCAGCAGAGGATTTTGACGCCGGTCAACGCCTCTCTTTCTCGTATTATATTGTAACCGAGCAGCATCAGGGCAATATGGCGGTGACATCCGATGTTGAACTGGGGTCTACCATCCATATTCAGCTGCCGATCAGCATTGATGCGTTAAATGCTCCGCCTTTGAATGCCGGGGTCGGTCCACAGAAAAAAAACGGGGCAGATAGTAAGGAAAAAAACGGGTCAGAAGAAAAAATCGGGTCAGAGAGTAATATTCTCTAATATTAGAAATAGAGCTATAGAAGAGCTATAGGGGTCGGAGTGATTTAAATTAAATCACTCCGACCCCTTATAACTCTCCGACCCCTTATAACTGCCTTTTTCTTGAGCCGGCTAGTTCACAGAACTACCCACATACCAGAAGCCGGGTATCCTGCGTGTATGACCATCACTTGCGTACGTAGAGATTGTGTCCAGTAACTGTCTGTATTCCTGATCACCATAATCGAACACAACCCCTACACCCTCATCTGATGATCGGGTAACTTTGGCCCTCAGACGCAGGGGGTTTCGTTCGCCATCTTGAACATGAAAATGCAGTTCGAGCAAATCGTCTGGATAAGGCTTCCTGGCACAATTATCGATGAAAGCGTCATCAAGGCTCATGTCCCTTGTCTGGTAATGACCCAGGTATTCATCGAAACTGTATATATCTACGTAGAGGTTAAGCTGTTTTCTTATGCTGCTTCGTTTGTTGACATTCATCACGTGCACCATTACATCTTGTTTTGTGAATTCTCTGCCACCCTGCAAACACAATGCCCTGCGCTAATCCACACATCGCATTCATTGAAATCAATGTTTGCAAAGTCTGCACTATATATAACGCGTGAGAATATGGTTTGGTTGACATCCCAGGTCATTCTGTTGGTCGAGCAAAAATAGTCTGGGGTCAGAGTAAAAACTATTCGGAGTTTTTACTCTGACCCCAAACTATTTTCACGCTCTCGATGTAGGCTTCGAACGCGGTCTGTTCCTGAGTCTGTACATACCCATAGCAGCGTAATGATAATCGTTCACGAACTGGCAAAAAACCTCTAACAAACTGTTTTATAAGAAAGAATACAAAGCACGGCATTCATTTAACATAAATTTAACAATTAAAAGCGTTGAATCATATAACATTAGTAATGTCTTATATAATGATTAACTGTAGAAGGTAACACGAGGTAAAACGATGATAATTGATGCTTTCACTATTACGGCTATGGTCATAGCGCTGGTTGTTATAGTAACTGTTGTATCTCTTATGCGTTCACGCAAATCCGCAAACAAATAGGACGATTAACTTAAAACGCAAATAAAATGATCAAAAATTACTAGACGGGTGCCCATACAATGTATCGACACCCGTTTTTGGTTATCGCGTCCCCTTGTAGGGAAATCATAGGGTCAGACTCTTTGATTCGCTTGGTTTCAAGGAGTTTGACCCTATGATTCCAATGTGGCCGGGACTTTATTCCCCTGGCTGTCGCCGTCCCAGATGGTACATGGCGCCCTGCTCATTGAGCGCAACCAGATCATGCGTATTAAACCAGTCTTTATAAATACATACATCACCCCGTACCCAGAGCTCATCATCAATAATTTTGTATTCACAAAAATACCGGTCGCCCAGTAATGTGCCATCAGCCAGAGCCTGTTCGCGATACTGTTTAACTTTATCCAGCGCGTCAAAAACAGTATTGATAGTGACAGGGCCGATCTCAGTCATGCCCCAGTTACACATAAACACGGCACCGCGCTCAACAAATGCCTCGATAATTTCAAATGTGACATTGTCACTGCCACAGGCAACGAACACACCACCCAGATCCAGAGTGCTGAAATTTTTGGTCTGCATCAACAAATTGCAATGCATCGGGGTGAGATGGGTGTGCGTGTATCCTTTTATATCCCGCCAAAAGGTAAAGGCGTTAAACGGCTTTATCTCGACATGGGCGTGCACACTCCATGCCGGCAGAGTTTGCGCCAGCAGCCCACCGGCATGTGTCATGCGGCAGACAGTTAATATCCGGCTTTGTGCAGTGATGTTCTGTGTGGCGATAGCAACCTTGTTTGCTGCCAGTAACTTCGCCGGCGTCTGAAAGATGCGTTTAGGCTCGCCGGTAGTCCCTGAACTTTGCAGCTCGAATCCGTTTGCCAGCGCAGCTGGCCAGTTATCTTCATCGAACATGATTAATATAGAAAAAGGTGATGGAGGAATTATTTTTTATACTAATATTGATCATTTTTAAAACCCTCCTTCCCCTTTATTTTGTTAAAAGGGTAACGTCCCTATACATTGGTCCGACCCGTATATTTCGTAGGCTTGTTACCCTGGATAATAGTTTTCACTGTAATCAATACTAATGCGATCGCCGGCTATTGGTCTAAACAGCTTATCTGCAAACGCAACATGATCAGGATGATGACGATAACTATCAATCACATTTTTATGCACAAACTCAATCAGCCAGCTAAATTTGTAGTTAGCGTCCTC
>Ga0316193_10000730_pt1 | contig 21003 bp, 17 predicted proteins | sample MerIslsedime2_MG_FD_207735 | JGI IMG/M metagenome (GOLD analysis project Ga0316193, IMG submission 207735) | Coastal sediment microbial communities from Maine, United States - Merrow Island sediment 2 | ecosystem: Environmental > Aquatic > Marine > Coastal > Sediment | place: USA: Maine... | reverse complement strand
CAGTGTCGTCTGCCGTTCACGCACGTAGCGGGCAATCATCGAGGTGGAGGACCATCCGCAGACGGCCATGAGCCCGGTCTCAGATCCTCCCATCGCGAGCCCGGCAACCGCGAACGCTCGCCGTGCGTCGTGGCTGCCGAACACGACACCGGAGCGTTTCGAGATCCGGCGTAGGACCATCCTGATGCCGCTCGACTTGAGCACGCCGCCGAGCTCGTTCAGCCACAGCTCCTCGTGGACCGGACTCAGGTGAGCTCGCTCATCGAGCCACGCCGCCATGGCGCGGCGCGCACGTTCATCCATCACAGCCGTGCGCGGTCGGCCGTTCTTCGACTTCCGGATCTCGATCGTGCCCTCGACAATGTCGACGTCATCGACGGTGAGCGCCGCAAGCTCCGCTCGCCTCATCCCAGTGCCAAAGAGCACATCGACGATCGCAACATCCCTCCGATTGAGGCACGCACCGACAAGGGCGAGCCGTTCGGCCTGACCCGGCGTTCGAACGGGTGCCGTCGGAACCTTGATTGGCTTGAGGACGGCGGCTGGGTCCTCGTCGATTGCTCCGGCTTCTAGCGCGAAACGGAAGAACGAGCGGAATGCTCGACGGACGTACATCTTGGTGGCTGGAGCCCACCGGTCGGATCTCTCGAGTAGGTAGCTCGAGAGATCGAACGTGCTCGACCCCAGCAGCGGACGCGCATCTCGTCGGTATTCACGGAGGTAGTTCTCGTAGTGCTGGATGACGAGTTCTGTGATCCCTCGACCTTGGCAGTCGAGCCTCCACAACCTGATCAGATCGACCTCGGTTGACATCATCTTTCTCACCTTTCGGCGCTTCAACGCCCTAGAACCAACGAGTTCTTGTCTGGGTCTAGGTGTCTGAAACGCATTGGGTGAGGGTCACCCCGGCTCGGGGGGACGTCCAATGACGCCTAAAACCCCTGCTAAACAGGGGTTTTGGAGCGGACGACCGGGATCGAACCGGCGACCTCAACCTTGGCAAGGTTGCGCTCTACCAACTGAGCCACGTCCGCTAGGGAGCCACAATGTAGCAGTCTCCACGCCGGACCGGACAACGCCGCCGGAACCCGAATCGATCAGCGTTGATCGGGTGGCCTGAGGTCCACGCGAAGCGTCAGCACGCCGTCGTCGAGGCTGATCTCGGCGTCGCCGATCATCGCGAAATCCTGGAAGTCGGTCTTCGACTGCTCGATGAAGTGCTTGCGCCCTTCTCCCTCGACGGGAGGCATGGGACGCTTCTTGACCGCCGCTGCTCGTTCTCGGAACCGTTGGACCATCTCGTCTGGGTCGAAGGGAGCCACGGCAACGACCTTACCGGGCCGGCGGCTCGACGGACCCGTCGACCGGCCCATGCGCGGGCGCGTCCTCCGACTCCTCCACCGACGCCTCGACCAACCCCTCCGCAGGCGCGTCCTCCGACTCCTCCACCGACGCCTCGACCAACCCCTCCGCAGGCGCGTCCTCCGGCGTATCGACCGGCTCGTCCGCCGACGCGTCGACCGAGCCCTCCACCGGCGCATCGACAGGATATTCGGCGAGCAGATCCCTGGGTTCGCCCCGAGGTGTCACGTCCGGCTCGGTGAACAGTGCGTCGCCATGCTCCTGGACCGCCTCGCCGAACAATCCGCCGACGGTCGGCGACGGCAACCCGTCGGCCATCAGACTGGGGGACAGGCCCGGCCCCAACTCGCTCACCGGCTCCGCCGGGCGCCGAGCGAGGTCGAACTCCTCGTCGAACGACGGCGGCCCCGGCTCAGAGTGCAACGGAGCGGCACCTTCAGGCCTGGCCTCGTCGAGGATTCTCCGGCGCGTCGCCTCGTCGCGCTTGCGCCAATCGGCGTCGCCCATCCGCTCCAGCGGCGCGAGCACGGGCAGGTCGTACCGCGTCTGGCGGACGAGCCAGATCCCGAGGAGGACGAACAAGACGCCGACGACCCCCAGCCCGATCACCATGGCATAGACCAGACGTGTCGACCCCGGATCGCCGGCCCCGATCGCCGCAGGAAAGGCGACGAGCGCTGCGAGGCGGCTCGCACGCTGAGGGGAACGGGACAACACGGACACGGAGACGAGATTCTGTCAGCTCGACGTGGCTTTGAGTCGTACCCCGCCGGAATCCCTCAGTGCTGGTGTTTCGGGCACCACACCGCGGTACGTCCGCCGAGGGTGTCGCGCCGCAGCGGGTGTCCGTCGCGCTCGCACGGCGGACAGGCCGAGCGGACCGTTGGAGCCAGGACTCCGGTGTGGCTCCCACCACGGCGCAGCATGATCGGCAATCGTCGCCGGATCGCGCTGGCCAGTCGACTGACCTCATCCGCGCGGAGCGACGATGCCGGCCGGTGCGGGTCGGTGCCCGCCCACCAGAGCACCTCGTCGGCACACATGTTGCCGAGCCCCGAGACCACCGCCTGATCGAGCAACACCGTCTTGATGGCCGACCCTCGGCCGGCGAACGCTGCCGTGAGTCGACGGGCGGTCACCGCGGTGAAGTCCACACCGAACCCCGAGGTGTCCGGATCGAGTCTCACCCGACCGAGGCGGCGCGGATCGTTGAGTCGGAGCATCGGCGCTGATCCCTCATGACCGAGCAGCGCGAGCCGATCCCACGCAGGGTCGTCACGGGCCGACGCATACTGCAATCGCTCGATCGGCGCGTCGCCGTCGACGATGAGCCGGCCGGTCATCCCGAAGTGGAGGCCGATCGTGGGCCCGGTCGTGTCGAGCAACACGATCTTGCCGACTCGGCGAACCCCGGTGATCCATTCGCCCGTCACCTGCTCGATGAAGTCCGGTGGTGCCACCCGCTCGTCGACGGAACCTCCGGTGATCACCCGGCCGACGGTCGCCGCCGATGCAGAACGCCAGATCTCGGCCTCGAGCCCCTCCGGCACGTGGTCAGGTGGGCGACTTCACGACGCCGGCGAGGAACCGCTCCAGCGGTTCGTCCAACTGGTCACTGTTGATCAGGAACGCATCGTGGCCGTGCGGTGAGTCGATCTCGACGTACTCACAAGGGACTCCGTTGCCAACCAACGCATGGTGGATCTGCTGTTGCTGATAGGCCGGGTACAGCATGTCGCTCCAGATACCGACCGCCATCGTCGGCGCCACCACCCGAAGCATCGCCCGTTCGAGCGACCCCCGCCCGCGGGCGACGTCGTGGAGATCCATCGCCTTGCCGATCGACAGGTAGCTGTTGGTGTCGAACCTCCGGGCGAGCTTCTGGCCGTGGTACTCGAGATACCGCTCGACCTCGAAGCGTTGCCACATCCCGAGGGTGTCGCCAACTGCCGCCTTGTCGGCGAGCTCGCGCCCGAACCGGTCGGTGAACACGTTGTCGCTCCGGAACGTGACCTGTGCGACCATGCGCGCGATTTCGAGACCCTCGCCGGGACCGTCGCCGACCTCGGCGTCGTAGTAGTCGCCGCCCCGCCACTTGGGATCGAGCCGGATCGCCCGGCGACCGATTGCTCCCCATGCGATCTGCTGCGCCGTGGCCTGCATGCAGGTGGCAATCGTGACCAACGACCGCACCCGGCGGGGGTACATGACCGCCCATTCGAGCGCCTGCATACCGCCCATCGATCCGCCGATCACCGCCATCCACCGGGCGATACCCAGATGCTCCATCAGGCGGGCTTGAGATCGCACCATGTCGCGGATCGTGATCACCGGAAAGCGCGACCCATACGGCCGACCGTCCACCGGGTGCGGCGACGCCGGACCGGTCGACCCCTGACACCCGCCGAGCACGTTGGCGCACACGACGAAGAACTTGTCGGTGTCGATCGGCTTGCCCGGGCCGACCATCTCGTCCCACCACCCTGACGTCGGGTGGCCGCGACCAGCGGGGCCTGCAGCATGACTGTCACCGGTCCACGCATGGCAGAGCAGGATCGCGTTGGATGCGTCGGCATCGAGGCGCCCCCAGGTCTCGTAGGCGACGACGACGTCGCTCAGCGCGACACCACAGTCGAGTGCGAACTTCCGGTCGGTCGCGAATGTGAAGAACTGGCGGTGGCCAGGTTCGTCGCCCGGCTGCCATCCGCCGGTGACCGGGAGTCCGCTTCGACCGTCCATGGGTTCAGGACACGGTACCGATCACCGGCTGCGCCAGCGCCATGCGTTGTTCGTAGCCGGTCTCGTACGGCATGAACCCGTTACGGTCGGGGTACAGCAACTGGACCATGTCGAAGGTCGTTCCGCGGTACCACGAGATCGCCGTGGTGAAATACGGCCCCCACCGATCGATGTCGATCGGGGCGAACACGCACCGCAGCTCGTTGTCGAGCAGCCCGATCACCTCCACACCGAGCGGGATGTCGGTCCCACCCCGAGCAGCGTCGGCGACCAGCGTGACGAGGCCGCTGGCCGCGACCGGCGTCAGACCGAACACGGCGACGTCAGGGAAGTCGACGGCGGCCGGGAGACCGATCGAGTAGGCATAGCCCGGAGTCGGCGGTTCGCTCTCGACATCCGCAGCGACGGGCTCCAGCGCCCAGCCGGTCGTCTCGATCATCCACTCGATCTTCTCCGCGTGCGGGATGTGGAAGTCCGGCAATTCCATCGCACCAGTGTGACACCTGGAGTCCGACCCCTGACGCAACGGTCAGACGAGCGAGATCGAGTCGAGATCCAAGGCCTGGCGGAGGTGGCGTTGGGCCATCGCACCGAACATCGCTTCACTGCGGTCGTTGAGGGTCACGATCTGCGATGCCATCGCCGCAACCACGAGCCCAGCAAACGCCTCACGGCGGTACTGCTCCCACACCCACGTCTCGTCGAGTTCGATCGAGTAGGCCGACAGCGCGTCAAGGTACGACCCGATCAGTGCTCGCTCGTGCGAACGCCGATCCGCCGGCAGCAACCCGGCGCCGATGAAGTACGAGAGGTCGACGATCGGGTCGCCATGGGTCGGGGTCTGCCAGTCGACCACGGTGACGGGCGGACCGCCCTCGGGGGTGGCGAACAACATGTTGTCGAGTCGGTAGTCACCATGGGTGACGGTCTTCGGCCCGGTTCTGCCGCCACGCCACTCGGCGATCCGCCCCCCGAACTCCTCGGCCAATGCGAACTCATCGTCGCTGAGATGGGACCGGTAGGTGGCGGCGAAGCCGGGGAAGAGCATCTGCCACATCACGGCCAGGCCGTTGGCCGATTCCTCGCCCCTGTCACGGTCGAGCCACTCGATGTCATCGAGGCTCGGGTCATCCCATCTCGGGCCGTGCAGTTTCGCCAGTTCCCGCACCGCAGCGTGGGCTTGTTCAATTGAACAGCCTGTGAGCTGGTCACCTTGACGAGCGGGCGCCATGTCTTCGAGCACGAGGACGAAGTCGTTGGTGCTCGAAGTCCACTCGGCATGGTGAACGGCGGGGACACGCATGTCAACCGTCGACGCCAGCTGGGTGTAGAAGCCGACCTCCCGCTCGTAGTGCCGCAACATGGCCGCAGCGGTGAGGCTCGTCTCGTCGGTCGCGGGCAGCTTCAGCACCACCGACGACGGCAGCTCAACGCTGCGCCCGGTCATGGTGACGCGCACATTGATGCCGATGTGCCCATCACCGATGCGCTCGCAGGCGATCGTCCCGACGTCGCCACCAAGGACGGAGGACAGCCAGTCTGCGGTGATGTCATCAGCCTTCATGGCGCGGCACGGTAGCGCTCGCCCGCCGCTACCGTCGTGCCCGAGATGTACGGGTTCCTCCTGCGTCCGAAGTGGATCGCCTTCCACCTGCTGGTGTTCTGCTCCGTCGCCCTCATGATCTGGCTCGGGTTCTGGCAGCTCCGCCGCCTCGATGAGCGCCAGGCATTCAATGCCGTCGTCGAAGCCCGCATCGACGAAGCGCCGGTTCCACTCGACGAACTGCTGACGACAGCTGACGACCCCACCGACCTGGAGTGGCGTCAGGTCACGATGTCGGGCGTGTTCCAACCGCGGCAGATCCTGTGGTTCAACCGCTCACAGGACGGCCTGGCAGGCGACAACATCCTCGCCGCGCTGGACGAACGGGTTGCGGTCGTCATCGTGAATCGCGGCTTCGTCCCGCTCGGCGCCGAGGCCAGCGCGCCACCCGGCGGCGTGGTCGACGTCCTCGGAAGGATTCGGATCCCGGCGGCTCGGCAGCTCGGCGGGCTCACCGACTCCACCGAGGGCCCGGTCGTCGAGGTGCGACGCATCGATCTGGCACAGCTCGACGCACAAGTCGACGGCGACGTGGCGCCGTTCTATGTCGATCTGATCGGGAGCGTTCCGAATGTGAGCGATGCCGACCCGGTACCCGTTCCGCCGCCCACCCTCGACCAGGGTCCCCATCTCTCCTACGCGGTGCAGTGGTTCATCTTCGCCGGCGCGGTGTTACTCGGCTGGGTGCTCGCCGTGCGCCGGTCGATCGCAACCCATCGCCGGCGTACCGCTGCGGTCACGGACGAGCGAGGCGAGCCAGCGCCGCCGGATTCCCCGACATCAGCCGACGCCGAAGTGACCACGACGACGACCTGAACAGCCGGGTCATCACCCGGGCGAGATCTGCGGGCGGAGTATCCAACCTGAGGTATGCCGACCACTGCGCCTGAGGAAGATCGAAGAACGCTCCGAAGAACTGCCGGACCTCGGCGTCGTCGAGCCGAAGCAGCGTCTCGAGCCCGTAGTCGTGGAGGAGCCGGGTTCGTCGCAGCGGCTCCGGCCAGACCGCCTCGGCAACCGGAGCAAGGTCGACGACACCCGACGAGGTCGACCGGAGCACATCGGCCAGCGCGTCGGCAACGCGTGGCGCAGCTCGAAGCGAGGCGGTCACGCTGAACCCGGTTGCCGGGTGGACATAGCCGGCCGCGGAGCCGAATGTCACGGCATCGGGCCCGACGATCGTCAGCTCGCCGCCCATGGGAATCCGCACGTACTCGGTGCGGACAGCCTCGGCCAACAGGTCGTCGGGGTGCCGGCCGAGGCGTGCCGCCAGACGGGCGAGCAGCGCGATCGGCTCCACCGCCGGTCGGGACGCCAAGACCGTCTCTTCGACCAACCAGCCATCACGAACCGGGAGCGAATAGCAGAAGGTCGTCACACCTGTCGGCCCGATCGTCGACCTCCTGCCGGCTGAGGTGGCTGAACCGATCGGACGGAAATCCATCCACGTCGGGTGTCCGAGGTCACCGGCAGGTGGTTCCGCAAGCACGACCCCGAGCGCTGTCTGCCAAGCCGGTTGGCTCCCATGGCGGATCGGCACGAACGCTGACGGCCAACCTGCCGTATCGACCACCACGCGGGCGTCGATCGTTGTGCCTGCTTCGAGGCTGACGATTCTCTGTCCTGACCGGCCGCGTGTCACCTCCGCGACCTTGCCGGCCACGTGGCCGACACCTCTCCGCAGTCGGCGACGCAGGTCGGTGTTGTCGAAGATCCCGTATCGCCGCTGGAGGTCTCGCGACCGATCGGTGTGGACGGCGACCGAATTGAGCGTCGACGCGAACACACCCGCATCGATCCCCTCGACGCCGTGGAGATCATCGGTCCATGTCGCGTAGGTGGGCGTCCAGGCCTCGTCGGGTCCGACCAGGAGCACATCGATGCCTCGCCCGACACACGCAGCGGCCAGCGCGCTTCCCGCCGGGCCATCGCCGACGATGACCAACTCGGCGGTGCGGTCGCCGTGACGTTCGGTCACCGGTGACTCGGCGTCACGAGCGTTCGAGTTCAGCCATTCGGCGGAACTGTTCGACGACGTCAGGGGTCGTGTGGTCGGGGTCGAGGGTCCGGTACACGGTCTCGACATTGACTGCGATCCGCCCGAACTCGCCCCATCCCTCGAAGCGCTCGTCCAGGCCGAGCTCACGGCCGATGTCGCGAGCAGCGTCGAAGGCATCCATCCCGGCGTCGTGGCGCGCTGTCGCCTGTTCGTCGACGAACGAGAGGTAGTCACGCACCGCGACGATCCCGGCGGTGTCGGTGACCGGGCCGTGGCCGGGCACGACAGTGTCGACGCCGAGTTCGAGCATGAGATCGCACGCGGCGACCCAGTTGGACAGGGGGCCCGCCCAGACGATCGGTGTGCCACCGATGAACAAGATGTCGCCGGTGTAGACGGTGCGGGCATCAGGGACGTACACGATGGTGTCGCCGGCGGTGTGCGCCGGGCCCACCTCGATCAATTCGACACGACGGCCACCGACATCGAGGTCGAGCCTCCCCTCGAACGTGGTGGTCGGCGGTACCAACTCGATCCCGTCGAACTTGAACTCACCGAAGAACGATCGGAACAGCTCGCCCACGTCGCCTGGAGCCTGGTTCAGCGCTGCCAGCATCGACGGGGGCACTTCTGACATCTCCTGCGCCGTTGCCGTCGAGGCCACGATGTCGACGCCTGGCCGACGACGGGTGAGTTCTGCGTTCCCGTAGCAGTGGTCGCCGTTGGCGTGGGTGTTGACCGCGGTGTCGAGCGGCGAATCCTGCGTGATCGACGCCATCGCGTCGAGCATCGCAGCGGTGAGTTCGAGGTCGAACAACGTGTCGACGAGGAGGGACTGGCCGTCACCGACGATGAGGCCGGCGTTGCTCCAGCCCCAGCCGCCGTCGGGCTGGAGGTACGCATGGCAACCGCCGCCGAGTTCATGCAGACCGAGGGTGTAGGACGGGCGGTTCATCGAATCATCTTGTCACGACCCTGCCTCGGCCGCAGCGGCGCGCCACCGGGTGCAGAGCCGTTCGGCGAGCATGGTGGTCGGCAGGTGGGTGTTGACGTTCGGGATCGACGGGAACACCGACGCGTCGCACAGGTAGACCCCCTCATAGCCCCGCAGCCGTCCGTCGCTCTCCACCACGGTGCCCATGGCGCAGGAGCTGGAGGCATGCACATAGTCGCCAACCGTCGATCGCAACCACGACCGAACCGCCTCACCGTCGGCGAGCGCATCGGCAGTCGTACCGTGTGCGTCGATGTAGACCTCCTCGACGATCTCCCGAAACGCCGGCGCCGCGAGGAGCGCCCGGGCCTGGTCGACCGCAGAGGCGAGGGTCGTGACGTCATGGTCGTCGGTGAGCAGTGCGAAGTCGACCAGCGGATCGCTCCGCGGATCACCGTCCGCGAGCCGGACCGTTCCCGAGCGGCCGCGAGGAGCCATCAGCGCAACCGCAAGCAACCCGTACCCGGGAGCAGCCGCACCGAGATGGTTCATCGGCAGGAACTGGATCCCCTCACGCTCGCAGAGCGAGCCGATCACCAGCCCGTGCAGGTCTGCGGCCACGCCGGCCCGCAGCTCCAACGTCAACGAGGCCGACGGATGGTCCTGCAGTCCATCGCCGACGCCAAGAGTCTCGACACCCGATCGGAGTAGCACTGCCGGGGTGTGCAGCGCCCCCGCTGCCATCACGACGCGATCGACAGCGATCTGTTCACCCTCCACCGACTCGATGCCGACCGCCGATCGTCCGTCGAACACGATTCGGGCCACGGTGACACCCGATCGAACCACGAGGTTGGGCCTCGCCGCCGCCGGCCACAGATAGGCCTCAGCGGAGGTCACTCGCCGTCCCGCGCGGCGGGTGAGCCGGGCGGGACGAGCATCCGGGGCAGATGTCAGCAATGCACGATCGACCGGCCCGAGTTCGTCGAGCGACGCCAGCTCTTCGGGCAGGGCCATCTTCCGCCAGGCAGCGTCGACGTCGTCCCAACCCCAGGACCCGTACTGCGCTCCATCACCTCGCAGCGCGAGCATCGCGTTGACCACCGACGACCCACCCACGCCGCGCCCGCGCCGGTACGGGGTCTCGCCGCTGCCCGCGGCGCGGCGAGCCACCAGGTCGGGGTAGGTCCGGTCGCGCTCCGTGAGCGCATCGAGGAAGTTCGACCCGTCGATCACCGCGGGGACCTCGCCCTCGACGAGATCCGGGCCGGCTTCGAGGAGGACGACCTCTCGGTGAGGATCCTCGGACAATCGGGCGGCGGCGACGCATCCGGCCGATCCCGCACCGACGACGACCCAGGGTGCACCCACGCGCCGAGCTTACGGGAGCCTCACTCAAGCTTGTCGCAACAGTGACCGATGACAGACTTGTCATGCAGAACACGACGGAACTCCAGGCTGCGCCCGCCGCGTCCAGCGGCTTCCCGCCGCCTCCGCCGCCTTCCGCGTCGACCGCACCTGCTCCACCGTCGCCACCGAACCAGATCAGCCAGGCGCCGATGCTGCCACAGGTCGCAGCTGTGGCGCCTCGCCCAGCCACGACGCCCGCCGCCAACCCGTTTGCCTCGTCACTCAATGATCCGTGGTCACCGTCGCCCCCTCCGCAGCAGGTCAAGCGACGCGGGTCGGCTCGTCGTGGGTTCACCTGGTTTCTCGTGCTGGCCGTCATCGGTGGCCTCACCTACGTCGGGGTCACCTACGGCTCGGACCTGATGGAACTCGCAACGGGCGAAGAGGCGGTCGACGAACCTGCAGCACCCCTCGTGTTCCCGACGCCGGTCAGTGCGGCTGCACCGATTCGCACCGCGACATTCACCGTCGAGCAACCCAACGCACTCGACGGTCCCCAGCGCTACGAGGTGACCACTGACTTCGACAACGGGATCTCCCGTGTGCTCATCGATCGTGAGGACGCCCCTGACCTCGAGGTGCTCACCGTGTTCGATTCCGCGGTGATCCGTCGAGTCGATCAGCCGATCTGGTACCGGCTCGACCGTGGCACGTTCCCGGCCGGTCACGAGTTCGGCCGGGCTCGTTGGGTGCGCACGCTCGATGAACTCCTTCCGCCGGCGATACGTCAGGGAGCGACGATCGCCCAGGCGAGCGATTCGACCGTCGGAACCGATGCCGCACGCCACCTCGTGGTCTCGCTGGATCCGGCGGCGGTCAATCAGGCGGTCAGCGCTGCCGCGGTTCCCCCCTCGGCCGACCCCGCTGTCCCGCCGCCACCACCGGGTCTCCCCGCCGGCATCGACTGGCAACCCGGCACCGACGGCGTCACGCCCCTCACCATCGAGGTCTGGGTCGACAGCACCGGCACCATTCGCAAGTCGATCCTCCCCGCTGAACTCGGTGGCGAGACCATCACGGTCACCTCGGTGTCACCTGACGCGTGGCAACCGGTGTTCCCCACCGAGGACGTGATCAGCCCGCTGACTGCAGCTGCGCTGTTCGGTCTCAGCATCTGAACCGCGCGACATCGCGGCTCGATTCAGACGGCTGCCCGGCTCCCCACCGCGAACATTTCGTACAATCGGCCTCAGCCGAGCTGGCGCAATCCGTAGGGTCGCACGCGTGGCCCCCCGGCATCGCCTGACCATCCGAGCCCTCGGCCACGACCCCCGCGCCAGCGAGATCGAGACCGCGGCGGCGTTGCTCGGAATCGAGCTTCCCGGATCGATCGAGGTCGCCGACATCGTGTTCATCGACGGCGACCTGGACGGCGACGAACGGCATCACCTCCACACCGTGCTCGTCGACCCACTGCTCCAACATGGCACCTGGGACATCCCGACGGGTTCGGCAGTCGAGGTGACCCTGCTCCCCGGCGTCACCGACACCGCTGCCGACGCTGTCCGACATGCAGCCGAACAGTTGCACTGCACGATCACGTCCGCAGCGACCGGACGCCGGGTCGAGTTCGATGGAACGGTCGATCCCGACGTCGCCGATGAGTTGGTGCGGCGAGTGGTCGCCAACCCCGTGATCGAGCGTTGGCGCAGCGGCGTCATCGACGCTCCACACGTCGACGCAGCCCCCTCGCCCGACGCCGTCGAGTCCATCGCGATTCGTGGAATGGACGAGGCCGCGCTCCACCAGCTGAACGTCGATCGATCGCTGTACCTCGACCCGGAGGAGCTCCGGGCACTCCGCGACGAGTACCGACGCCTGGACCGGGACATCACCGACGTCGAGATCGAAGTGTTCGCGCAGACCTGGAGTGAGCACTGCGCGCACAAGACGTTCCGGGCGGTCATCGACACGACTGGCGGTCGCGACGGGCCCGACACGGTCGCACCGCTGATGGCCCAGCTCCGTGTGTGCACCGAAACGATCGACGCCGACTTCGTCCGTTCCGCGTTCGTCGGCAATGCCGGTGTCGTCGAGTTCGCCACTGGCACCACCATCGCTCTCAAGGCCGAGACCCACAATCACCCGAGTGCCGTCGAACCATTCGGTGGCGCCAACACCGGCGTCGGCGGCGTGATCCGCGACGTACTCGGCATCGCCCACCGGCCGATCGCCGTCACCGACGTGCTCTGTTTCGGTCCAGCCGATCTGCCACTCGAGGCGCTGCCGGCCGGAGCGCTCCATCCCCGCCGGATCCGCTCGGGTGTGATCGACGGCGTCGCGGACTACGGCAACAAGATCGGCCTGCCGACCGTTGCGGGAGCGATCCTCTACGACCCGGCCTACACGACAAATCCGTTGGTGTTCGCCGGGTGCGTCGGAGAGGCGCCCGCCCGACCGCTGCACGATGGACCCTTTCCCGGCGACCGGGTCGTGGTGCTCGGTGGCGCAACCGGTCGAGACGGCATTCGAGGAGCGACGTTCTCGTCGGCGACCATGGACGCGACGACTGGTTCGGTGGCCGGTGCCAGCGTGCAGATCGGTGATCCGATCGTCGAGAAGCTGCTCATCGACGCGCTGATCGGCGCCGAGGATCTCTACTCCGCGATCACCGACTGTGGGGCTGGTGGTCTCTCGTCCGCCGTGGGCGAGATGGCCGAGGGGGTCGGCGCCGATGTCGAGCTCGACCTCGTTCCGCGCAAGTACCCGGGGCTCGAACCTTGGGAGGTGTGGCTGTCCGAAGCGCAGGAGCGCATGGTCGTCGCCGTCCCGCCGGGCAGCGTGGAGCAGCTTCGTAATCGCTGCGAACGCGTCGGCGTCGCCTTCGCGGACATCGGGGCGTTCACCGGCGACGGCCGCTTGGTCGTACGCAACAGCAACGATGTCGTCGCCGACATCGACACGACGTTCCTTCATGACGGGCGCCCCCAGCGTCGGATGGAGGCCGTGCTCCCGGACCCGAACCGCAGCGAGCCGTCTGGTCGGTCGGTCGCCGACCCTGTCGCCGTGCTGCTGGCCCTGCTCGCCCACCCGAACATCGCCTCGAAGGCGGCGACGATCCATCGCTACGACCACGAGATCCTCGGTTCGACGGTGGTTCGACCGCTGGTCGGAGCAGCCGGAGACGGCCCCGCCGACGGTGTCGTCCTTGCCGACCCCGCCCGGACGGACGGCATCGCCATCGGGATCGGCGTCAACCCCTGGTATGGCCTCCACGACCCCGAGGCAATGGCATATGCCGTGGTCGACGAAGCGCTTCGCAACGTCGTCGCAGTGGGCGCCGATCCGGATCGAGTGGCACTGCTCGACAACTTCTCGTGGGGCGATCCCCGCCGACCTTCGACCCTCGGCGAGCTCGTCGCTGCTGTCGACGGATGTTGCGGCGCCGCGCGGATGTACGGCGCCCCGTTCGTGTCCGGCAAGGACTCACTCAACAATGAGTACGTGGGTGCCGACGGCGAACGCCATGCCGTTCCACCGACGTTGGTGATCACCGCCGTCGCACACGTCCCCGATGCCAATCGGTGCGTCACCCCCGACCTCTCGGAACCGGGCAACGTGCTGTTGTTGCTCGGCGAGACCGAGTCGGAGTTCGCCGGCTCACACCTCGACATGGTCACCGGCGCACCGGCCAAGGCCGGCGTCGCTCCCTCGCCCGACACCGATGCGCCGGAGCGCTACCGCCACCTCCACGCCGCCATGCGGGCCGACCTGGTGGAGTCCTGTCACGACCTCAGCGAAGGTGGCCTCGCCGTTGCGCTGGCCGAGATGTGCATCGCCGGACGCCTCGGAGCGACGATCGACGGCCTCCCCCACGACGACCTGGCGACGGCGCTGTTCGCGGAATCCAACGGGCGGATGATCGTCGAGGTCCGCCCCCGGAGCGTCGCGGCGTTCATGCGGGTCATGGATGATCGAGCGCTCCGAATCGGCTCCGTGAACGACGATGGTGTCCTGTCGATCACCGGGCTCGATCCGATCCCGGTGCAGCAACTCGCCGATGCGTTCGCCGGGGAGGACCTGGAATGAGCCGCGTTCCAGCCATCGTCATCGCCGGGCCCGGCACCAATCGCGACCGCGACGTCGCGGACGCGCTCGAACGGGCGGGGGCCGCTGCAAGGATCGTCCTCGCCAGCGAACTCGTCCAACAACCCGAGCTGCTCGACGCGGCGCGTCTCGCTGTGGTCGCCGGCGGCTTCAGCTATGCCGACTCGCTCGGGGCGGGCCGGATGCTTGCGCTTGACCTCGTTGTCGGCCTCGGCGACCGGCTCCGCACGTTCGTCGACGCGGGACGCCCGGTCATCGGCATCTGCAACGGGTTCCAGGTGCTCACGCGCACCCGCCTGCTCCCCGGTTCACTCGGCCACAACGCTCAAGGCCGGTTCGACTGCCGTTGGGTCGTCCTCGACCCGGTCCCCAAGAGCGCATCGGTCTGGACCAAGGGCATCACCGACCCGGTCCACTGCCCGATCGCCCACGGCGAGGGGCGGTACGTCCACCCTGACCCCGAATCGCTCGCTGCCGGCGGGCAGGTTGCGCTCCGCTACCGCAGCACGAACCCCAATGGTTCGGTCGCCGACATCGCCGGCGTGTGCGATCCTTCTGGTGTGGTGCTCGGCCTGATGCCACACCCCGAGAACCACATCGTCGCGCGCCAGCACCCTCGTCATCGGCGAGGTGGAGGTGGGCCGCAGCATCTCGGCCTGCGGCTGTTCGAGAACGGCGTCCGCCACGCCAAGGGGCTCTGACCGGTGAGCAGTGGCGCAGATCAGGTCCTCGACGACATCGACCTCGCATTGTCGGACCGCCGCGACGGCAAGGTTCGCGTCTCGTACTCACTGCCCGACGATCGCCGGTTGTTCGTCACGACCGATCGGCTCTCCGCGTTCGACCGGGTGATCGCCTGCGTGCCGTTCAAGGGCCAGGTACTCAACCAGCTCTCGTGGTGGTGGTTCGAACACACCCGCGACGTCGTCGCGAATCATGCGCTTCAGATCCCGGACCCCAACGTCTTGATCGCCCGGGCGGCGGAGCCGTTGACCGTGGAGGTGATCGTGCGGGGGTACATCACCGGCGTCACCGACACGGCCCTGTGGACTCGCTATGCGGCCGGCGAACGAACGATCTACGGCCACCGGTTCCCTGACGGGCTCCACAAGAACACACCACTCCCCGATCCGATCGTGACCCCCACCACCAAGGGCGAGGCCGGCTCGCACGATGTTCCGCTCTCGTCGGCTGCGGTGGTGGCCGACGGTCATGTCGGAGCCGGCCTGTGGCGCCAAGTCGAAGCAACGGCGATCGAGCTGTACCGACGCGGAGCCGAACGCGGCGAGCACGCCGGCCTCATCCTCGCCGACACCAAGTTCGAGTTCGGCATCGACCGCGATGGAGGGCTCATGCTGATCGACGAGGTACTCACACCCGATTCGTCACGCTGGTGGGTCGCCGACACCTACGAGGCGCGCCTCGCGGAGGGCGACGAACCCGAGAGCCTGGACAAAGAAGTCGTCCGGCGAGCACTCGCCGGGGCCGGCTACACCGGCGATGGTCCGATCCCCGATCTCGCACCGGCGGTCTGGGACGCGACCTCGGCGCGCTACATCGATGCCTTCGAACGGCTCACGGGGACCCGATTCATCCGCGCCGCCTACCCTGCACAACAACGAATCCATGCCGCACTGGCTGGCTGGGAGATCGACTGACATGACCACACGCATCCCTGTGACTGCCCTCGCCGATGACACGCCGAAGGATGAGTGCGGCGTCCTCGGCCTCTCGACGCCCCATGGGGAGGGCGTCGCTCAGCTCGCGTTCTTCGGGCTGTTCGCGCTCCAGCATCGGGGGCAGGAAGCAGCCGGAATCGCCGTGAGCGACGGCAGACGGGCTCGAGTCCACAAGGAGGCCGGCCTGGTCGCGAACGTGTTCACCCCCGAAGCCCTCGCCCCATTGACCGGCTACCACGCGATCGGCCACACCCGGTACTCCACGACCGGGTCCAATGCCGAGCGCAACATCCAGCCGTTCGTCGTCGAGACCATGCACGGCCCGCTCGCCCTCGCCCACAACGGCAACCTCGTCAATGCACCGGCGCTGCGCGACGAACTCCTCAACCGAGGCTTCGGACTGACCGCGACCAGCGACTCCGAGGTGATGACGTTGATGCTCGCCGCAGCTGGCGGCCAGACCTGGGAGGAGCGCATCGAGCGCACGCTGCCGGCATGGAAGGGGGCGTTCTCGCTCGTGCTGCTCGCCGCCGACCACGTGATCGCCGTCCGCGATCCGTGGGGATTCCGTCCCCTGTCGGTCGGACGGCTCCCCCACGGCGGGCATGCGGTCGCCAGTGAGACGTGCGCGCTCTCCACGCTCGGCTGCGTCGACATCGACGAGGTGCGTCCCGGCGAGATGGTGACGCTGCGCGGAGCGGAGATCCACCGCGCCCAGGTCCTCGCCCCGCAACCTCGCAGCGCCCGTTGCACGTTCGAGTTCGTGTACTTCTCCCGACCCGATTCCGTGTGGGACGGCAACAACGTGCATCACGTTCGTCAGCGCCTCGGCCGGCGGCTCGCGCAGGAGGCGCCTGCGGACGCCGACGTGGTGATCCCGGTCCCCGACTCCTCGATTCCGGCGGCGATCGGCTACTCGAACGAGAGTGGGATCCCGTTCAACGATGGGCTGATCAAGAATCGTTACATCGGCCGGACGTTCATCGAACCGACCCAGGACATCCGCGAACGGGGCGTCGCGCTGAAGTTCAACGCCCTGACCGAGAACCTCGACGGCAAGCGAGTGGTGATGATCGACGACTCGCTGGTCCGCGGCACGACCACCGGACCACTCGTGAAACTGGTACGTGACGCCGGCGCCACTGAAGTGCACGTACGGATCACCTGCCCGCCCATCACGCACGCGTGCCACTTCGGTGTCGACATGGGCCATGACGGCGACCTGATCGCGGGCCGGTTGAGCATCGAGGAGATCCGTGGACACATCGGCGCCGACAGCCTGGCGTTCTTGTCGCTCGACGGGATGATGTTGGCCGTCGCCGAGCGGGAGAGCGGCGCCGAGGACGGCTACTGCAACGGATGCTTCACCGGCGACTATCCCATCCACGTCGGAGACGCTCAAGCCAAGCTCGCCTTCGAAGGCGTCCTCGCATGAACCACGCCTCCCAACGGCGAGATCTGGCGACCCGAGGGCGGCGATGCGCGTCCTGGTGATCGGTGGCGGTGGGCGCGAGCAGGCAATCGCCTGGGCCTGCCGCCGGCATGGCCACGAAGTGCGGCTCGCCTCAACGCTCGGTGACTCATCGCTCGACGACACCGATCTCGTGATCCCCGGCCCGGAGGCCGCGCTCGCCGAAGGCGCAGCCGATGAGTGTGCCCGGCGCGGCATTCCGTGCTTCGGCCCGAGCGCTGACCTCGCCCGACTGGAGTCGTCGAAGTCCTACGCCCGAGAGCTGGCGGCCTCGCTCGGCATTCCCGGCCCGCGCTTCGCTGCGTTCGACGACGCCGACGCAGCAATCCAGTGGTGGCAGGATCTGGACCGTCCGGTGGTGGTCAAGCTCGATGGACTCGCCGCCGGCAAGGGTGTTTCGGTTCCCGCCGGCCCTGCCCAGACGATCGCTGCGATCACCGCAGCAGCGGCCACAGGTCCATTCGTGCTCGAGGAGCGGCTGTACGGTCCCGAGTGTTCCTTGCTCGCCCTGTGCGATGGCACCCGGGCGATCGCACTCCCGCTGGCTCAGGACCACAAGCGACTCGGCGAAGGCGACACCGGGCCGAACACCGGGGGCATGGGCGCGTACGCTCCCGCTCCCGTCCCGTTCGGGGCCGACGAACTCCTCCTGCAGTTCGTCCAACCGGTGCTCGATCGGTTCAGCCGCGACGGCACGCCCTACGTCGGCGTGATCTTCGCAGGGCTGATGCTCACCGCCGACGGCCCGCGGCTCATCGAGTACAACGTGCGCTTCGGCGACCCGGAGGCGCAGACGGTGCTCCCGCTGGTCGAAACCGACCTCGCCGAACTCGCACTCGCCGCCACACGGGGAACGCTCGACGAACTTCCGCTCGTGGTGCGCGCCCAAGCTGCGCTCACCGTGGTCGCCGCAGCCCCGGGCTACCCCGCGGCACCGATCGTCGGTGCCCCGATCACCGACGAGATGGAGAGCGGCATGATCGGTATCGACGGCACGACGACGTTGCGGTTCGACGCTGCCGTCGACGCCGAAGGCCGGGTTGCCGGTGGGCGGGTACTCGCAGTCACCGGCATCGGCTTCGATCTCGCCGAGGCTCGGGCGGCTGCCTACGAGCACATGGAGCGGATCCACTTCGACGGAATGCAGGTGCGACGCGACATCGGCTGGCGGGCACTCGGTGCCGAGTTGGCGTCCTATGCCGCGGCCGGCGTCGACATCGACGAGGGCAGCCGAGCGGTGTCGGAGATGAAGGCAGCCGTCGAGGCAACCCATGACAACGGCGTGCTCAAAGGCGTTGGTTCGTTCGGTGGGGTCTTCTCCGCTGCAGCGATCACCGCGCTCGACGACCCGGTGTTGGTCGCTTCGACCGACGGCGTCGGCACGAAGGTGGAACTCGCCGCTCGACTCGGCATGGTGCGCGGCGTCGGCATGGACATCGTCAACCACTGCATCGACGACGTGCTCGTGCAGTCGGCTCGGCCACTGTTCTTCCTCGACTACATCGCTGCGAGCGTGCTCGATGCCGACATGGTCGCCGAGGTCGTGCGTGGGATGGCCGACGCCTGCCGAGCCGCAGGATGTGCGCTGTTGGGCGGCGAGACCGCTGAGATGCCCGGCGTCTATCGGCCCGGCGCGTTCGACATCGCGGGCACACTGATCGGCGTCGCCGAACGGAGCGAGCTGCTCCCCCGCCCGGACGTGGCCGTCGACGACGTGCTCATCGGCGTCGCGTCGAGCGGACCGCACACGAACGGGTACTCCCTGCTGCGCAAAGTGTTCGACTGGATTCCGATGGACGTGGTGCCCGACGGGTTCGACCGTCCCCTCGGGGAGACACTGCTGGAGCCGCACCGTTCGTACCTCGATGTGCTCGGTCCAGCGCTCGGCGCGGGGCGTGTCAAAGCGCTCGCCCACATCACCGGCGGTGGCCTGCCAGAGAACCTTCCACGAGTCCTCCCGAGTGATGTCGACGCAATCGTCGAGCTGGGTTCGTGGCCGGTGTCGCCACTGTTCCAGCTTGCCCGCGAGCTGACGCCGCTGATGGCGACCGAGGAGCTGTACCGCACCTTGAACATGGGCATCGGCATGGTCATTGTGTGCGCCCCCGACGACGCCGATGCCGTCCAGTCGTCGATCGCCGAACCCACCTGGGCCATCGGCAGCCTCTCCCCCGGCTCCGGTCAGGTCGTCCTCTCCTGACAACCGTTCCGCATGGTGTCTGACATCATGCGGAACGCTTTGCGCGTCGTGCTCTGATTTTTCGTTCAGGCGGCTCGCTGCTCGGTCCGGTCATCGCTAGGTTCGACGCATGGGAAGCACCGCGACCGATCGCCCGCACCGGCCGAAGCGGTTGGTGGTGTTGGTGTCCGGAAGCGGCTCCAACCTGCAGGCGATCATCGACGCCTGTGCCGACGACTCCCTCTCGGCGGAGGTCGTCGCCGTCGTCTCCAACAAAGCGGACGTCTTCGCCCTCCAGCGGGCCGACGCCGCCGGCGTACCGGCGGTCCATGTCGGCGTTCACCAGGGCGAGGAACGCTCGGACTACGACGCTCGGCTCGCTGATGTCGTCGCCGGGTTCGATCCCGATCTCGTGGTCCTCGCCGGCTGGATGCGCATCCTCACGATGAGCTTCCTCGGCTGGTTTCCCAACCGTGTCGTCAATCTGCACCCTGCGCTGCCCGGCGAACTTCCCGGCACCGCAGCGATCGAGCGGGCATGGGACGAAGCGGTCGCCGGCGAACGGACGCGCACTGGGGTCATGGTCCACCTGGTTCCCGACGAAGGGATCGACGATGGACCCGTCCTCGGCACCGCTTCGTTCGAGATCGACGTGCCTGCCGGGTTCGACGCGTTCGCCGCCACCGTTCATGCCGCCGAGCACCGCCTGCTCGTCGACGCACTCACCGATCTGTGTACCGCATCACCTGACCGCACGGAGGTCTCCGCATGACTCGCACCAACCCCAACGACGATTTCTTCGACCGGTTCGAAGCGTTGACCTTCGACGACGTCGTCGTGGTTCCGGGATACTCCGAGACCCTGCCCGACGCGGTCGACACGTCAGCAATCTTCGCCGCCGACATCGAACTCGCGGTGCCGTTGGTGTCCGCCGCAATGGACAAGGTGACCGAGGGCCGGATGGCCGTTGCGATGGCCCGCCACGGCGGGATCGGAGTGATCCACCGCAACATGTCGATCGCCGATCAGGCCTCCGAGGTCCAGAAGGTCAAGCGGTCCCAGTCGGGCATGATCACCGACCCGGTCACCCTGCCACCGACCGCGTTGCTGCACGAGGCCGAAGACCTCATGCACCGCTTCAAGTTCTCCGGAGTGCCGATCACCGACCCCGACGGACGCTTGGTGGGCATCCTCACCAATCGCGACATCCGGTTCTGCGAGGGCGCCGACTTCGAACGTCCCGTGACCGACTTCATGACCGCCGATGGGCTCGTCACCGCCGAGGTGGGGACCTCACTCGACCAGGCCAAGGCGATCCTGCAACAACACCGCATCGAGAAGCTGCCACTGGTCGACAGCGCCGGCCTCCTCGCCGGGCTGATCACGGTGAAGGACATCCAGAAGCGCCTCGACTTTCCGAATGCGTCCCGCGACTCCCGTGGCCGGCTCCGCTGCGCCGCAGCCGTCGGCGTCGGTGAGGACGTCGAGGAACGCGTCGAAGCCCTGGTCAGCATGGCTGTCGATGCGGTGTCGATCGACACTGCGCACGGCCACTCAGCCAACGTCGTCAAGGCGATTCA
>Ga0316193_10000728_pt1 | contig 21080 bp, 17 predicted proteins | sample MerIslsedime2_MG_FD_207735 | JGI IMG/M metagenome (GOLD analysis project Ga0316193, IMG submission 207735) | Coastal sediment microbial communities from Maine, United States - Merrow Island sediment 2 | ecosystem: Environmental > Aquatic > Marine > Coastal > Sediment | place: USA: Maine... | reverse complement strand
CGACGGGCAGCAACGGCAACTCGACAACGGTCACGTCCTCGGCCAGATCGGCGAGTGCCGCAAGCTCCTCGCGCTCGGCGGTTGCGAGTGACAGCAGTTCGTCGTGCCAGGCGACGTGATCCGCCAACGGACCGTCCGCAAGATCATCCAGAGCGGCGCGATCAGCTGCGGTCAACGCGATCGGCATCGGATGAATCAGATTGATCACCACACCGGCGAACGGGAAGTCACCGTCGCGCAACGCACCGATCAGGTGCTCCGCTTCGCCGATGGCCTCGGCCCGCGGACTCGACACGACGACGAACGTCGCGGCGTCCGATCGCATCAGCACAGATACCTCCTCGGCGCGTCGGCGCAGACCGGGCTCGATGTTGGCGAGCGAACGGAAGAACTCGATCGTGTCCTCGACGATCTGCGGACCGGCCAGGCGCCTCACCGCCCACAGGAACATCGAGGCCGCAGCATTGGTCACCCTGGCGAACGCCCGTTGACCCGCGGTGAGCGTTCGATACACCGGGTGCCCGAGGAAGCCGATCAGCCGATCGGGGGCCTCGAGGAGGTCGATGGCGTGACGGGAGGGCGGTGTGTCGACGATCACCAGATCCCACTCGCCGCTCGTGTGCAGCTGGTGGAGTCGCTCGATCGCCATGTACTCCTGCGCTCCGGACAGCGACCCGGAGATCGCCCGATACACCGGGTTCTGGAGGATCGCCTCGGCTTGCTTGACGTTCGTCGTCTGCTCATGGACGAGCCGGTCGAACGTGGACGCGGCGTCGAGCATCAGGGCCCAGAGCTCACCACCCGAGGCGTTGACGCCCGGGATCCCCTCGACGCGGTGCGGGGCGTCTGCTGCAGCGCCGTCTTCGAGGCCGAGCGCGTCGGCGAGACGGCGCGCGGGGTCGACGGTGACGACCACCACGCGACGGCCGGCTCGCGCCGCCGCAACACCGAGGGCTGCTGCCGTGGTCGTCTTGCCGACCCCGCCGGGCCCACAGGTCACCAGCAGCTTGGCGTCCGCGACGTCACCGGCGAAGGAATCCATGTCGACCGGACTCGACGGCACCCGTTTCGCCATCACGAACCTGCCTGCTCGGCGAACGGGAGGAGGAGCGCGTCGGCGATTTCACCGAGATGGTGCAAGGTCAGCCTCGGTGTCGGCAGCCGTGGCGTGGTCAGCATCGGGAGTCCGAGCGTCGTGCCGAGGCGTTCGATCTGGTGTCGCTGCCCGTGCAACCTCGACCGTCCGAACTCCGCCGATGAGGCCAACGCTTCCTTGGCCGCCGCCGACAGCTTGGCCTTCTGCGAACGCGCGGCCATCGCCGGTGTCTTCTCCAGGCCGACACGATCGGGCCAGCAGGCGTTGACCACGAGCGGGAGCAGGCCGAGTCCGATGTCGCCGCGCAACTCCTCGGCCAACTCGATCGCTTCGGTCACTGGCGTCTCTTCGGGGAGTGTCACGATCATCGCCTGGCATCGCTTCGGATCTCGCAACATGGCATCGACCTCGACGGCCTGCTCACGGACCGGGCCCGACTGGACGACGTCGGACAGCCCGCTCGCCGAACGGAGGAATGGTGCGGCATGACCTGCCGGCGGCGCGTCGACGATGATGAGGTCCGCGGCGCGGTCTCGTTCGAGTTCCTTGATCGTTCCGAGCACCAGAAGGTGTTCCAGGCCAGGGGTCGCTGCGGCGATCATCGGCAGCGACGCCGCCGATGCCGCCCGCCGGAGGACGCCACCGACGCCCTTCAGTTCGAGGTAGTCACCGAAGGCTTGTTCGGGAGGAACCGTGCGCCCGCGGACCTGACCGGCGCCCTTGATCCGCCGAAGGATGTGATCGTTCGCATCGAGCTCGCGTCCACCGAGCAGTGGACCCATGCCGGGCCGACCGTCGACGGCGACGAACAGGACATCGGCTCCTTCGCGGGCCGCAGCGAGTGCGTAGGCGGCGGCGACGGTCGACGACCCGACGCCCCCCTTCCCGACCACGACGGCGACCCGGGTACTCCTCAGCCAGTCGGTGCCTGCGTCAACCATCACCCATCACGGTATCTGCACTGCTCCAGGAGCAACCGTCACTCGTGGTGCCTGACGCCACACGAGTGACGGTCACGGGGCGAACCTGGGGCCGGCGACGCCGATGTGGCTCGACACCGGCCGACCGACCGCACGGCAGGCGACCGCAGCAGCCTCGATGAGCCCGTTGACGGAGACGCCGCTCGAGACGCCCATCGCGTCGAGCGCATGGGCGAGGTCCTCGATGGGCACGTTGCCGGTCGCGTCCGGCGCGAACGGGCAGCCACCGAGACCCCCGACGCTGGCATCGAGGCGACGGGCACCGTGCTGAAGTGCTGCGACCGCGTTCGCGATTGCCAGCCCGCGGGTGTCGTGGAGGTGCACACCGACGGGAACGTCGACGGTCGCTCCGACGAGATCCATGAGCGCGGCAACTTCGGTCGGGACCACCACCCCGATCGTGTCGGCCAGACCGATCGACGAGGCACCTGCCTCGACTGCCCGGCGAGCGACGCGACGGACCCGTTCGGGGTCGACCCGGTACTCGAACGGGCACCCCATCGCGGTCGCCAACGTCATCTCCACGAACGCCCCTGCGTCGATGGCGCTCCGCGCGAACACCTCGAACTCGGCGAGCGCGTCGTCGGTGCCAGCCCCGGCGTTGTGGCGGCTGTGGGTGTCACTCACCGACACGACGTACTGGAGATGTGTGAGACCCGCTGCCAGTGCCCGCTCGGCGCCCCGACCGTTCAACACGAGGCCCCATCGTGCGACCCCGGCCGCCTCGGCGAGCGCGGCGGTTGCTGCACACAGTGCCTCGGCGTCGCCCATCGCCGGCACACGGTCCGGCCGAACGAAACTCGTGAGTTCGAGGTCACGAATTCCGGCTGCGACGAGGGCCTCGAAGATCGCCACCTTCGTCGCAGTGTCGATCGGGTCCTCATCCTGCAGTCCGTCGCGCAAACTGACGTCACGCAACACCACGGAGTCGGGCAGTCCCAGCACGCGGGACAGTCTCCCGCTTTCGTCGAAGGTTCGTCGACTCGGTAGACAACAACCATGGCGACGCCACCAGATCCACGAAGCGGCCCTCTGCTCGGGGTTCGAGTACTCGAACTCGGGAACTTCATCGCCGGCCCGTTCGCCGGTCAGTTGTTCGGCGACTACGGCGCCGAGGTGATCAAGGTCGAGTCACCCGACGGTGGCGATCCGATGCGCCACTGGGGCGTCAGCGTCGACGACTCCAGTCTCTGGTGGCCGATCATCGCCCGCAACAAACGGTCGGTGATCGCCGATCTCAAGGATCCGGTGGATCTGCGCTTCATCCAGCGGCTCGCATCGGAGTGTGACGTGGTGCTCGAGAACTTCCGGCCCGGCGTGCTCGCGCGGTTCGGGCTCGACCACGCTGCGCTGTCGGCGGTCAACCCTGGAGTCATCGTCACGCACGTCTCGGGCTTCGGCCAGACCGGGCCTCGGGCGGGAGAGGCTGGATTCGGTTCGATCGGCGAGGCCGTCGGCGGGATCCGGCACACGACGGGCGACCCCGACCGTCCGCCGGCACGGTGCGGCATCAGCCTCGGCGACTCGCTCGCGGCAATGTTCGCCGTGATCGGCACGCTGGCTGCGCTCCACGAACGCTCACACAGCGGCAAGGGCCAGGAAGTCGACGTCGCCATCTACGAGGCCGTCGCTGCGCTGATGGAGTCGTCGATGGTCGACTTCGACGTCGCCGGTGTCATCCGACAGCGATCGGGCGGCACCCTGCCGGGCGTGGCTCCGGCCAACGCCTACCCGACCGAGGACGGCTCCGAGGTTCTGATCGCCGGCAACGCCGACACGGTGTTCGTCCGGCTGTGCGAGGCGATGGGCCGGACCGATCTCGCCACCGACGAGCGGTACGCGACCCACGGCGCTCGAGGAGAGAACGAAACGGAACTCGATGCGCTCGTCGGTGAGTGGACCCGGACGATGCCGTCCGACACGCTCCTGACCCTCCTGCGCGAGCACAGCGTTCCGGCCGGCCGCGTGTACACCGCTGCCGACATGCTCGTCGACGAGCACTATCTCGCCCGCGAGATGGTGCAACGACACGTCGCCCGCACCGGAATCGACACCCCGATGCTCGGTGTGGTCCCCAAGTTCTCCCGCACCCCCGGCTCGATCACCGACGTCGGACCCACCCTCGGTGAACACACCGAGCATTACCGCTGACACGACAACACGGGTCAGACCCGTGTTGTCGTGCGGTTGCGATCAGAAGTCTTCGTCGAAGGCGACGTCGCCGGCGACGCCGACCTGGTAGCTGCTCACCGTGCGCTCGAAGAAGTTCGAGAGGCCCTGGACGTCCTGGAGTTCCATGAAGCTGAACGGGTTCTTCGACCCGAATTCCGGGGCATAGCCGAGCTGCGCAAGACGCTGATCGGCAACGAACTCCAAGTACGTGCGGGTGTCGCCGAGGCTCATGCCCGGCACACCTTCGCCGAGCACATCAGCGGCGAACAGGTGCTCGCAGTCGATCGCTTCGTTCAGCATCTGCCGGATGTCGGCTTCGAGTCCGGCGTCGAACAGTTCGGGCTGTTCCGTGCGGACCGTGTCGACCACTTCGAACGCGAAGTTCATGTGGCAGCTCTCGTCACGGAACACCCAGTTCGTGCCATCGGCCAGCCCGTTGAGGAGGCCCTTCGAGCGCAGGAAGTACACGTAGGCGAAGGCTGCGAAGAAGAACAGCCCCTCGATGCACGTGGCGAAGCAGATCAGGTTGAGCAAGAACTGTTTGCGCTGCTCGGGCGTTTCGATCTTCTGCAGGTTCTGGATCGAGTCGATCCACTTGAAGCAGAACTCGGCTTTCGCCCTGATCGAGGGGATGTTCTCGACCGCCGCGAACGCCGCTTCGCGTTCTTTCATGTCCGGGATGTAGTTGTCGAGCAACGTCAAGTAGAACTGGACGTGCAACGCCTCTTCGTACAGCTGTCGCGACAGGTACATCCGGGCTTCGGGTGCGTTGATGTGCTGGTACAGGTTGAGCACCAGGTTGTTCGACACGATCGAGTCGCCGGTGGCGAAGAACGCCACGAGCCGCCCGACGAGGTGTTTCTCGGCCGGCATGAGCTTGCGGTCGAGGTCGACGAGGTCGTCGGAGAAGTCGATCTCCTCGACGGTCCAGGTGTTCTTGATGGCGTCGCGATACATCTCGAAGAACTGCGGGTACCGCATCGGCCGCAACGTCAAGTCGTAGCCGGGGTCGAGGAGGTTGGTCGGGCGAGCGGCGCCGACCGGTGGGGCCGATTCGAATTCGTCGGCGAGCGTTTCACCGCGGGACGCGGTGTCGTAGTCGGTGATCGGGTCGATGAGGGCCATCAGTCGCATGCCTCGCAGGATTCGGGGTTCTCGAGGCTGCACGCAATGGCCTCCTCGTCGGTGAATGTCTTCTTCGTCGGCTCGTCGACCAGCGGTGCGACTGCGTCAGGCTTGTCGGTCGGCGGCGTGGGCGCGGACCCCTTGGACGTCGCCGACGTCGTGCTCTGATTGATCCGCGTCGCCGGACGGCTGCGCAGGTAGTACGTCGTCTTGAGCCCTGCCTTCCAGGCGTGGAGATACATCGACGACAACTTGCCGATCGTCGGGGTCTCCATGAACAGGTTGAGCGACTGGCTCTGATCGATGAAGGCGCCACGCTCGGCACCCATGTCGATCAGTGCCCGCTGCGGGATCTCCCATGCCGTACGGAAGACTTCCTTCAGCTCGTCGGGGATCCGGTCGACGTCTTGGACCGAGCCTTCGGCCTTCTTGATGTCATTGATCATCTGCTCGTCCCACAGATCGCGGGCTTGAAGCTCGCGCACCAGGTAGCGATTGATCTGCATGAACTCGCCCGAGAGCGTCTCGCGCTTGAACAGGTTCGACACCTGTGGCTCGATGCACTCGTAGCACCCGGCGATCGAGGCGATCGTGGCCGTCGGGGCGATGGCGATGAGCAGGCTGTTGCGCAGGCCGTGCGCCGAGATGCGCGAGCGCAGCGCGTCCCAATCGAGTTCTGCCGGCGGGGTGACTCCGCCGTTGGCCTTGTCCCACAGATCGAACTGCAGGTCGCCCTTCGCGGCCCGGGTGCCCTCGAAGGCTTCGTGCGGGCCGTTGGCCTCGGCGAGCTCGGTCGAAGCCCACAGCGCATGGAAGTAGATGTGAGCGCTGATCGTACGGCTCAGTGCCTTGGCGTCGGCCGAATCGAAGGTGAACCCCTTCTTGAAGAAGACGTCCTGCAGGCCCATCAGGCCGAGCCCGACCGGTCGCCACTTGTGATTCGAGAACTCGGCTTCGCTCGTCGGGTAGTAGTTGATGTCGATCACCCGATCGAGGAACGGCACGACCTGGCGGACGACCTCGCCGAGCCGGGCGAAATCGAAGTGGCCATCGGTGTCGACGTACGCACCGAGATTGAGCGAGCCGAGGTTGCACACCGCGGTGTTCTGCTGGTCCGTGACCTCGAGAATCTCGGTGCACAGGTTCGACAGGTGCACCACGCGCGGCGACCCATCTTCGTTCGTGTCGCCGGTCTGGTTGCACTTCTCGTTCGACGCGTCCTTGAACGTGACCCAGCCGTTGCCGGTCTGCGCGAGCGTGCGCATCATCTTCGAGTAGAGCTGACGGGCGGGCACCTGCTTCTCGTAGAGCCCTGCCTCTTCAGCGGCCACGTACGCCCGCTCGAAATCGTCGCCGAACAGGTCGGTGAGGTGCGGCACCTGCTTCGGGTCGAACAGGCTCCACTGCCAGTCCTTCTCGACCCGTTCCATGAACAGGTCGGGGATCCAGTTGGCGATGTTCAGGTTGTGCGTGCGACGAGCGTGGTCGCCGGTGTTGTCGCGCAACTCGAGGAAGTCCTCGATGTCCGCGTGCCACGACTCGAGGTACACGCACGCTGCTCCTTTGCGGCGGCCGCCCTGGTTGACCGCCGCGACCGACGAGTCGAGCGTGCGCAACCACGGCACGATGCCGTTGGACAGACCGTTGGTCCCCTGGATCAGGCTGCCCTTGGCCCGCACCCGGTGCCAGGCGACACCGATGCCACCAGCGAACTTCGACAGCTTGGCGATGTCGGTGTATCGCTTGTAGATGCCTTCGAGGCTGTCCTCGGGCGAGTCGAGCAAGTAGCAGCTCGACATCTGGCTGTGGGCCGTTCCCGAGTTGAACAGTGTCGGGCTCGACGGCAGGTACGCGAGCGACGACATCAGGTCATAGAACTTGACGACCTGCTCGACATCGACGGCTTCGAGGCTGTCGACGTTCGGATCCGCTGCGCAGAGGCCGCAGGCCACGCGCAAGAAGAAGTACTGCGGCGTCTCGATGACCTCGCGACGCGATGGATGGCGCAGGAGGTAGCGGTCGTACACGGTGCGCAGCCCGAAGAACTCGAAGCCCCGGTCGCGGTCGGAGTCGATCGCGGCGTTGAGTGCCGGGGCGTTGGCGTTGACGAACTCGAGGACGTGGTCGGCGACGAGGCCCTCGGCGTGGCCGACGGCGATCGACTCGGAGAACCAGGGAATGTTCTGGTTCCGAACCTCTTTGTCGATCACGGTGGCGAGCAGACGCGAGGCGAGCTTGGAGTAGTTCGGCTCCTCGACGATCAGGCCGGCAGCCGTGCGGATCGACAGGTCGTCGAGTTCACGGGTGGTCGCACCGTCGGCGAGCGCCGAGATCGTGCGCGTGGCGACACGCATCGGGTCGACGCCGAGCAACCCTTCGGAGGCCCGTGCGATCGCGTTGACGATCTTGTTCACGTCGACCGGCTCGAGCGCCCCGCTGCGCTTCTTCACGCGCATCCCACCGGCAGCGGGCTGTGCCGATGCACCACCCGGCGCGCCGTCCGAGCCGTGCGACTTGGCGGTATCGGTCAACGTGGGCGCTGCAGCTCCGGCTTTGTCGGTCGTGTCTTCGATCAATGTCACCGGCTACTCCCAGGTGGTCGTTGTGTGATGGTTCAGGTGTTCGGAATTCGTCGTGCATCGTTCGAGCACCACCAGATGTCGTGGTCAGTCCCCGTTGCCGACACCAGATGTCGTGGTGCAGGGCTCGTAATTACAGCAGTGAAACTACGGGTGTGTCAACCGTCTCGCTCAGAAACCGTCAAGACGCCTGCACAGCGGGGTGATCACCGCGGCGAACATCGGCGAGTTCGGCCTGTCGACGCAGCTTCGACCACACCTCGTCCACCGATTCAGCGGTTGCGTGGATGAACGCCGCGCCGCGCTGGCTGCGACCCTCGTGCTCCGCTTCGGCATGCCAGATCTCTTCGACCTGGAGCAATCGGCCATCTCGACCACGCACGTTGTTCTCGCGGAACTCGAGCGTGGTGCGCCACCCGGCTCGTTCGAGTTCTCGACGGTCTGCCTGCTGCAGGATCGCGCCGTGTTGGCGTTGACGCAGCAGCCGCTGGCGCGGTGTCGGGAGTGCTCGGGCGGCCATGGGCCCATCTTGAACGACGAAGCCTGTGGAGCGTCAGTACCGATTGGGTGTGAATTGTCGCACCGAAGTTGGGGACAAGGCCCTCCGAGCTGTGTACGGGCTGTGTACGGGCTGTGTACCTGCTGCGATGACACCCGGCGTCACCCGAGCCGACGGCCGTCACGAACCAGGGATGAACTCCTCGCACGAGAACAGCGCGGCGCCGAACGCGGGATCGGTCGGGTCGATGTAGTCGAGCACGATCTCGCCGCTGGGGTCGGCGAGGAGATCGCCGACATCGACCTCCGGAATGTCTGCGCCGTTGTCTCGCAGACAATCGAAGAAGCCGATGAGCTGATCGAATTCGCTCTCGCCGACCGGCAGGAAGACATCGGTCGTCGGGTCGTCCGAGCAGGACGAACCGGACGCCGGCATCACGAGGTCGACGAGGTAGTCGACCACCACCGACTCCACGCACGGAACCGTCAGGAATGCGGTGTGCCCGTCGGCCTCGACGGTATACAGCTCGGCCGACGCGAGGTAGTCGGCCAATTCGACCGACCACTCGTACGGCGTCGCTGGGTCGCCGGTCGTGCCGATCACGAGGATCGGCGGGGCCCCCGGAGCCGCGCCGATGATGATCGGGTCGACGGGGAGCGGAGCGCCGATGCAGCCGGTCGAGGCCCGGAGGAAGTCGTCGAAGTACGTCGACTGCGATGCCACAGCTTCGGCATCGCGCCGAACGACCTCGACCGGTGGTCGCACTCCATCGTCCGCGCAGTTGACCATGAACCCGGCGAGCTGGCTGTTGTCGTAGGTCCCGTCGGGCTGGCGCCCCACGTAGACGTCGACCAGCACCTGCAACAGCGAGCCATCCTGTGCGGTCGCTGCGTCGTACAGCCCGTCTGCGAGGATCGACCAGAGCTGGGTGTTGTACAGCGCGGCGATCACGGCGAGCTGCAACTCGCCCGGGGTGAGCTTGCGGCCATCGTCAGTGGCGAACGAACCCGCGTCGGCGACGTCGGTCCGGAGTCGGTCGTACACCGCGAGCGTGGGACCGACCTCTCGAAGAGCGCAGTCCTCGTCGCCATCGCATTCGGTGGCGAACGCTTCGAACGCCCGGTCGAGGCTCGCCCCCTGCTCGGCGTCCAGTTCCGTGACGTCGTTCGTCGGTTTGACGGCGCCATCGAGTACGAGTGCCCGCACGCGGTCGGGGAACAGGTGCGCGTAGGTGGCGCCGAGACGGGTGCCGTAGGAGAAGCCGACGTAGTTCAGGTCGTCGTCACCCAGTGCCGCCCGGAGTTCGTCGAGATCACGCGCCGCATTGTTGGTGCCGACTCGTGCCGCGATCTCGGTCGTCCGGCTCGTGCACGTCGACGGAAGCGATTCGGCCTCGGCAACCAGCTCCGCCCAGGTCGCGTCGTCGCCCTCATCGAGCACGGTGATCTCGTCGTCGAGCGGGACGTCGCACTCGACCGCGGTGCTCGCGCCGACTCCGCGCGGGTCGAAGGACACGAGGTCGAACCGGCTCGACAACTCCGGCGGCACGATCAGGGCAGCGATCTGCAGGAAGTCGATCCCGGAGGCGCCGGGGCCCCCAGGATTGAACACGAGCGATCCGATGCGTTCATCGTCGTTCGCCGTAGCGACCCGGGCGACGGCGAGCTCGATCGAGCCATTCGCCGGGTTGCCGTACTCGAGTGGCACCTCCAGGGTCCCGCACTCGATACCGGGGCCGGCGTCGGCCACGTCGTCGCACGGCGCCCAGTCGATCGTTCCGCCGTTCGATCCGGGCGACGTGTCGGCCGGTCCCGGCGTCTGCCCATCCGCCGGAATCTCGTCGACCCGTTCGGTCGACACTCCCGAGGCGGTCGAGCACGCCGTCACCGCCAGCGCCAGCGCCAGGCCAGCTGCGATCGAACGTCCACGCACGGGGCGAAGCTACCGGTCAGCGACAGACGAGTTGCTTCAGGAACGCGGTCGAGGTGCCGATGAACGGCCATGAGTCGTCGCAGTGTCGCCGTTCTGATCGTCGGTCTCGCGGCGGTCGCGAGTGGGTGTGGATCGAGCGAATCGGCGTCGACGCCGACGACCGGTCCACCGGCGGTGATCGCCTCGGCGCTCCCCGACCCAGGCCCCGGTGACGGTGTCGGCGGAATCGGTGACGCCGTCGAGGTGGCGGCCGATGCTCCGGCCCAGGCCGACGACGCTTCCTGCGCCGTCGACCGGCAGACACTCGAAACGGCAGCCGAGGTCTATCTCGGACTCAACGGGACGCTGCCCCAGAGCCAGAACGCGCTCCTCGAGGCCCAACTGATCCGCGAGCCGTCACCGCGATTCGAGATCACTGCCGAAGGCATGATCGTTCCAGCGCCTGGTAGCACCTGCCCCTGACACGACCGGCCGGTTCAACCGAGCCACTTGGGCACGGACGGTGCCGGCGCTGACAGGACGAGACCGATCGCCTCGTCGACCGATGCAGCCCGGCGAGCGAGATCGGCGTGCCGCGCGCTGACGAACCCGGCCGCGACACTCCCCTCGACGAACTCGAAGAGTGGATCGAAGTAGCCGACGGGGTCGAGAAAGACCACGGGAGCGGCAACGAGACCGAGCTGGTTCCACGTGATGATCTCGAACGTCTCGTCGAGCGTGCCGAACCCGCCCGGCAACACGATCACACCATCGGACAGTTCTGCCATCCGTGCTTTGCGTTCGTGCATCGAGGCGACGACCTCCAACTCTGTGAGATCGCGGTGGGCGACTTCGGCGGCGACGAGCTGCTCGGTCATCACGCCGATCACCTCGCCTCCCGCGTCGATCGCCGCGTCCGCGACGGCCCCCATCAGGCCGACGTGACCACCGCCGTACACCAGCCGGTGTTCAGCGTTGGCGAGGGCACGTCCGAGCGATCGAGCCGTCTCGACATGGATCGGATCGGACCCCGAACTCGATCCACAGAAGACGCACAGCGAAGCCATCGACGCCATCGTGACACGTGTTCGTCGCCGGCGACGGACCCGTTCGGGTTGCGCCGGCGGTGACGTACGTTGACCAAATGGCCCAGCCGATTACCGACCAGTAACGTCTGCGTCATGACTGCGATCGCTGCCCCCGACCTGCCTGCTGCCGCCGACGCCATCGATCTGGCCGACCGCATCGTCGGCAAGGCCGTTCGCCAACTGGCTGCGGTCGGCGGCCCCGACGTCCACCAGGTCCTGGCGTACGACATCGCCCACGCCGCATCGGGCGTCGCGACGGCCCGCTCACTCCTCGACTACGGCGCCAAGGGTGAGACCGAAGCGAAGATCACCTGCGCGTTCGCGGCCGACATGCTGCACGAACTCGCCGGCAAGGTGCTCGGCCGCGAGGACACATGGGGGGTCGAGCGCGACCCTCTGGCGAACGCCCATGCCTTCATCGCTCGCTTCCGGGCACCCGAGTTCCTCGCGTCGCTCGCGGACCAGGCCGGCCCGCGCCATCTCGACGACGACATGGAGATGGTTGCCGACACCTTCGGATCATTCGCCGCCAACGTGATCACTCCTCACGCGGAACACGTCCACCGCACCAACGGTGACGTACCCGAGGAGATCGTCACCGGGCTCGCCGAACTGGGGGCATTCGGCCTCAGCGTTCCCGCCGAGTACGGCGGCTACAGCGAAGGCGGCGACTCGGAGTACATCGCGATGGTCGCCGCAACCGAGGAGTTGTCGAAGGCGAGTCTGGGTATCGGCGGCTCGCTGATCACTCGCCCCGAGATCCTCACGAGGGCTCTCGTGAAGGGCGGCACCGAAGAGCAGAAGCAGCACTGGCTGCCGAAGCTCGCCACCGCCGAGGTCATGCCAGCAGTTGCCGTCACCGAGCCGGACTATGGCAGCGACGTCGCCGGCATCAAGGTCACGGCCACGCCGGCTCCCGGCCCGAACGGCGAAGACGGTTGGGTGATCAACGGGGTGAAGACGTGGTGCACGTTCGGCGCCCGCGCCGATGCCCTCACGCTGCTCGCCCGCACCGATCCCGATCGGACGAAGACCCATCGCGGCCTCAGCCTCTTCATCGTCCCGAAGCCCCGCGGCGACAGCCACGGGTTCCAGTTCACCCAGCCCGGCCCGGTCGTCGACGGTGTCGAACGGGTCGGCAAGATGGAGGGAAGGCCGATCGACACGATCGGCTACCGCGGCATGCACTCCTACGAGATCGCCTTGGAGGACTGGTGGGTTCCCGCCGAGAACCAGGTCGGCGGCGAGGAGGGCCTCGGCAGGGGCTTCTACTACCAGATGGCCGGCTTCGAGAACGGCAGACTCCAGACCGCTGCCCGTGCGGTCGGCGTGATGCAGGCCGCATACGAAGCTGCTCTCGACTACGCCGAGAACCGCAAGGTGTTCGGCGAAGCGATCATCGACTACCAGCTCACCCGCGCCAAGCTCGGCCGGATGGCGGTGCTCACCCAGGCCGGTCGCCAGTTCTCCTACGCCGTCGCCACGCTGATGGCCAAGGGCGAAGGCGCCATGGAGGCCTCGATGGTCAAGGCCTACGTCTGCAAGGCCGCCGAGTGGGTGAGCCGTGAGGCGATGCAGATCCACGGCGGCATGGGCTACGCCGAGGAATTCCCGGTCAGCCGCCTCTTCGTCGACGCTCGCGTGCTGTCGATCTTCGAAGGCGCCGACGAGACCCTCTGCCTCAAAGTGATCGCCCGCCAACTGATCTCCGCCAGCTCCTGACCACGACATCGGAGGAACGACCCCCGATGTCACGGTGGACGTCGGTCAGCGACGAGATCGATCAACGAGAGCGTCAGTCGACGAGAAGGTCGGCGACGGAGCGGATGCGCTCGAAGTCGGCACCGACGTGGTCGTCGTAGGGGTCGAGCAGGATCGAGTGGAGGCCGGCCGCCGTTGATGCTGCGATGTCCATCGTGACCGAGTCGCCGACGTAGGCGATACGCGACCGATCGAACTCCGCGAAGTGCGCGAGTGCGTGGTCGAAGATCGCGGGATCGGGCTTGGCGACTCCAACGACGTGGCTGTCGACGATGCAGCGCATCTCGACGTGGTCGCCCGGCCCCATCTGGCAGATCTCGCGCACGAGTGTCGTTTCGATCTGGCCGCTCGCATTCGACACCACGCCGAGTGGCACGCCTGCTGCGGCGAGATCGTCCAACGCGGCGCGGGTCTCGGGGATCGTCCAGCGCCACAGCCAGGCCGATCGGGTTCGGCCGAGAACGAACGCCGCTTCGTCCCGATCGGCGGAGTCGACGCCGACAGCACCGACATAGGCGTCGTCGTACACACCCCACGAGCCCTCGGGTTCGTCGGCGGCCGACTTCGCCTTCATCCCGGCGTAGTGGGCCCGACGATGATCCTCGACCGGCATGGATCCCCCGTATCGACGGAGCAACGGGCCGATCACGGTGGGGTCCGGAAGCACCAAGACCCCACCCGCGTCGAACAGCACCGCGTCGAATCGCGTCACCTCGGGCTCAGCCGAGCTGGTCGTGGAGGAACGTGACCACCTGCGGCCAGACCTCGTCGTACTTGGCCTGATCCTGGGTGCCGAGTGCATTGTGCGGCGCCATGAAGGCGTGGCCGGTCCCCTCGTGCACGGTGATCGTGGCGTCCTTGCCGAGCGCCCGCAACTCCTCCTGCAGGTGCATCGCTGCCGACGGCGGGAAGAAGTCGTCGTGTTCGGCCATGTGCCCCTGGATCGCCGCTTCGATCTTGGAGTAGTCGGGCTGGCTGTCGCCGCTCGGGAAGCCGTAGAACGGTACGGCCGCCTTGACCCGGTCGGGGCGGAGCGCGGCGAGGATGAACGTGAGCATGCCGCCCATGCAGAAACCGACGACGCCGATGCCGTCGCCGGTCGTGGCCTCGTGATCGGCGAGGTAGTCGACGGCGCCGCTCATGTCCCGACCGGCTCGGTCGGGCGGCATCGAGTTCATCAGTTCGGCCGCACGGTCCATCTCGGTGTGGCCGGCGAGCTCACCGTGGTAGAGGTCCGGCGCCAATGCGACGAAGCCCGCCTCGGCGAGCCGGTCGGCCATCTCCTTGATGCCCGAGTCCAGCCCCCACCACTCCTGGACGACGATGATTCCTGGGCCGGTGCCGCCGTCGGGAAACGCCAGGTATCCGGACGCCTCGTTGCCGTTGCTCGCGAAGGTGACGATGTCTGCCATACCTCAACCGTAGACCCGAATCGGGGTTTGCTTTACGATCGCAGTGTGACGCAACTCGATGCCCCCTCCTCCGCCTTGCTCGGTAACGCCTACGCGAACGATCGCGCCCGGGTCTTCCACTCGTGGTCAGCTCAGGGAGCGCTCGATCCGACGGTGATCGTTGGAGCGCTCGGCTCGAAGTTCTGGGACGAGACCGGCCGCGAGTGGATCGATTTCAGCAGCATGCTCGTCAACATGAACCTCGGGCACCAGCACCCGAAGATGATCCAGGCGATCAAGGACCAGGCCGACACGCTGTGCATGGTGGCGCCACCATTCGCCAACGACCAGCGCAGCGAGGCCGCCCGCCTCATCGTCGACAAGGCGAACCGGGACGGCGCAGGAGGTCACTTCGAGAAGGTCTTCTTCACCAATGCGGGCGCGGAGGCCGTCGAGAACGCCGTGCGGCTCGCCAAGGGGTACACCGGCCGAATGAAGGTCCTCTCCACCTACCGCAGCTACCACGGCGGAACGGCACTGTCGGTCGGGCTGACGGGGGAACCGCGTCGCCTGGAGAACGAGCCGTCGGTGCCGGGTCTCGTCAAGTTCTGGGGCCCGTACCCCTATCGGTCGTCGTTCCACTCGAACTCGCCCGAGCAGGAGACCGAGCGGGCACTCGCCCACCTCCGCGAGACGATCCTGGCCGAGGGGCCGACCAAAGTTGCCGCGATCATCCTCGAAACCGTGGTGGGCACGAACGGCATCCTCGTTCCTCCACCCGGCTATCTCGAGGGCGTCCGTGCGCTGTGCGACGAGTTCGGGATCATGTGGATCGCCGACGAGGTGATGGCCGGGTTCGGCCGCGCCGGGCAGTGGTTCGCCTGGCAGAACTGGGATGCCCAGCCGGACCTGATCAGCTTCGCCAAGGGCGTCAACTCCGGCTACGTGCCGCTCGGAGGTGTCGTGATCTCGGGCGACATCGCCCACTCCTACGACGAGCGGGTGTTCCCCGGCGGTCTGACCTACTCGGGACACCCGCTCGCTTGCGCGTCGGCCGTGGCGAGCATCGGCATCTTCGAGAGCGAGCGCGTGCTCGAACATGCCCGGCACCTCGGCGACGACATCATCGGGCCGGCGCTGCGGGACATGGCCGCCCGCCATCCGAGTGTCGGCGAGGTCCGCGGTCTCGGGGTGTTCTGGGCGGCAGAGTTGGTGCGGGACTCGACGACCCGCGAACCGATCGACCCGGCGACCATGGCCAAGGTGGTGGGCGCGTGCAAGACGAACGGCGTGTGGCCGATGATGGCCGCCAACCGCATCCACGTGGTGCCGCCATGCAACACCCCCGACGACCTGACCCGTGAGGGCCTCGCCGTGCTCGACGAGGCCCTCACGATCGCGGATGCTGCGACCAGCTGATCAGCTGGTTCGAGGTCGAATCGACCCCGGTTACTCGCCACCCTCGTTGAGAGTGACCTCGGTCGGCGCGTAGTCGGGACCGAACAGGTCGAGGCCCTGATCGGCGAGCATCGCCCACGCGGCCTCGACGATGTCGTTGGTGTAGGCGCCATCGGTCGGTGGCGCAGTCAGCACGGTGGCGCCGTCGAGGTTCGGCGTGTTCTCGCTGATCTCGACGGTGCGGTCCCATGCGGCCTGGTCGATGTAGCCGATGCCGTCCGGTGAGGGCCAGATGAGCTTGTTGACCTCGTTCATCTGCCACAGCTGGTGGCTGTTGCCCAGGGTCGAGCCGGCCGCGACGACGATGTCACGGCACTCCTCCACGTTGTCGCGACAGTAGGTCCAACCGGCCATCGACGCAGCGACGAACCTCGTGGCTTGGTCCGCGTACTCCGGATCGTCGGCCAGCCGCCCGGCGTCGGCCCAGATCGCATCTTGCAGCATGCCGACACCGATCTCCTCGTAGCTGATGACGTTGAAGTCCTCCGGCGTGTAGAGCTCGCCGGTGTCGGGGTTGACGGTCTCCAACACCTGGGCGTACTCGTTGTAGGTCATCGCCTCGGCTGCGTCGATCGACCCGTCGAGCAACGCGACCATGTCGAACTGCTGTCCCACGAGCGTCACGTCGGCCGCCGGGTCGAGGCCCGCCTCGCCGATCGCAGCGAAGACCTCGTACTCGTTGCCGAATCCCCAGTTGCCGATGTTCTTGCCGGCGAAGTCCTCCGGCGTCGTGATGTCCTGGTCGGCGAAGCTGACCTGGAGCGTCCCCGACCGCTGGTAGATCTGGCCGATGTTGGTGATGTCGGCCCCCGCCTCCCGGCTGGCGAGCGCCTTGGGCACCCAGGCCAGCGCGAAGTCGACGTCACCGTTGGCCAACTGGGTCTGCGGCACGATCTCGACGCCGCCTTCGACGATCGTCACGTCGAGGCACATGTCCTCGTAGAAGCCCTTGTCCTGGGCTGCGTAGTAGCCGGCGAACTGCGCCTGCGTGAACCACTGCAGCTGCAGGCTGACGGAATCGACCGTGTCGCAGGCGGTCGAATCGCCACCCTCGGTGGAGTCGGTCGGCGCTTCGGTGGAGTCACTCGATTCGTCGCTGGTCGCCTCGGTGGTTGCCGGTTCGCTGGACGAATCGTCATCGCTGCCGCACGCGGCACCGATCAGTGAGAATGCGACGAGACCTGCCGTCGCCAATCGGACACGTTGCTTGTTCATGCTGTTGCTCCCCCGGGGTCGAGACCCCGCGCTTGTTGGTTGGTGGATTGCTGGTTGGTGGGTTGATGGTGTGTGGACCGTTGAGAGGGTGACGCCAGCCGCTCGAGCAGAACGGCGGCCAGGTAGAACGCGAGACCGAGGAGACAGGCGCCGACGACGTAGCCCCACGACGCTGCGGTCCGCGAGATGGCTGCGTTCGAGGTGATGCCGTATCCCAGGCCGTTCTGACTCCCGCCGAAGTACTCGGAGACGAACGCCGTGATCACGGCGACCGGCGCGGCGATCTTCAATGCGGTGAACAGGTACGACATCGCATTCGGGATGCGCGCCTTGCGGAGGATCTCCGACGGCGACGCGGCGTACGAGTGGAGCAGCTCCATGTGGGTGGCGCTCACCTGTCGGAGGCCCTTGGCGACGTTCAGCAGCACGATGAACGAGACGATGAGCGTGACCATCAACCGGCGTGGCACCTCGGTGGTGCTCGCGAACATGTTGTTGAAGACCGGCACGAGCACGATGATCGGGATCGCGTTCAGCGCAACCGCCAAGGGCGTGACGAGCTCGTTCACGACGTTGAACCGCATCAGCACGAAGCTGAGCGCAACACCGCAGACCACACCGAACAGCAGGCCCACCAACGCGTTCGCCCCGGTGATGAGCATCGCGTCCCAGACCTTGCTCCAATTGTCGCCGAGGGTCGTCCAGATCGATGACGGCGCCGGCAACAGGAACGGCTTGATGTCGAAGACCCGAACGATGATCTCCCACGTGCCGACGAACAACACGCCGACGATCAGTGGTGGAACGAGCACGTTCCAGACCGCGCGGACGGCACTCACCGGTCTTCCACGCCTCTCACGCCAGTGGGACCAGAAGTCTGACCTTCGGCACCGCGCAGCGCTTCGCGCACCTCGGTGATCTTCTTGTAGAAGAGATCGGCCTCCCGGGTGTCCTCGTCGCGCTCGGCGCCGAGGTCGACATCGATGATGTCGGTGATCCGGCCCGGTCGCGGGGACAGCACCACCACTCGGCTCGAGAGATAGACGGCTTCGGGAATCGAGTGGGTGACGAACACGACCGTCGTCTGCGCTGCCCCACAGATACGGAGCAGTTCGGCCTGCATGTGCTCACGCGTCATCTCGTCGAGTGCACCGAACGGCTCGTCCATCAGCAGCAGGGGCGGGTGTGACGCGAGCGCTCGAGCGATCGCCACGCGCTGCTGCATGCCTCCCGACAGCTGCCACGGCATGTGCGACCCGAAGTCCGACAACTGGACCAGGTCCAACATCTCCTCTGCGCGGGACTGACGCTTGGCCTTCCCCCAACCCTTGAGTTCGAGTGGCAGCTCGATGTTCTTGCGGACGGTGCGCCATTCGAACAGGCCGGACTGCTGGAAGGCCATGCCGTAGTCCTGGTCGAGGCGCGACTGCTTCGCCGACTTGCCGTTGACGAGCACCGTGCCGGAGGTCGGCTCGATCAGGTCGGCAATCAGCCGCAGGAGGGTCGACTTGCCACACCCGGATGGGCCGATGAGCGAGACGAAATCGCCCGAGTGGATCGACAGGTCGATGCCGACCAGTGCGTCGACCTGGTTGGGACGGCCGGAGTTGAACGCCATCGACACACCGTCGACCACGACTGCCGCTGATGCCGTATGTGGCTCAGGGGAACTCATGCGGTTGCCTCCCGCGGGCGGTTCCGCATCGCGATGGCTTCGATCGCGACGATCAGCCCGAACATCAGGAGTCCGAGCGCGGCTGCGCCGAACACCGCCGTGTACAACTGGGCCGGGTCGCTGGTCGCTTTCTGGCCATACGTCAACGATGCGAACCCGACGCCGCGCACACCCGTGGAGATCTCCGACACGATGACGCCGATCACCGACGCCGTCGCCGCGAGCTTCATCCCCGGCACCATCGTCGGCACTGCAGCAGGCAGACGGAGCTTCACCAGAGTTCGCCACCACCCCGCGGCGTAACTGTCCATGAGTTCGACCGACGCAGGCTGAGCGGAACCGAGGCCCTTGAGCGTGGCAACGGCGATCGGGAAGAACGCGAGGAACGCGCCGAGCGACGAGACCCACATCCACTTCGGCAGATCCCAATTGCCACCGATCGCCGCGACCTGTGGTGCCAGAGCGATCAGGGGGACCGTCTGCGAGGCGATCACATAGGGAAGCAGACCGCGCTCGAGGACCTTGAAACGGGCCATCACGATCGCGAGAGCGACACCGAACGCTCCGCCGAGCAGCAGACCGGCGAGCGCCATGCGGAACGTGTACCAGCTGTATCCGAGGACGGCGCGCCAGATCGGTGTGTTGCGGCCGCGGACTTCCGGGTCGAACAACCGCTGGACCATCTCCCAAGTGTGTGGCATGGCCCGGTCGCTCGACCTCGGAACGAGGCGCCATCCGAAGATCTCGGCTCCCTCCTCGGGCCCGACGATCTTGTAGAACTCCCAGAGTGATGCGACACAGACGAGCGCTACGACGAACAGGGCCGCTCGACGGGCCCCTCGCGTGATCACGAACGAGCCGGCGCCTGTTCACGCAAGGCCGGGATGACGTGCTCGCCGTACTGGGCGAGCGTGTGATCCTTGCCGTCGTGCTGGAGGTAGATGGCGAACTGGTCGACGCCGAGGTCAGCGAGCGCGTGAAGTCGTTCGAGTTGCGCCTCGACCGGGCCGAGGATGCAGAACCGGTCGACGATCTCGTCGGGGACGAACGTGGTGTGGGTGTTGCCGGTCTGGCCGTGCTGGTTGTAGTCGTAGGCCTCGCGGCCCTTGATGTACTCCGTGAGCGCAGCGGGAACGGCGGAGGAGTCGCCGTAGCGCTCGACGATGTCGGCGACGTGGTTGCCGACCATGCCACCGAACCAGCGGCACTGGTCGCGCATGTATGCGAGATCCTCCGTGGGGCCGACGTAGGCCGGAGCGGCAACGCAGATCGTCAGGTCGTCGGGATCACGGCCGGCGGCCTCGGCCGCGGCGCGTACGCTGCCAATCGTCCACTCGGCGATCGAGAGGTCGGCGAGCTGGAGGATGAACCCGTCGCAGGTTTCACCGATCATCCGGAGCGCCTTCGGGCCATAACCGGCACCCCACACCTCGAGACGACTCTTCGACGCCCAGGGCAGGGTGATCGTCGATCCGTTGAACTCGACGCCGCGACCATTGGCGAGTTCACGGATCACGGCGACCGACTCGCGAAGCGTCGCCAGCGTGGTCGGCTTGCCATTGGTGACCCGGACCGCCGAGTCGCCGCGGCCGATCCCACAGACGGTGCGATTGCCGTACATCTCGTTGAGTGTGGCGTACGTCGATGCCGTCACCGTCCAGTCACGAGTGGCCGGATTGGTCACCATCGGACCGACGATCACGTTGCGTGTCTCGCTGAGGATCCGGGAGTGGATGACGTACGGCTCTTCCCACAGGATGTGCGAATCGAACGTCCAGACGTGGCTGAACCCGTAGGTTTCCGCCCGCCGGGCCAGATCGACGACACGCGCGGCCGGCGGCGTGGTCTGGAGCACCACCCCGATGTCCATCAGCGTGTCTCCGGGAATCCGAGGTCGATCGTGCTCGTGGCAGGGTCGGGCCATCGGCTCGTGACCACCTTGGCCTGTGTGTAGAAGTTGATGCCCTCGGGCCCGTACATGTGGGTGTCGCCGAACAGGCTCGATTTCCAGCCGCCGAAGCTGTAGTAGCTCACGGGTACCGGAACGGGAACATTGACGCCGACCATGCCGACCTGGACGTCGAACTGGAACTGGCGGGCGGCGCCACCATCACGGGTGAAGATCGCGGT
>Ga0316193_10000727_pt1 | contig 21082 bp, 20 predicted proteins | sample MerIslsedime2_MG_FD_207735 | JGI IMG/M metagenome (GOLD analysis project Ga0316193, IMG submission 207735) | Coastal sediment microbial communities from Maine, United States - Merrow Island sediment 2 | ecosystem: Environmental > Aquatic > Marine > Coastal > Sediment | place: USA: Maine... | reverse complement strand
TCATAATCCTGGATTGCTCAAAGATAGGAGCGGGGATCGGCCACGCGACCTTCGATCGCCGATGCCGCTGCTGTCATGGGACTCGCCAGTACGGTTCGAGCACCGATGCCTTGGCGACCCTCAAAATTTCGATTGCTGGTACTGACGCTGAGCTTTCCTGGCCCGACCGTGTCGCCATTCATACCCAGACACATTGAACATCCTGACTCTCGCCAACTGGCACCCGCAGCTTCGAAAATCTTGTCCAGGCCAAGTGCTTCAGCGTCTTTCTTGATCTGCTGCGATCCGGGAACTACCAGCATCGTCACGCCGTCTGCGATCTTGCGTCCTTGGAGTATGTCAGCAGCTTGCTGCAAGTCGGACAATCGCGAATTCGTGCAACTTCCTAGAAACACGACGTCTATCGCGGATTCAGTGAGTGGCTTGCCGGATTCGACCTGCATGTAGTCCAGCGCTTTTCGAATGCCTGGATCGTTACGGCCGTCCGGCACAACCTCATTGACTCCGATCACCATTCCGGGATTCGTCCCGAACGTCACCATAGGTTGCAACTGGTCTGCCTGCACATTTACCGTCTTATCAAAGCGCGCGTCCGGGTCAGAAACCAGCCGCCGCCACCGTGCAACCGCGTTATCCCAGTGCTGGCCCCGCGGCACGCGAGCGCGTCCTTCCAGGTAATCGAAGGTAATGTCGTCGGGCGCGATCATGCCGGCGCGCGCACCAGCCTCAATCGACATGTTGCACATGGTCATGCGGCTATCCATGTCCATCGTCCGGACTGTGTCGCCAAGGTACTCAATAACGTGCCCTGTTCCACCGTCTACTCCGATCTGGCCGATGATCGCGAGAATCACGTCTTTCCCCGTTACGCCCGGTGCGAGGGTGCCACTGACATCGATCGCCAGTGATTTCGCTTTCCGCTGCAAAAGGCATTGGGTTGCGAGTACGTGTCCGACTTCCGTCGTTCCTATGCCAAAAGCGAGTGCGCCAAATGCGCCGTGAGTGCTCGTGTGGCTGTCGCCACAGACAATTGTTTTGCCAGGTTGTGTTGCACCTTGCTCGGGGCCGATGACGTGTACGATGCCGCGGTGGCTGCTATCGAGGCCGAAAAGTTCGAGGCCAAATTCTTCGCAATTCGCCTGCATCTGCCGCACCTGGTTAGCGGCACTTTCCCCGACAATCTCAAGATCTCTGAAACTTCTCACCGGCGTTGTCGGTGTCGAGTGATCCATGGTGCCGAGCGTCAGGTCGGGTCGCCTGACCGGCAGGCCGTGTTCGCGTAGTACGGAGAATGCCTGCGGGGTGGTGACTTCATGTATGAGATGGAGGTCTACGTAGAGGATCGCCGGAGTCTCGTCGGTTTCGTCGACGACCAGGTGGTCCCTCCAGACTTTCTCGTACAGCGTTCTCGGCGCCTCGACACTCATTAGACTTCCGTTGTCATCGTTTCCTGCTAACCGCCGACAGCTGCTATCGGTTGTCCGTCAATGCCTTCGAGCCAGCCTTCCGTATCTTCGGTTTCACCGCTGAACAAGCCGAAAAATGCTTTCTGCAGTTTTTCTGTAACCGGACCACGATGACCGCTACCTACTTCAATCCTGTCAACCGAACGAACCGGAGTTATCTCCGCTGCTGTACCAGTGAAAAATATTTCGTCCACCAGGTACATCATCTCGCGCGGAATTGATTGTTCGCGGACAGTCATACCCATCTTTTCGGCAAGCTGCATAATCGTATTTCGAGTAATACCGGTCAGGATCGACGACGCTGCTGGCGGTGTCAGGATTTCACCGTTCTTCACGAGGAACAGGTTTTCGCCTGCGCCTTCGCTAACAGTACCGTCAGTGGAAAGGGCGATGCCTTCCGCAAAACCGAGTCGCTTTGCCTCGGTGCTGATCAGCTGGCTCGACAGGTAATTGCCGCCCGCTTTCGCCAGCGCCGGGACGGTATTCGGTGCGACACGCTGCCAACTGGACACGCAGACATCGACGCCGTGTTCCATTGCATCGACCCCAAGATAGGCACCCCATTCCCAGGCGGCAATAGCGACATCGACCGGATGATCGGGCTTCGGTGCCAGGCCAACGTCGCCGTATCCCCGTAATGCGATAGGGCGGATGTAAGCGCCGTTGTTAAGTTCGTTTACAGCGATCAATTGCTTGCAAACCCCAATGAGTTCATCGAGTTCGTAGGGGATTGGCATGCGATAGATTTTCGCCGACTCATAGAGGCGCTTTATGTGGTCGGTCAGCCGAAATACTTTCGGGCCGTCTTGTGTTTTGTATACCCGGATGCCCTCAAATACCGAGGAACCATAATGCAACGCATGCGCCATTACGTGAACGGTCGCCTGTTCCCAAGGGACCATTTTTCCGTTCATCCAGATCAATTTTGCGCCATCAAAACTCATTTCAAACTCCGCACAGAAGTGCAAAAAAACAGACGACGTAGCTTAGCAAGCGAAGTAGCGTTACGCACCAGAATCATGCTCAATTCGTTGACTGATTCCGGGCTAGATTAATGCCCGGTTAATATCCGCCGCATCCTGATCAGACTGCGCTCCACGTTCCTGCCGCCGCAAAATACGGTTAATAACCTCGAGGTAGGCGCGGCTGGCCGCTTCGACAATGTCTACGCTGGCTCCGTGGCCACGATAACTGCTGCCGCCATACTCGACCGTAACAGTCGCTTCGCCCTGGGCATCGTCGCCGACTGTTGCGCTCCTCAATTCGAAGTTATTCAAGGTGAGATTGACACCAGTGGCCTGTCCAAGGGCGCTAAACGCAGCCTCAACCGGTCCTTCGGCACTTGCTGCAACCTGGATTGTGCCGCCGGTCTCATCAAGCAGATCAAGCTCGGCCGTTGCCTCTTCGTCGGTTCCCGACGTGATGGCCATGGATTGCAGTGTCCATGGACCGGAGGAGGCGCTGTCGACATTCATGATAATGGCTTCAATATCGCCATCGAACATGTCTTTTTTCTTGTCGGCGAGTTTCTTGAATTCCTTGAATGCACGGTTGCTTTCGAATTCATCCAGGTCGAAGCCGAGTTCTCTTACACGATCGCGAAACGCGTGACGGCCGCTGTGCTTGCCCATCACCAGGTTTGACTTGCTGAGACCGACATCTTCCGGACGCATGATCTCGTAGGTCGACGCATGTTGCAGCATGCCGTGCTGGTGAATACCGGCTTCGTGAGCAAACGCATTTTCGCCAATGACCGCCTTGTTTCGAGGCATATGCATACCGGTAATGCCCGAAACCAGACGGGATGTCGGATACAACCGCTTTGAGTCAACGCCGGTGGTCAGCCCGAAATATTCTTCCCGCGTCTTCAACGCCATTACGACTTCTTCCAGTGAGCAATTACCCGCACGTTCTCCGATGCCATTAATGGTGCATTCAACCTGCCGTGCCCCGGCGACAACTGCCGCAAGGCTGTTAGCTACAGCCATGCCAAGGTCATCGTGGCAATGCACGCTCAATGTGACTTCATCAATGCCGGCCACATTTTTTTTCAGATAACGAAACAGTTGGTCAAACTCACCGGGCACGGTATACCCGACAGTGTCCGGAATATTTATGGTGGTTGCTCCGGCTTCAATTGCCGCAGTAACTACCTCTGCGAGATACGACAGTTCGGTACGGGATGCATCCTCCGGCGAGAATTCAACGTCATCGCATAATTGCCGGGCCATTTCGATCGCCCCAACGGCGCTCTTGATTATTTCCTCTTTCGCCATCTTCAGTTTGTGTTCGCGATGGATAGCGCTGGTGGCAACAAATACGTGAATGCGATGGTTGTCGGCAGCCTTGACCGATTCGAACACTTTTTCAATATCGGCAGGATTGCACCGCGCAAGTCCACAGATTGTTGGGCCGAAATTCTGTTCCGCAATAGCTTTGACTGCGTCGAAGTCACCCGGTGATGCAGCAGGAAAACCCGCTTCAATTATGTCAACGTTAAGTTCCGATAGCGCGGCTGCAACTCGAAGTTTTTCCCTGATAGTCATGCTGCAGCCAGGCGCCTGCTCGCCGTCTCGCAGCGTTGTATCGAAGATCTTTACGTGTTGCATGCTCATTTCCTGCTCCAGTTTCGAGTGACAAGGCTTTGCGCCCCGGCATTCATCAGTGACCGTAATCGAGACTCGACATCGGGAAGTGTGGTACCGCGTGAGGTGGATGTAACGGCGAGTCGACTTGCAAGGCCTGCATCAGGGTGGCGTTATCAATATTGCCACCCGTCAGCACCATGCCGACGCGTTTGCCGGCCAGTGACTCTTTCATATTCATTGCCGCCGCCAGCGTCGCCGCTCCGCCACCTTCTGCAAGCTGGTGAATGGTCTGTGCATAACAGCGAATGGCTGCACAAATTTCCTCTTCACTGACCAGTACGAAGTCGTCAAGATCCCTCATCATATCTAACGTGTAGCGAACGGGTACGCGAGTAGCGAGGCCGTCCGCAATGGTTTTTGCGGCTACCATCGGTTTGTACTTTTTGCTATGCCAGGCGTGGTGAAATGCAGGCGCGTTTTCTGCCTGAACAGCGATGACTTTGGTCGACGGGGATAGGGCTTTGAATACCGTCGTGGTCCCTGCCGCGAGGCTGCCACCACCGACCGGCACAAAGACATAGTCCAGTGGGTCGTCGCCCGCTTGCTCAATCATTTCCAGTGCGACCGTCGCCTGGCCCGCGACAAGCTCAACCCTTTTGGCAGGATGCACTGACACGGCACCCTGGTCCCATGCATGACGGACGGACGCGTCCCAGGCAGCGTCAAAGTCGTGACCCTTGACAACGACTTCGCCGCCCAGCGCTTTAACGGCGGTGTTCTTGTCGGGGCTGTTACCCTCGGGTACGAAAACGGTGCAACGTGCGCCGTACATTGCACAGGCTTCCGCCAGTGCGCTCCCAAAATTGCCGCGGGTTGCCGTAACGAGCCCGAGGCTGCGTGTTTTTTCATCCATAGATGAGAGCAGGTTGATGGCTCCCCGGATCTTGAACGCGCCCATCGCCTGGCTGTTTTCCAGTTTGATAAAGGCAGTCATACCAAGTCGCCCGGACAATACCGGGTTTTCGAGCAGCGGCGTCGCTGCCAGGTAGGGCTTGATCACGGCTTGCGCATTCTTCGCATCTTCAACCGTCATAGCCAGGGGCGGGCTGTCTGATTCGGAACCCCAGTCCGTGCTGTCTGCGGGCATATGTTTTGCGAGTGTCATATCGGTAACTCCGGTCGTTCTCTAGTTTTCCAGCCAGTCCATGCGGCTACGCAGGTCGGCACCTACTTTTTCAATTTGATGATCGAGATCTTCCTGCATCATGCGTTTGTACTCGGGCTGGCCTGCGTTGTTTTCATCGATCCACTGCTTCGCAAACGTACCATCCTGAATTTCAGTCAGGATGTCCTTCATTTGCGCACGAACGTGATCGTCAACCACGCGTGGGCCTCGAGTCAGATCACCGTATGCAGCTGTTTCGCTGATAAATTCGTGCATTTTCCGCATGCCACCTTCGTGCAGCAGGTCCACGATTAGCTTTAACTCATGCATACACTCGTAATATGCGACTTCCGGTTGATAACCAGCGTTAACCAGCGTCTCAAAGCCGGCGACCACCAGTTCAGTCGCGCCACCGCACAATACGGCCTGCTCGCCGAACAAATCTGTTTCAGTTTCCTCCTTGAAGGTGGTTTCGATCACGCCGGCGCGGGCGCCACCGATACCATGAGCGTAGGCGAGGGCAAGCTGCAATGCGGAACCGCTGACATCCTGTTCTATGGCGACGAGGCATGGCACTCCGTGGCCTTCCTGGTATTGGCGTCGAACCAGGTCACCAGGGCCTTTCGGCGCAATCAGGGCAACGTCAAGATCGGCTCGTGGTTCAATTTGCTTGAAGTGGATATTAAATCCATGCGCAAACAGCAACATTGCCCCTTGATCCAGCGACGATTCAAGTGCGGTATAAAGTGGACCCTGGACGAGATCCGGCGTCAGGAACATAACGATAGCGGATCCTTTTGCGGCCTTGGCGGGTTCGGCAACTGCCAGGCCATCGGCTTCCGCTTTGCTCCAGCTGGCGCCGTCTTTGCGCAGTCCTACAATCACGTCGAGTCCGCTGTCTTTGAGGTTCAGGGCGTGCGCCCGGCCCTGGCTACCGTAGCCAAGTACAGCAATTCGCTTGCCCTCAAGCACTGAAGTATCAACGTCTGATTCTGAATACATTTGCATTTATCTGTTTCCCAAGTGTCGGTATGAATTAAGAGGCACAAAAAAACCCGCTATTCGTTTGGAATGCGGGTTTTTGATTCGTTTGGTTTATCCAGTCGCTACCCGCTTTTTCTCCTGCTAAGAAGCACAAGAAGGACTAGCACATTCACAGCGCCAGTCGTAAGCAGATCGTTTTTAAGAGTGGTTGCCATGCCCGCGGATCATGTTGCAAGCATTGCGTGATGTCAACTGCTGAAATATCAGTTACTTGTGATATCAATAATTGGCTCGGGCAGCCGTTTGGCAGTGCCCCTCGCGAGTGCCGGTTTGAGACATGTGCAAGGCAATAACAGCCCTGAAATCTGCGGTCCCTGATAATCAGTAATTAGATTAAGAATAATCCTTAATCCTTTGTTTTAAAATTAAATATTGACAACTACTTTTCCGAGGGCACGGCGATCGGCGAGTGTTCGAATGGCGTCTGCAGCGGCCTCAAGATCGAACTGATCGGAGATATGCGGCTTGATCATCCCCTCGCTGTACATCTGCAGCAATTCCTTCGTATTGGTCAGGTGTTCCGTAGGTTCGCGCTCGGCAAAGCTGCCCCAGAATACGCCAACGATGCTGCTGCCTTTCAGTAACGGCAGGTTGGCCGGTATCGATGGGATATCTCCGCTGGCGAATCCAATCACAAGAATTCGCCCGTTCCACGCCACCGATCGCAGGCAATCGTCGAACAGTGCGCCGCCTACCGGATCGAAAATAACGTCGACACCTTTGCCGCCGGTTATCTTTTTAACGGCATCTTTCAAACCGGTTTCCAGGTAATTAATACCCTCTGACGCCCCGTATTCCGCAGCAAGGGCCAGTTTTTCGGGCGTACTTGCAGCGGCAATAACGCGGGCACCCATCTTGACGCCGAGTTCGACCGCTGCCAGACCAACTCCGCCGGCGGCTCCCAGAACCAGCAGGCTCTCACCGGGCTGGATGCGTGCCCTTTGTTTCAAAGCGTGGTAAGAGGTGCCGTACGTAAGGATGAAACCCGCCGCAGTGGCGTAATCCATTTCATCTGGAATGGGAATGACCGCGCGCGCATCGATACACACTTCCTCCGCCATGCCGCCATATCCGCACAGAGCCAGCACCCGTTGCCCGGGCTGCAAGCTCGTTACTTTCGCGCCAACTTCCACTACGTCGCCGGATATCTCCGCGCCCGGTGAGAACGGCATCGGCGGCTGCACCTGGTACTTCCCGGCGATCATCAGGACATCGGGGAAATTGACGCCACAGGCCTTTATTTTTATGCGTGCCTGATTGTCTTTCATTTGTGGCGGATCACACTCTTCAAGAACCAGGTCGTCTGGTGTGCCGTATTTCCTGCAAAGAATTGCCTTCAACGCGAATGCTCCGTGGGGTCAAAATGAGTTGGGAGTCTATGGTGATCGTCGTTTGAGTTGCAACATATAGCCGGCTGGCCGGATACCTTATATAAGGTTATTCTGCGCGTCCGATCCTTAGCGCCATGAACCTGGGAAGACTATGAATTTTGAATACACAGCGAAAGTTGATGAATTGCGCCAGCGAGTTAGCGCGTTTATGGAGACGCATATCTATCCCGCAGAGGCAGAGTATGCGGCGGCCCTGAATAGCGGCGACACGCGGTGGGCAATTCCGCCGATAATGGAAGAGCTAAAAGGGCTCGCGAAGCAACAGCAGCTGTGGAACCTGTTTTTGCCCGAGAGCGAGTACGGCGCTGGCCTGACAAATCTCGAATACGCGCCACTGGCGGAAATAATGGGTCGCTCGCTGATCGCATCTGAAGTGTTCAACTGTTCCGCTCCTGATACCGGAAATATGGAAGTGCTGGTTCGATACGGTTCTGAGGCGCAAAGGAATCAATGGCTGGAACCCTTGCTTAAAGGCGAAATACGATCCGCATTTGCGATGACAGAGCCTGGCGTCGCATCTTCCGACGCGACGAACATTTGTGCGACGATCGAAAAAGACGGCGACGAGTACGTTATCAACGGGCAAAAGTGGTGGACCTCCGGTGCGATGGACCCGCGTTGCCAGATACTCATTTTCATGGGTAAAACCAATCCTGAAGCGGATCGCCACAGTCAGCAGTCGATGATCCTGGTGCCGATGGCGACGCCGGGTGTCGAGGTTATGAGACCGCTCACCGTATACGGATATGACGATGCACCGCATGGTCACGCCGAGATGTCATTTACTGACGTACGCGTACCGCTCGACAATCTGTTGCTTGGGGAAGGGCGCGGTTTCGAAATTGCCCAGGGTCGGCTCGGTCCTGGTCGGATTCATCACTGCATGCGGCTCATTGGGATGGCGGAGCGTGCTCTTTCTGACATGTGCGCCCGGGCAAGCGAACGCATCGCGTTCGGCCGACCACTTGCAATGCAGGGCGTGGTGCGTGAAGCGATCGCCGATTCAAGAATTGAAATCGATCAGGCGAGATTATTGACCTTGAAGGCAGCCGACATGATGGACAAGATCGGCAACAAGGGTGCCCGGAGTGAAATCGCGATGATCAAAGTGGTCGCCCCGTCGATGGCTTTACGAGTTATTGACCGTGCTGTTCAGATTCACGGTGGTGCCGGTGTATGCGGTGACTTCGGATTAGCGGCGGCCTGGGCCGGCGCGAGAACGCTACGACTGGCAGATGGACCGGACGAGGTACATCGTGCATCGATTGCCAAGCTGGAGCTCGGCCGACAGGCAGAAATCGGCCAATAGAGCGTCATGCCTATACGTTATGGTGATGTTGGGCTGGTGATCTACCAAGCATGTGGTATTCTTGGCCGGAAGCAAGGCGGGACCCAAACAAAAATGGCTGCTTTCGCAAAAAGTGATCGTGGTCGAGCGTACCGATAATTAAAATTAAAGGGTCAAAAATTAGAATTAAACGCCACGGCGTAAGTGGAGAGGGTCGTGAGCGCGGGGGGCAGATTGCGAATGAAACGTTGCAGTCTTCTCGTCATTTTGTGCAGGTATTCAACAAAATACAACGCATCCTTCTCCCAAAACCTTAAATAAATAAACCAACTCGATCTTAAGGAGTGTCCATGAAACGGTGCAAAAGTAGCAGTCGCAAAATGACTACCGCTGCCTTGGCTGCAGTTGTCGTTGTCGTGACTGGCAGCGTCTTCGCCCAGAATGTTGATGATGTCTTAAAGGCTGGTCAACAACGTATTAATCTCGCTCAGGAGTCCCAGGAGCGCATTAACAACGTGGTAGAGAGCACACGCTCACTAGAAGACCAGTATAGGTCCATCAACAAGGAAATTGACGGACTTCGTGTCTATAACCGTTTGATGACGGCACAGACGAATGGTCAGAAAGCAACCCTGGAAGACATCGCCTTGTCGATGGACCAGGTTGACGTGATCAACCGCCAGATTTTCCCACTGATGGAGCGAATGATTGACGGTATTGAACAGTCGATTGCGCTGGACATTCCTTTCCTGCTCGACGAGCGAACCAAGCGGGTCGTTACATTACAGGAAATCATGGAACGGTCGGATGTCAGTGTCGCTGAGAAATTCCGTAAAGTCATGGAGGCCTACCAGATCGAGAATGATTACGGCGGTTCGAGCGAATGGTATCTGCAGGAGATCGAGCTGGACGGCACTGTTCGCGAGTACAAGATGCTGCGAATCGGTCGCATCGGCCTGTATTTCCAGTCTGACGATACAAGCGTCACCGGCTGGTGGAATTCGGAGACCAGTCAATACGAAGAAGTTAATAACGAAAATCGCAATGAAATCCGCAAAGGATTGAGAATTGCACGTCAGTTAGTGGCACCGGAACTTGTTTTGATTCCGCTGCAAGTGTCCGATTCAGTGGGAGGGGCGTAACAATGAAACGCATAGCATTAATAGTTGCGGCCGGATTCCTGACGATCGGTACAGCAAATGCACAGGACGCTGCCGGCAGCATGAGCGAGTTGCTGCAGCAGATCGAACGGGGACAGGCGCGTGATTCGCAGGAAGCACGAGAGCGGGAAGCACGTTTTGCTGCAGATAAAAATCAGCAACAAAGCCTTCTGAACAAGGCTCGCGCAGAGCGCACCCGGCAGGAACGTAACAGTGAGCGTCTTGAGCAACTGTTTGAGAACCAGCAAGCGGAAATCGTGAGCGCTCGCGAAGCGTTGAACGAACGTCTTGGCGCGTTGAAAGAACTGTTTGGCGTACTGCAAACGGTGACCGGAGATGCACAAGGTCGATTCAAGACATCATTGACCGATATTCAGTTCAAGGAACGTTCAGATTTCCTGATTGAGCTTGGTGGAAAGATGGCCGGTGCCAGTTCATTGGCATCGATCGAGGAAATCGAGCGGCTTTGGTTTGAGCTGCAAAATGAAATCACTGAGTCCGGCAAAATCGTTCGTTTCAATCACGATGTAACCACAGCAAACGGCGACGTCGTGAATACAGCGGTTACGCGCGTTGGTCTGTTCAACATCGTGTCCGACGGCGGTTATCTTGAGTACAATCCCAAGACCGGATCAATCAAGGAATTATTGCGTCAGCCTCCACAGGGCCGTTACACAAGTTCAGCGATTGAAATGGCAACGGCAGCTGCTGGCAGCACCGTCCGATTCGGTTTTGACGGAACACGCGGCAGTATTCTGGGCCTACTCGTTGAGTCGCCAACCATCGAGGATCGCATCCATCAGGGTGGTATCGTAGGTTATTGCATCATCGCACTCGGTATTGTCGGCCTGCTGATGGCTATCTGGCGCTGGATCGGATTGTCGTCCGACAGTCGTAAGGTCGCCGCACAACTCAAGCGGGATACGGCGAGTACGGATAATCCGTTGGGTCGTGTCCTGGCTGCATACGAGGCGAATCGAGATGCCGATACGGAGACGGTGGAACTGAAACTCAGCGAGGCGGCATTGAAGGAAATGCCGCGGCTCACAAGTGGTCTGCTGTTTATCAAGGTCATATCCGTTGTTGCTCCGCTTGCGGGACTGCTCGGAACAGTTACCGGCATGATCAAGACCTTCCAGGTTATTACCCTTTACGGTGCGGGCGATCCGAAGCTTATGGCGGGTGGTATCTCGCAGGCGTTGATGACGACCGTACTGGGACTGGTGGTCGCGATTCCGATGGTACTAATTCATACCCTGGTTAGCGGTCAGAGTCGCAAGATTGTCAATATCCTCAACTCTCAAAGCGCTGGCATTGTTGCGCAGCATTCAGAGCAGCATTAATAGCGCTGCAAGGAGCGACAATGCTTTGGTTAACAGATGCGTTTGAGGCAATTCGGGACTTCATGGAACTCGGCGGTCCGGTATTGACGTGGATAGCACTGACGATTTTCGTCATGTGGGCTCTCATTATTGAGCGGATTATTTTCTTCCGTACTCAAATGAAAGGCCTTTCCAGTGACATACAGAATAACTGGGAAGACAGATCGGAGCGTCGATCCTGGAATGCTCAACAGATTCGCGAAGGGATGATTTCTCGATTCGCAATAGCGACAAATAAGGGCATTCCAATGATTCAGACCCTGGTGGCATTGTGTCCACTGCTGGGTCTGATGGGCACGGTTACCGGCATGATCAAGGTGTTTGAGGTCATGGCGGTTTCCGGTTCCGGTAATGTTCGTGGTATGGCTGCCGGTGTGTCGCAGGCCACTGTACCGACAATGGCGGGAATGGTTGGGGCACTCTCCGGAGTGCTTCTGGTTACTTTGTTAAGCCGCCGCGCGGCACGTGAGGTTGAGTTTCTCGGAGACTCGCTCACCATGGATCATTAAGGAATATATATATGCGTAGATCACATGGAGGAATGGAGGTTGAGGACGAGGACAATGAAATCAACCTTACACCGATGCTGGATGTTGTTTTCATCATGCTTATCTTCTTTATCGTCACGGCTTCGTTTATCAAGGAATCCGGTATCGATGTGAACCGCCCGGACGCACCGACATCTGAGCGTGTTGAGGATGCAAATATACTGATAGCTATTAGCGCGACTGACGAAATCTGGATTGATCGACGATTGGTCGATCCGAGGGCCGTCAGGGCAAATATTGAACGACTGCATGCTGAAAACCCCAAGGGATCGGTGGTTATTCAGGCCGACAAGAAATCGACGAATAACATGCTGGTAACCGTTATGGATGCTTCTCGAGCAGCAGGCGTCTTTAACGTGTCGATCGCAGCCAATCAATAACGATCAGGAACAGAGACGGACTCAGCATGTCATACAATAATGGTGCCCGAGTCTGTTGTTGCCTGATGAAACGGCCCAACGCCGTTCAGGAGAGCTGAAACATGATAGGCAGATACGCATTTTCCATCGTTGCTGGCGTTGTTGTCACTTTCACGCTGCTGTTTCTTATGCAGTTGCTGATCAAGTTGGGCGAAAGTGCCATAACAAAAGACAGGACGCGCCATACGCTTGAATTCGTAAGGGTCAAGCGTAACGAAAATCTCAATGTAGAAGATCAGACTCCGGAAAAGCCGGACAAACCGCCCGAAGTTCCGCCGGAGGTTCCGCCGCAAGACATAGATACAGTTGATCCGAATGCACCGACGATAAACATACCGCCGCCGAGTGTAAGCAACACAGTGGATATAGGTGGGCCTGGTGGCATGAATGTGGCCGAGGGAGATTACCTGCCGATTGTTCGAGTGGCGCCGGTGTATCCGGCACGCGCACTGTCCCGAGGCGTGGAGGGCTACGTTGATATGGGATTCACAGTGACTTCGGCGGGCACGGTTAAGGATCCGGTGGTGTTGTTTTCCACCAGTGGCTTGTTTGAAAGGGCGGCAACGAGAGCTGTACTGAAGTTCAAATACAAGCCTCGCGTAACTGACGGTGTGCCGGTTGAGGTCTACAACGTCAAGACACGCATCACATTCAAGATCGAAAATTGACAGTACGCAGTGCGCGTCACTTGAACGGGTTTAAAGCGCGGGATCCCAGGTAAGGAATTCACCGACATGACAAAAGACATCAGATTATTAACCAGGCTCCTGGCCGTGCTCGTTAGCGGCGTGTTGGCCGCGGGCGTTGTACATGCGCAAGATGACGAAGACGCGCAGGACAATGTCAAGACGAAGCAAGCGGAAGCGGTCTCGAAGAAAGTCTACGACAAGATTCAGGCTGCGCAGGAAAAGATCGATGAAGAAGACTTCCCTGCTGCATTAAAAATTCTCGACACGCTTCGCCAAAGCGACAAGTTAACGGACTATGAGCGAACCAATGTTCTGAACTATATCGGTTACGTCTACTACAGCACCGACGATATGGCAGGTGCAGTTGGCGTGTACAAAGAGATGCTCACTATTCCGGATTTAGAGCCGCAATTGCGTAAGCAGACTGTGTATACGATGGCGCAGTTGATGACAATGGAAGAGAAATACGTCGAGGCCATCAAGTACATCGAACTTTGGTTTACGCTGGAAACCAACCCGGGACCGCAACCCTTCATTATGTATGCGCAAAATCTGTATCAGACAAACCGATACCCGGAAATGGTCAAGCCAATCGAGTCTGCGATTGCTGTGGCGCAAAGTCGCGACCTTGAAGTTAAGGAAGACTGGTATGTGCTACTGAATTTTGCGTATTTTCAACAAGAAGATTATTTGAAAGTCCGCGACATTCAAAAGATTCTACTGGTCAGTTGGCCCAAGAAGCGCTACTGGTTTTCGCTCGCAGGTGCATTTACCGAACTTGGAGAAGAGAAGAATCTGCTGGCTGCTTACGATGCGGCACACACGCAGGGCATGCTTGAAAGCGAAGCAGAGCTCGTAACGATGGCGCAGCTTTACATGCAAAGCGAGGTCCCCTACAAGGCGGGTACGTTGCTTGAAAGAGAAATGGAGACAGGACGGGTATCGAAAAACGCGAAAAACTACCGTATGTTATCGCAGGCATGGACATTGTCGATGGAAGATGCCAAATCCATTCCGGCGCTGAAAGAAGCGGCAAGGCTGTCTGACGAAGGTGAGTTAAACCTGAGGCTTGGCAACGCACATCTTAATCTTGGCCAATACGGTGACTGTGTAACCGCCGTAGAGGCAGGAATACGTAAGGGCGGGATCAAGAGTGCGGACAATGCCCAGATCTCTCTGGGCATGTGCCAGTACAATCTGAAGAAATACAACGACGCCAAGAAGTCGTTTACGGCAGCGGCGACGACGCCACGCTCCCGTCGAGTTGCGAATCAGTGGATTGCAGTAATCAATAGCGACCTGGAACGAAATCGTCAAATTCAATTGGCAGAAACAGCGGCTCGGAAAAGGCAGGAAGAGCTCTTGAAACGCCGGCAATCAAACGAACGATTCTAGCTGTTAGACAGTTATGAAGAGCGTCAGCGGCATTCGCGGCTGGCGCTTTTTGTTGCCTCTGCGACACGTAATACCGGTTGACTCTCAGGCCGCCGGTTCCATAAAATGGCGCGCCTTTTACCACAGGACCAGATCATGCCTAAAGTTGTATACATCACTGTTGATGGCGAACGCCATGAAGTTGAAGTCGAAAACGGATATTCGGTGATGGAAGGTGCGATCAATAATAATATCGATGGCATCGTGGCGGAGTGTGGCGGCGCCTGCGCATGTGCGACCTGTCATTCTTATATCGATGATGCATGGCTTGGCAAACTGGCTGAAATGGACGATATGGAAGACAGTATGCTCGACGCGGCGTACGAGCGAAAAGACAACTCGCGCCTGACCTGCCAGATCGAGATGAGCGACGAACTCGATGGTCTCGTCGTCCATGTGGCAGATAACGAGGGTTAGAGCCGAAACATTTGATCGTGACCTCAAAGTCCCGATCTGACAGAGGCGGTGATGTGCCGGCTCGCAACAAATCGAGAGGTAATCCATGATGATTCAATTAGGTGAGCCGATGCCATCCGGTGTTTTTGGTGTAATGACTGAGGCCGGCCCGGGTGCGATATCCACGGATGAATTGTTCGGCGGAAAGAAAGTAGTGCTGATTTCGGTTCCAGGCGCGTTTACTCCGACTTGTTCTGCACACCATCTTCCCGGTTTTGTGGATCACGCAGCCGAAATTATCGACGGCGGGGTAGATACAATCGCCTTCATGGCAGTCAATGACATACATGTGATGAATGCCTGGGGCAAAGATCAGGGCGTTGGTGAAAGCATTATGATGCTGGCCGATGGCAACGGCGACTATGCAAAAGCCCTGGGGCTCGAACTGGACGGAACACCCTTTGGCATGGGATTACGCGGCCAACGATTTGCGATAATTGTCGACAATGGCACGGCAACGCACGTCGCAGTTGAGGCACCCGGCCAGTTCGAGGTCAGCAAGGCGGAGTCTGTACTGGCACACCTCTAGCTGACCGGCTCCACCGTATCAGGCAATCTGGTCCTGCAACTCCGGCAGGATCGTAAACAGATCACCTACCAGCCCGATATCGGCAACTTCGAAAATGGGTGCTTCTTCGTCCTTGTTGATGGCGACGATGGTCCCGGCATCCTTGATGCCCGTCAGGTGCTGAATGGCACCTGATATACCAATCGCAATGTACAAATCAGGTGCAATGATTTTACCGGTTTGACCAACTTGCAGTTCATTCGGAACGTAGCCTGCGTCCACTGCCGCACGTGAGGCGCCAACACCGGCTCCAAGGGCATCTGCCAACTTATAGATCAGGTCAAAGTTCTCAGCGCTGCCTATCGCTCGGCCGCCCGCCACCACCTTGGATGCGGACTGCAGGTCCGGGCGTTCCGACTCTCCGGCCTTGAGTTCGACAAAACGGGTGTGATCGGGTAATTCCGCATCTACCGCCACAGATTCAACAGCAGCAGCATTCCCGACTCCGACAGCCTGGTAGGACGCAATCCTGACGGTCGCGACCACCGGACGGTCAGCAGGCGCTTCGACAGTCAATATTGCGTTGCCGGCATATATTGGACGTTTAAATACGTGTGTTCCGACAACCTCCATAATGTCACTAACCTGGTTCACATCCAGAAGTGCTGCAACTCGCGGCATCAGGTCCCTGCCGAACGTACTGGATGAACCGAATATGTGCGAGTAGCCCTCCGCGAGCGCGACGACCTGCGGCGCGATAATGGCCGCGAGAGGATCCTTGTTTGCCGCGTTGTCGACTTGAATGACCTTGTTGACGGAAGCAAGTTCAGCGGCTTGTGCGGCAACGCCGGAGCCATCGACCGCAAATACGGCAATATCGATTTCAGCGTCTGCAACGGTCGCCGCGCAGGCAACCGCCTTGGCGGTTGCTGCATTGAGTGTTGTGCCGTCGTGCTCAGCAATCAGGAGTAGTTTTGACATTACAGCAGTCCTTTTTCTTTCAGTGCGGCGACCAGTCCGGCAACGTCATTGACCATGATGCCTTTCTGTCTTTGTTCCGGAGAGTCATAGGAAATGTCGGTCAGTTTCGACGTGGGCTCAACGGCGAATTCCGCGATCGGGATCGTGTCCAGCGGCTTTTTCTTGGCTTTCATGATATCCGGTAATTTGACGTATCGAGCCTCATTCAGTCGGAGGTCGACGGTGATAACGGCCGGCAAATCTACTTCGATCAATTCCAGTCCAACATCAACCTCACGGGTCACAGTCGCTTTGTCGCCGTTAAGGGCGACTCCCGACGCAAACGTCGCTTGCGGCCGTCCCCACAGTGCGGCGAGCATCTGGCCAGTCTGAATGTTGTCATTGTCAATCGCTTGCTTCCCGAGCAGTACAAGGCCGGGTTGCTCGCGCTCCACAAGTGCCTTGAAGATCTTGGCGCCGGACAGCGTGTCAACCGGTTCGTCACTCTCCACCAGGATTGCCCGGTCTGCGCCCATCGCCAGCCCTGTTCTGAGCTGTTGTTGGGCCTCGCTGGTACCGATAGAGACGACGATCACTTCTTCAGCATCACCGCGTTCCTTGATACGTAACGCTTCTTCGAGAGCAATTTCATCAAACGGGTTGATGCTCATTTTGACGCCATCTGTTTCGACGCCGCTGCCATCTGACTTGACCCGCACACGTACGTTGTAATCGACAACACGTTTTAGGCCAACAAGTATTTTCTCCACGAATCTGGTCTCCTGCTCCTGGAATCAATGCCCACGTTTGCGCGGGAAGGCGGAGTATTGTCTCTAAGCGAACCACCGTACACAAGACGCAAGTGAGGCATAATCAGGCTGGAGGTGTTCCCAGGTGGCTAGCACGGTAAAAAAATACTTCTTAACGGATGCAGGGGATCTGGTCGCTCGATTGGTGGATCCGGGTCTGCGGATCATTGATTGCAGCTTCAGCTTGCTGGACACGGATGCCGGTCGCCGCGATTACCTGAATTTGCACATTCCAGGCGCGGTTTACGCCGATCTCGACCTGGATCTGGCTGCGCCGATAAGCAACGGCACCGGGCGGCATCCATTACCTGAAATATCGTTGCTGGTTCAAAAGCTTGAGGAATGGGGAGTAAGCCGGGAAACAGAGGTTGTCGTTTACGACCTGCAAAATGGAGTCATGGCATCCAGGCTTTGGTGGATGCTCAAGTGGCTAGGCCACGACAATGTCACCTTGCTTGACGGTGGTATGTCTGCCTGGTTGTCGGCCGGACTGCCACTGGAGCAGGGCAATGTGTATCACCGACGTGCAGAATTCGTGGTCGATCAACAGGATGGGATGTTTGTGAGTACCGGTGAGATTCTGGAAGGTATCCAGCAGCATAACTTGCCGATTCTGGTCGATGCCCGCGAACATGAACGTTTTATTGGGGACGAAGAGCCAATAGATCCGGTCGCAGGGCATATCCCGGGTGCAGTGAGCTTTCCTTTCGCTGACAGCCTTGCATCAGATGGGCGCTGGTTGCCTCATAATGAGCTCCGGGAACGCTGGAAACCCGTTCTTGAACCAGCCAGAGACGCCGGCTGGATCGCCATGTGCGGGTCTGGCGTCACTGCCTGCCACCTGGCATTGTCAGCCCAGTACGCGGGATTTGCGGCTCCCAGGGTCTATACGGGCTCCTGGAGCGAGTGGATTCTCGATCCGGAGAGGCCTCGTATACCCGACTGAAAGAGGCTGCCAGCGTTGCGGATACCTGATGAACTTAATGCAATTTCGACCTGTCCAAATTGTTGCAGCAGGAAATTTTCCTGTCTTGGTGGTCAGGAAGAAGTGCGAACATTTTACACCATGAAAAACTTGTTATTACAAATACTTATTGCCTTTATCTCATGTAGTTTAGTAACTACGGTTCACGCCGATAACGACGAATCAGAGCCCGAAAAAGACCTGAATCTAAACGGTTCTGATTGCATCTGGATACGGAGTATCCGAGACTACACGCCTCTGGATGACCGTACCTTGTTGATCTGGGGAGGCGCGAAGCAGCCATATTTCGTCAGGTTGTCATCACCGGCCTGGGATATGGATCATGGAATGGGCCTGATGTTTCATTCGCGCGACGATAATTTGTGCCCGTACGGTGGCGATGGATTGATTTTTAGCAGGATGGAGCAACGACCTGCGACCATTCGCTCCATCACAAGGGTCACGAAGGAACAGGCTGAAGACATATTGGTTCGATACGGCAAACGCGACGCCGCCGAACCGCAGACTCCGGCACCGAAAGAGGTAGAAGGTGCCGAGGTTGAAGAGCTAGGTTGAGTCGCATCAGCGATTTGACCGCGCAATCCGCAATCTCCGTGCGGACCCGCCCGGCCAATCTAACGATTGGCCGGGTTTTTACATAGGGAATATTGTTTACGTGGCAAACGGACCTCTGCACGACATCAGGATTCTCGATTTGAGCCGCGTACTTGCCGGACCCTGGGCAAGTCAATTACTTGCGGATTATGGTGCGGATGTCATCAAGGTAGAGCGGCCGCAACGCGGTGACGAGACTCGTTACTGGGGGCCGCCCTGGGTGCGCGATACGCAGGGGAATGCCACGGAAGAGTCTGCCTACTTTCAATCGGCGAACCGAAACAAACGTTCCATTACGATCGACCTTAGCCATACTCGTGGCCAGCAAGTCGTGCGCGACCTGTGTGCGAATAGTGACGTGCTGCTGGAAAACTTCAAAGTCGGCGATTTGCAGCGCTACGGTCTGGACTTTGATTCCCTGCGCGATGCCAATCCTCGACTGATTTACTGTTCCATATCGGCTTATGGCCAGCAGGGTAGTCGCAGCAAGATGCCCGGTTACGATGCGATGATTCAGGCCTCTGCCGGCCTCATGAGTATCACCGGACCCAGGGACGAAGAGGGCGGTGGCCCGCAAAAAGTGGGCGTTGCAGTGTCCGATATCATGGCCGGCATGTACGCGGTAACAGCGATTCTAGCGGCTTTGCACGAACGTTCCCGCACAGGCGTGGGCCAGAGCATTGACATACCGCTGTACGACAGCCAGGTCGCCTGGCTCGCTAACCAGAATATGAATTATTTGTTCAGCGGTGACTCACCGCGGCGCGAGGGCACGGCACATCCAAACCTGGTGCCGTATCAGTTATTCGAGGCCAGGGACGGGCACTTAATGATCGCCGTTGGCAGCGACAGACAGTTTCGGGCCTGTGTCGAATGCCTTCAGTTGCCCGGTCTCGCGAATGACCCGAGATTTCAGACGAACGCAGCGAGAGTCGAGCATCGCAAGGCCCTGGTCGAACTGATGACCGAAGCGCTCGGCGAGAAATCGGTGGAATGTTGGCTGGACGAATTCAGCCGCAATAACGTGCCGTCGGGTCCGATTAATTCCATTGAAACCGTACTAACGGACGAATATGCTGGTGAACGTGAGTTTGTGCGGCAGTTACCACACAAACTCGCAGGAAAAGTGCCGACGATTGCAAACCCGGTCAGATTTTCAAATAGCGAAAACACCTACCGGTGCGCACCGCCGTTGTTAGGTGAGCATACTGAATCTATTCTTGCCGACGAATTATCGTACTCAGGCGATAAAATCGAGGCGCTCAAAAAGTGTGGTGCCATTTGAGGCATCGTGTCATTCTTGACGACAACCAACATTCGGACATACTGCTAAAGAAGTTCTAAATCGTGTCATCTCCAATTTGTATCAGTCAGGCGCTAGCTGACGTTAAATATGAAATTCGCGGACATCTGTCCGCCCGCGCATATGACATGGAGCGGCAGGGCTACGAAATAGTGTCCCTGAATATAGGCAACCCCGGGCTTTTCGGCTTTCGCACACCAGAAACGATGCGATTGGCCATGATTGAAAACCTTGGTCAGGCAGAACCCTACAGCCACCAGAAAGGCATTTTTCCAGCGCGCGAAGCCGTCGTGATGCAACAGCAGGATCGGGGACTGAGCGGCATTTCCGTCAATGAGGTATTTATCGGGAATGGCGTCAGCGAACTGATCGACCTGTCGTTACGCGCGTTGCTGAATCCAGGAGACGAAGTCCTGGTACCAAGTCCGGATTACCCATTATGGTCTGCGGCCGTCACGCTGAATGGCGGCAAAGCGGTGCATTATCCTTGCCCACCTGAGCGACAGTTTACACCGGATATTGATGCAATCGAATCGCTGATAACCAGCAAAACGCGGTCGATTGTCATCATCAATCCCAATAATCCATCCGGAGCTGTCTACGATCGCGAATGCCTGCAACAACTGGTCGACCTGGCAGAACGGCACAATCTGATCATTCACGCGGATGAAATATACGATCAAATGACGTATGACGACGCCGAATTTATTCCGCTTGCAACGCTGGCAGAGAGAACGGTTTGCCTTACGTATTCCGGTTTGTCCAAGGTCTATCGAGCCTGTGGTTACCGTGTTGGCTGGTGCGTATTCAGTGGTGATCTCGATCGTGCCGAATCCTACATCCACGCCATGGAATTGCTGGCAGCGCTGAGGCTGTGTAGTAACGTTCCCGGG
>Ga0316193_10000726_pt1 | contig 21102 bp, 23 predicted proteins | sample MerIslsedime2_MG_FD_207735 | JGI IMG/M metagenome (GOLD analysis project Ga0316193, IMG submission 207735) | Coastal sediment microbial communities from Maine, United States - Merrow Island sediment 2 | ecosystem: Environmental > Aquatic > Marine > Coastal > Sediment | place: USA: Maine... | reverse complement strand
TGAGGGTTATCCTTGTTGAAAGTAAAAAATCCTGGAGTATTGGAGTGATGGAGTAATGGAAAAAACATTTCTGAGCATATTCGGGTGGCCAAAATGATCTGAATACATTGACCTGAATTTTGTTCTTCTCAATTAAATTAGCTGCGTATTAAGCATATCTCTATAATGTCTGAAACGTGGTTTATACCTCGGTCTGAATTATGTCCAAAACTCCAACACTCCAATACTCCGGCACTATTCTATCGGCAGAGTCGGTGATCTTTGACCTGGCCTAGAAGGCCAAGTTTTCAATTTTAGGATAATCCCATTAACATATTTATCGATGCTTCGAGATCTGCCTCACTGAAAACCTCCAGATTGACGACCCTCCTGAAGGAGGCTTCCACGAAATGTGATCCCCTATTCCGGCCAGCAGATGGGCATTCTTTAGGAGATCTTCACCAAATACCATGGATGGAGCGCCGATTTTAAACGGCGGTGAAAATGCGGCCCTGTATCGATTTTGGGTTGGTTCTTTTTTCAATCGTCAGTCTTATCCGATCAAGAAATTTCATCCTGATATCAACCGGCTTATAGGTTGTCAGTTGTTTATTAAAAGCTGCCGGGAATGTCAATGTCGTAGTTTAAAATGCTTTTAAACATCGGGGGACGCGAATGCTACTATAGAGAGCAATGCAAGGTGGCAGTAACCTTTTTTATGACACCCGACTGGACATACCATTGGAAGCGGATGTTCGAGCAGGAATTCGGCAACATGTCCCTGGAAACAGCCAAACGGCTGTTTTAACATTGGGTGAAATCAATGATGTATTTTAGCGATTTCCCCGAAAGTACATCGGTTAACAGGTGCGGAACTCGCTGCGGCGGCACAAGCTCCTCGATCAGCTTTTCATACGCGGTTATGTTTTGCTCGATCAGCACGACCGCTTCAGCCATGTTGTTTCTTGTAAGCCCATAGGAACCATAAAGCTCTGCTTCTTTATAATGCATCAGGTTGAAAAGATTGGTCTGGATGTTCTGGTTTTTCGTAAGACCACTGAAAAACGAAAATCGACCTCCTTTCGCTAATTTATTGATGCTTGAGTTAAAAGCGATGTGATCGGGACAGGCGTTGAGCGCTGCATCAAATTCACTTTTGGTGGTATCTTGGCGGCATTGGATGCCGGATTCATCGAGGAAAGGTTTTGCCTTGTATATCTTTTCTGCGCTCTTTTCGATAACCAACGGGATAGCATCCTTCGTAAGGCATACGAGTGCAGCAATCAAGCCAAGTGTGCCACCACCGTAGATGACCAGTCGGTCACCAGGCTTCAATTTAAGCTTATCAACAGCGTTTAAAACACATCCAGTCGGTTCAGCAAAACAGGCAATGGGAGAGGGAATCCGGTCCGGGATCGAGATGAGACTATTTTGCGGTGCCAGAATATAATCTGCAAACCCGCCATCATTATGAAATCCGATAATCTTCATATGTTCACACAAATTTTCCCGGCCATTAAGGCAATATCCACACACGCCGCAATTTATTCCCGGCCAAACGGCGAACCGCTTTCCCGCTGTATCGATTGCCACCACTTCATGCCCCGGCACTCGGGGAAGAACCAGGTCTCTGTGGCCTTCATTCCACATCTTGGCATCAGTTCTGCAGACGGCACAATATTGAACCTTTAGAAGTTTGAAACCTTCCCGAGGTTCAGGTTTTGTGGAATTTTGCAGTTCCAGGTTTTTCTGTCCTGTAAGTAACATTCTCATTATTCAATCCCCAATGGTTCTTCTATCAATTTTAACTTGTATATGGTTATGAGGGGAAAATCTTTCTCTTTGAGTTTTTTAACATGCTTTTTCACCTCATCCAGGTTATCGATGGGGAAAACACTGGCCTTGTCAAGCTGGCAGAGGCTGTAGTTCTCTGTTTTTACTCTGACATAATCTTCGCCGCTTTTGATGATCAATAGTTCCATATGCATTAAGCAAGACCTTCCAGCCTTTTCAGGCCCGTTTCGGGATCCTTGTTTTGGGTCGCTACCCATTTTTCAAGCGTATTGTAGGCAAGACCGCTGAAGAGGGCGGCGGCCGCCTTTTTGATGCCAAGGCCGATACTGTCCGCCTTGGCGGCAAGATAGAATATCAGACCGGCGTTTAAAAGGGCTGCATCGGTGCGGGCACCTTTGCTATGCCCCCGAATAAGTGAAACAAATCTTTTCGCTTCGTGGCGGATATTATTGGCAGGAGAAAGATCAGCAGAGTCATGACAGCTCAGACCGTACTGTTCAGGACGGAAAGTAAATTCGCCGATTTCTCCGTTTTCCGATAGCTCGGCACAATAAGTGGTGCCGCAAACCGAGGCTTCATCCATACCTTTGTCCGATCCGTCAATGCTGCCGTATAATACAAGGGCTCGTCGGTACCCAATGGCTTTCATGGCTTTTATGACGGGCAGTATCATCTCTTTTGCGTAGACGCCCCGCAATCCCATCTTCGGAAATGCCGGATTGGCCAAAGAGGCTGCGATATTGAGGGTTGTGCCGAAAAAGGTTTTTGATAGTATTCTGCCGAGGGCCTTTGGATGGATCCGCGGACTCATGCCATTGAAAAGACCGATTCCGACCTTTTCAATACTTTCGGCCACAACATCCGCATCGCATTCAACGTCCACACCTAAAGCCTCAGCCATATCAACGGTTCCGCAGACGGAGGTGATCGCCCGAGCCCCATGTCTTGCCATTCTTATTCCCCCGGATGCGGCTATAATTGAGGCCGCTGTACTTATATTAAAGGTTTTGAATGTGTCCATTCCGGTGCCGCTGTTTTCAAAAAGAGGTGTTTGCCCATTTAAGGAGACACGCTCGGTGTCAAGCTCATAAATTGCTTCCCAGGCACCGGCTACTTCATCCTCCGTTTCGCCTTTGGCTGTCAGGGCCGAAAGAAAAGCACCTTGCTGCATCTCAGTGGTTCTATCTTCCAGGATCGTGAAAAACGCATCCCTGGCTTCGTTTCTTGACAAATCCTCTTTTTGTATCAGCCGCATAATCATCGTGCCGAATTGTCGATCTAACTGTGTCTGCATGCTATCGCCTCCTTTATATAACTCCTTTATATAACTCCTTCTTCAAGAAATATTTGGTACCCACTCGGTCTTACCCATAGCAAAGCGACGCCATTTATTACCTCAGTCCATCGATTCATAAATACGATAACGTATTTATTCACTCAGGACTTAGTGCTGAGTGAGCATTATTAATGGTTCTCAATCTAATAATACGTGACTGTAATTGCGAATCGAAGCACTTAGCAATTAAACGGCGCGGTATTAATCGAATAAATAATCTATTACAAGCGGAACGGGGAAAAGCAGCATGACCCTTGATGGTCAATGATTTTGGGAATGAGAACGACGGGATCGCCCAAAAGAGAAAGGGAAATTCAAAAAATGAGCGGATAAACTTTGACGAGTCTGAACACATATCCCCGGATCCTTTCTGCCGTATGAATAACTTCTGCGGCCGACAAAGACAGGGATGGTATCCAGCAACTCACCCAGATATTGGAATATACCGGTAATCGTCGCCGATATACTCACCGATGCAAACAGGCAGGCTTTCTGGCTCACGGATCATCCTACTGACCGCGCCTTCCCAGGCCGAATATGCTCTGCAAATTCTTTATTACTAACCCAGTGGTTTCAGGCTGACTATTAGAGAGTCTCGTAATGGATAAGGACCCACCAAGAATCAGTAAACGGCGTTCGTCCCCGATTACAGCAATGGCTGGTTTGCGATGGACTCTAACCATCTTTCCTTTTAGTGTCGTATAAACGCCTGTGACCGTTTATACGGTTCACCTGTTTGTCTGGAGACACATATATGATGCAACCTTGTTTTGTCAACCCTGTTTTCTCCATAAGGCACTTCAGTGAATACCATCTACGGCAATTAAGATTCCCCGATCTCTTAACCCGGACAAGTCGGAATTGACGATTGAGATTGAAGATTCGTTGATTTGGACAGGATTAACGGGATTAAAAGGATTTTTTTAGTTTAGTATCGTTTTTTATATCCTATCCATCCTGTTGATCCCGTCAGAAAAAATGTACAAAGGGCCTAATAGACAGTTAATGGTGATGCGCCCGCTGCGAAGAAAACCGTCTATTAATGACAAAAAAATCAACTATTGGACGATTTCCATCATCAGGGCGGTAGTGTATGGATATGGGTGAATCCAAGCCTCCCAGGGTAACGTCATAGTAAATTCTAAACCAGTTGTGTTAAAAGGTTTTATAAGACAATAAAATTCCAAATTTTCATGATATTCATTTACCCGGAAATATGTATAAAATCAGTCAACTACTTATTTAAATGACGGAACCCTGCCCCGCTTGAGAGCATTTTGTTTGGGGCTATGGCTATCGCTTAATTAAAATACGGATCTAAAAAACTTCAGAAAGTGATACGGCAAGGAGGCGCTCTTGACACAACCAGTATTGGTCGATGTGCTTTTGACGGATTTCAGGCAGTGAACCGCCTGCGTCTATATGGCGGAATCGGTAAAGGCTTTACCGGATAACATCCAAAATATGATTGAGGTGCAGGAGTGGGACATGCGTACCCTGGAGGGTGTCGCACGTTTCAAAGACCTGAAGGCCAAATCCCTGCCCAGTATCGCTCTGGACGGCGATCTGGTATACGAAAGCATTATCCCCATGCAGGAAGAGCTAATCGCCGAAGTCGAGAAAAGATATAAGAAAAAAAATTAGTATGATTTCAAATAGCGAAATATTAGAAGCTGTTCAGAAAGCCCGGCCGGTTTTCGAGAAGATCCAGCGCCTCTACCGGCGGTTGCCGCAAACGACCTGTGATTGCGAAGAACCTGGCACCTGTTGTGCATTTTTGCCTGAAATGACACTGATGGAGGCATTACAGTGGTTCCAGGTGATGCAGCAGATGCCGGATGCCGAGCGGGTGGCCTTGATCCGTAAATTTGTTGAATTTTATCTCACGAATCCAATTCGACGCACTGGCTGCCCCTTTTTATCCGAGGGGCACTGCGGCGTTTACGAATTTCGCACCTTCGCCTGCCGTGCCTACGGTTTGTGGAGCAAAACAATGGGGCAAGAGCGCACAATTCAGAGTCGCGAAGAAAAAATGAGTCTTGTGAAAATGTGGCAGCACTACGGTATTGAAATGGCGCCCGAAGCGATCGTCGATGAAATGGACTATTGTAATCACGTCGGCTGTCAGTCAGACGAAAAAATCTCAGACAAACGACTTATGGCCGTTTTGCAGGAAATTTATCTCCTTGATAAGGAAATGGCCGATTTACAAACCAAATTTGAAAATGAATATTATTCCGATTTCAGTTTCCTGGTGGCCTCATTGGCCTTGAGCACCAAGAAAGCGGTTTTGGGTAAATTTGCCGTTATTAAGGAACTCTCCCGGTCGGGAACCCATCAACGCCTTAAAAATCTGCTCTCTCAAATAAAGCCGGATGGGCTCCCCTCAACGAATTGAGTCCTCTCGGTTGTTTTCACCGCAGAGGCGCGAAGGACGCAGAGATGTTTTTTCATATTATTTGCCGTTGATCCTCCAAAAATACCGACGGACAGGGAGGACGGCGAAGAATAAAAAAGATCACTTTTTCTGAAAATAATTTGAGTTTCACCTATTCTTACAAATACAGTGGCCCTGGCAATGAGATTTGATTTATAAAGTTGGTTCTTTTTGTTTTCCGGTGGCCAACCTTTAAAATATTAAAAATTGAATGGGTATCCCTATTTTACGGAGCCTCTCACCGGAAAACAAAAAATCACTAAACCTTTGCGTTCTTTGCGCCTTTGCGGTGAATCAATACATCTCGTTGAAAATCCAGATACTAATATAACCGCACAGCCTGAAATTTATTCGGCTCCGATTGATTTGCGCCAAGTCTGACCAAAATCTGCAAAAGGCCGGATTTCTTCGACCTGAAATTGCACATAGGCATGTATCATTTTTTTGGCGGTCATTTCACCAACTTTTATGGCGATCCGGGCTCTGATTTCATCGAGTTTTCGCCCCGATTCCTTGAATTCGGTCATTTTTAGGTAAACCCGCACCCCTTTCCAGGAGGTAGCCTCTTTGCCCGGTTGCATGATCATAAAAACGGCATAGGGGTTCTCTCGAAGATTTGTGAAGGATCGGTTGTGCCCCAACCCAACGACAACTGTCTTTTCATCGGTCATTTGTGCTGAGCCGAAATAGGCCACATTCACTTTACCCTCTTTACTGGCGGTACTGAGGGTTCCTAAGCGGGGTTGGGTGTTGAAATATTCCATCAGTTCTTTTGACATAACAACCTCCTTTCGATTGGCTTGGCAAAGCATTGGCTTATGGGATAAATGATAAGCCTTTTCATTTTTATTTCAAGAAGCACGCCATAGTGCATCAAAAAGGAAAAGTTTGCAAGACGACATTTGGGGTTTTATTATTAAGCTACCGGAATAAATTCAGAACTATCAAGAGGAAAAACATCGTGCATATTACTGAAGGAATAATCACAGGTAGCGAGGCCGTGATGTATACGGGTGCCGGCATCGCTCTGGTGGGGTGCGGTGTCTGGCGAATGAAAAGATTTGTAAATAAATTTCCGGATAAAAAACCTTTACTGGGCATGGGCGGCGCCCTGATTTTTTTTATTTCCTTAATACCGATCCCCGCATTTACGGGAACCTGTTCGCACCCCTGTGGTACACCGTTAATAGGCATTTTACTCGGCCCATTGATAGGATTCGCTTTGACCGGTGTCAGCTTATTGCTGCAAGCCGCTTTTTTTGCCCATGGGGGATTTGGGACCTGGGGCGCCAATGTTGTCGCGCTTGGTTTTTTTGGCTGCTTTTTTGGATGGCTGGCGTTTCGTATCGCACGCATGCTGGGTTTGCCTATCTTGGCTGCCGGTTTCGCAGGCGGTCTGATCGGTGATATCATGGTCTACGTCGCGTCCGGCCTGATCCTGGGCACAACCCTGGCTCAGGCACCCAACCCTCAATATTCTCTGGCAGGATATTTGATTGCTATTTATTCGGCCTACGTGCCCACTCAGCTTCCGATTGCCATTGGTGAAATGGTTGTGACCGGTCTGGCCTTGCAATATGCTTATCGTCAGAGACCTGAAGTACTGCAAGAACTCGGAATCATAAAAAAGAAGCGGACTGCTTTAAAAAAGAGTTCCATAAATATTTTATTGATAGTAGCTTTGGGGGGACTGTGTCTCTATAGTGGTAACATCGCCGAGGCCGCCAAAGAAGCGCAGGGTGCAACCAATACCGATCTTGACCCAAACAGTTCGCAAAACCCGGCACCGGGAAAGTTTGCGGGAATGGATGAAGCGGTCAATGAAAAGCTGGCAGAAGCCGCCGGTCGACCGGCCAGAGGCCCTTACATCGATACCGAATCAATGGGCGATCTTTGGAACCTTTTGCTGCTCTCCGCCGGTGGAATCTGCGGCTTCGTCGTGGGCCGTTGGTGGCATTTATTATGGGGAAATCGCCGAAAAGAATAATTTTATGGGATTCAATCAGTTTTTAGATAAACTTTCTACGAGCTCCGCCTCTTATATCCAAGATTATCAGGAAATAAATCAGCACAAGGGATTACACAGCTGGGACCCGAGGATTAAATTGGCCCTGTTGGTCACCGCAATCGGGCTGAATGTGGTGGCTGCTAAACTGTGGCTTTCCGTCGGATTATTTAGCGTTAGCCTGGCGATGGTCATTTTATCCCATATTCCCTATCGACTTTTTGCGCTGTTTTTCCTTGCGCCGGCCTGGGCTACCCTCGTTGTTTTCGTGGGGTTTTCGGCCGGCTTCGGGATTACCCCGATTTTTTCCTTAGGTCCTCTCACTTTCTATCATGAAGGCGTCCTCCAGGGCTTATCCGCCGCCAGTCGAGTGGCATGCGATATGTCCTGGATGGCGGTAGTGTTTTTAACCACGCCCTTTGCTAAAGTATTGGATGCCCTTAAATGGTTCAAAATTCCGCTGGTGCTCATCAACGTCATCGCCACCGCTTACCGCTATGCATTTTTACTTTTTGATGAATTTTTTAAGATGCGCGATGCAGCGCGCTCAAAAGGCGGTTTTCGCAATTACCGTATCGCTCTGCACACCACCGCCATGATTCTCACCCAAGTAATTCTCAGAGCCTATGATCGCGCCAACCACATCCAAGAATCCATGACGGCCCGGGGTGAATCGGGTCATTCGGAAATGCGGTCGTCATTTAAGTCCGAATCGACTGAGTGCCCGAACAATTGCGATATCACACCGCAAGTCGTTGATCCGAATGTGCCGGTGCTTCGCTGCGAAGGAGTTTCCTTTGCCTTTGCCGATGGCAGAACCCTTGATAACATTTCACTCTCTGTCGACAGGGGGGAGCTTGTTGTTTTGTGTGGTCCCAACGGTGCCGGTAAAACCACTCTGCTTAAATTATTTTCGGGTATCCTCTCAGCGAATGAGGGTAAAATATCTTTATGCGGTCATCTGCTTGACCGCAAATCGCGCTCTGATGCGTTTCAGTACGTCGGCATGATGGCCCAGGACCCGAATGATCAGCTATTTTGCACCCATGTCGGCGAGGATATCGCTTATGGTCCAACCAACTTGGGCTTGCCCAAGGAGGAAATTGACCGTCTGGTCACGACTGCCATGTCATTGATGGAAGTATCGCACCTTGCCAATCGACCCATCCATCGACTCAGTTACGGGGAAATGAAGCGTGTCGGACTTGCGGGTTTAATCGCCATGCAACCCCCGCTGCTGCTGTTGGATGAGCCCAGTGCCAGTTTGGACCCTGCCACCACAAGACATCTGGTTAAACTGATAAAGCATTTAAACAGTCATCACGGTTATACTTTGATCATCGTCACCCATGATATCAATCTGGCTTCGCTGTTGGCCAAGCGGGTAATTATTCTAAACGATGGCCACATCGCGGCCGATGGATCTCCCCGAAAAATTCTGACCGATGATCACCTTTTAAAAAGCGCTCGTCTGGAGCCGCCGATTTTAACCCTGCTTTTCAAACAATTTTTGAAAGATTCGACGAATAGTGACCAGATCCCCGTGACGACCGCAGAAGCGTTAGAGCTTCTTAAGTCCTATCAGAGTAAAGTTTCTAAAAAGTAATTGCGGAGTCAGGCGGAATGAAGGTTTCGGGTGTCAGGTGTCAGCAATTGAAAAATTTCAAATAACAAATCACAAATACCAAACAAATCACAATGACTGAAATTCAAAATCCCAAACAATTGCCTTTTTGATCTTATTTGAGATTTGGATATTGTAATTTGGAATTTATTTGTAATTTGATGCTTATTATTTGTTATTTCCGGTTTATCCGGGTTTAGTTTTAAAGAGACTTTTTTTTGCGGATAATAAGAATTTCCAAACCAAACCATAGAATTGCGGCAATGAATAACAATTATGCGCTGACATTCGATTCATTCGAAAAATTATTACATGCGCTCTTAAACGATATTGGTGATGGTGTGTTTTTCGTTTCCCACGACCTGAAAACCATTGAAATCAATGATCGTGCGTGTGACATATTTGAAAGTTCCCGCAAGGATATTATCGGGATGGATTGCCGCGATTTGATTGCACCTAGCCATAGACGATCATTGAATCAAGCTTTTAAAGATCTAAGTGACTTCGAAAGCTGGGCAGGTGAATTGACAGCAATACGCAATGGTGAAGACGCGTTTCCCATCGACATCACAGTTAAAAAATTTTCTCTATTTAATCGGACCCTCTTTTGTTTGGTGATGAAGGATTTGACCGAATATAAAACGTTAAAAGAACTTCTGCGCCAGGAAAAATCGCACCGCAGAGAAATGTATGTGACTTTGAAAAATTTGATGCGCGCCTTTGAAAGGGAAAGAAGCGGTATTGAAACCGGTATTTCACACCGGATCGAGACCCTGCTGTTGCCGACCATCGAAAAATTAAAGCGCGAGTCATCGGCGGATGTGCGCAATGCCTATCTGAATGTGATGCGCGATCAGCTTATCAATCTAACCGCCGGCTTTTCGAAAGAACTTGATGGGAGGTTTCTGCGTCTGACACGCACCGAAATGAAAATTTGCAAGTTCATTCAGACCGGCCTTTCGAGTAAGGAAATTGCTCAAACCATGCATATTTCCTTTGAAACGGTCCAAGCGCACCGGCGCAATATTCGTAAAAAACTGGGACTTCACGGTCGCAAGATCAACCTGCACACGCTGTTGGTGTCAAAATCTTTTTTTCGACATTCCTGAGGAATAGGCTAATTGATGCCATGGTAAAGGATTTGGACAATTCGATCATATCAACTCCATCGGAGCTGGCAAGATTGACGGCTCGATATATCGAGCAATTTTGCAGCCGGATGGCATTTCCTTCCGCATGGGATATTCTTGTCAACCGACATCCAAAAGATGATATCGATCGCTCACCCTACGCCGGTCCCCTGCACACAACCCTTGAAAACCAAAGTTTGACCATCCATTTATACGAAAAGGATTTGATGGACATATCGCCTTTGGCGCTGCAGGGGTGGTTGGACACGGAATTGGCCCGTCGTCATTTGCAGTTTGAGCCGTCAATGTATCGGGTTAATTTCGATAAAGAAATCCGCCCTCTTATTAACATTTCGGGATCCGGCCTTCAGATGGTGCGTCACATGGTGGCACATCTGAAAACCGGTTTGAAAAATCTGATCGCCGCCCAAATTGTCATCGAAATGGGCAACAGTATGGCCTTACTGTATTATTACACCTACAAAATTAATCCTTCGGTTGAAGAAAAGGAGAATTATCAGCGGCTTTATCCCCACCAATGGATACGGGCAATTTTTCTATGTAGAAAAAATAATCGCTTTGCGCCGGTGGCTTTAATGGCCGAGAAGGGAATCGCAGCCGAACTGGTGTCTTATTGGTGGAACTGCCATGCCTATATGTCGCCGGAAGATAAACGCTTTTTGGAAACACTGTTTTCTCTGTCCAATCAAAATCCTGTGAAACACTTTTCTGAAACGTTGGTGGAAATGTTCAAATTCGTGAAATCGGAATTATTGGTCCGATGAATTCTTTTTCAGGTATATAAATATACCCATTTTTTACCTGGTTTTATTCCTTTACAGGCCCCTTCCTCTGTGACAGATTATTTGCCGATAGGATCACCTTACATATGAATTGTGAATTTATGCGCAGGCCAATGGGGGAGAAGGTATGAAGATTACGCAGATCGCTGGATTTTTAGGGTGTGGTAAGACAACCCTCTTGCTTAAACTCTCCAGGGAAATTGCCGGTGAGGGTCAACGCAAAATTGCCTTAGTCGTCAATGAAATCGGTGAGATCCCCGTTGACGGCAAAATTATGGAAGAAAGCGGCATGCAGGTCAAAGACATCGGCGGGGGCTGCATATGCTGTGAGGTGGCTGCGACCTTCGCCAAAACCATCTATCGATTATATAAAGATTTCAAACCCGATCATGTTCTGGTGGAGCCCACCGGTGTCGCCGTGCCGCATCAGGTCAAATTGGCTGCCAGAATGGGCGGCCGTGATGCCAAAATTTCCATCGGCCCGGCCATCGTGCTTTTTGATGCGACGCGTCCGGCGGAGCTCCTGGATATGGACATGCTGGGTCAATTGGTCACCACCCAGATAAAGGACGCCGATGTCATCGCCATCAGCAAAATCGATGCGGTCGACGAAGCGGCTGTTTCGGAGTCGGCGGAAAAAGTTCGTGAATATAATACCAAAGCCGAAATCTGCAATTTATCTTCTTTTAGCGGTAAGGGAGTGGATCAATTGGCAGACGTTATTCTTTCATGGGAGGCCTGAAAATGGTGGATCCAACAACTTTCGATGGAAACGGTTGTTATACCGAACATGGGGTCAGTGGTTATGGTGTTGCCGCCAAATTAAGCCGCAAAGAATTGATGAACGAGGATTTTGTGAAAACGATGGCGGAGTCGATGATGGTCGCCATCGCCCAAAACTGTATGGACCTGGGAGCGCGCTGCATTGGCCATATCAAGTCGCATATTCGCACCGAGGCGGGAACCATCAAGGCGGATACGATCGGCCCTTCACATGGCTCCTATTCAAAAGGGCATCTCTCAAAGCCGGTGAAAGACCTGTTCATCGCCATTAACAGCATCGTTCAGGGCATTCCCGAAGAGGCCGTCAAGGCAGCGACCCTGGAGGGCATGCATGAGGTCTCCGAGCAGCGCGGTCTATCCGTTATTAAAGAAAAAGAACATACCTATTTCGATGAATTTGACTTTGTGGCTTCAAAAAAAGATTACATCAAACAGCTTGAAGAACAGTTGCAACAAAACGATGACGAAAACACCTCAAACGGAAATGAATAAATGCGTCTGATCTGTGTTTCCGGTATCAAAGGCAGCGGCAAGACGACCTTAATCAAAGCGATGGTTCGCAAGGCGGCGGCCCTGGATAAATCGTCGGCGGTGATTGTCAACGAAAGCGGTAAGGAATCCTATGAAGATGCGTTCATCGATGATCTGAAAGTGCCGGTACAATATCTCCGGGGTGGCTGAGTGGGCTGCAGCCTGGCAACCAGTCTGGTTGATTTAATTAAAAAAATTAAGCGCAGCCACGATCCCGAATTTCTTTTTATTGAACCGTCCGAAATGGTTGTCACCCAGGAGCTGCAGGATGTGGCCGCCATGGGGCACCGGGATGTGCGTTATCAGGTCGGTCCCCTGATCACCCTTGTGGACGCGCCGCGATTCCCATTTATGTGGGCGGAACGCCAGCAACTGATCATTGGTCAGATCAGCGGTGCCGACGCCGTGGCGCTGAGCCGCACCGACAAGCTTGAAGATTCATCCCCGGAAGAAATACGGAACGTGTTGCGCCCTTATCGCAATGGAATCGATCTGCTGAGTGTCCATGACTCCGACAGTTTGGAACAGATGTTGATGAACGTGCCTGAATTTTCGGCACCCTGATCTTTATTATTCACACTAACCGGTGGGGCAAAATGTCGGACCCGATGTAAGTGAAGATAGACGGCAAAACGTTCTCACCAACACACATGGAAAGGAGATATCACATGAATGGATTGGAAAGAATCGGTACGGTACTCCAAGGCGGTATTCCGGATCGGGTGCCCGCCGGCCCGCTGGTATGCGGTGCCTCCCGGCGTGTTTACGGCGTCACCTACGAGGAATGGTCGCAGGATGGAGAAATTATGGCCAAATCCCAGATCCAGGCCCACGACCTGATCGGTTATGACGGTATTTTGGGACTGATAGACCTTTCCGTTGAAGCCGCTGATTTGGGCCAGGAAATGGTGTATCCCATCGAGGATACGGCCCACCCCGATTACGACAACCCCTTTATCAAAACGCCGGATGATTATTACAAAATTGAAGTCATCGATCCCACCAAAGCGCCACGAATGAAAGAAGCCCTGACATATTACGATATCATCTGCAACGAAAAAGCCGCCACTACTGCCATCATGGGTTTTGTCTACGGGCCGCTGGGGATTTTGGCCATGATGCGGGGTGCCGAAAACCTGTTCAGGGACTGCTACAAAGCCAAAGAGGCGGTGATCCACGCCGAGGAAGTCATCACCGGTGTGCTCGTCGATTACATCAAGGCCATCGCCAAAACCGGTTGTCATGCCGTGGTGCTGGACACCCTGTTTGCCTCCCAGACGATCATGCGCAAGGAAATGTGGAAAGAGATCGAAGGCCCCTTCACCAAAGTGCTGGCCGACGCCATCAGGGACTGCGGTATGATGGTCATCGTACACAACTGCGGCAATGGCATCTACTTCGACGTTCAAATCGAGATGATGGACCCCATCGCCATCTCCTGCGCCTACCCGCCGGATGATTGCGCCGACTGGGTCGAAACAAAGAAAAAATGGGGCGACAAAGTGACGATTTGTGGCTATGCCAGCCCGGCCCAATACGCCTTTTTGGGTACGGCCGACGAGATGAAGCAGGAGTGCAAAAAAGAGATCGAAGAATTGGCCGCGGGCGGCCGGTTTATATTGGCGACCGGGTGCGAGTTCCCACCCAACGGCTCCTTGATGAACGCCATCGCCATGATGGAAGCGGCAGAGCTTTACGGTAAATATTAATACACCTTGGGTGGTGCCGTGCGGTTGTCCGCCGGCGGCATCGTCAAAAAGATACGACATCGGGTCAGGAAACGGCACTATTCTTCTGGGTGCCGTTTCTTTTAGGCTGCATCTGAGGTGGTGAAAATACACAAAATTGGGGCTTCAACTTTTATTCAATTTTTGCTCATCTTTTTGAATATAAGGTTTCAGGTGTCAGTGTTCAGGTTTCAGCCCCGCCGCTGGCCTGAAAAGCGGCCAGTTTGGTAGGTTGGGTTGAGCACGACCTGCAATGTTGGGTTTCGTACCCCAACCCAACCTACGAAACTTAAGGATTTAACACGATATGATTTCAGGGGGCGAAACCCAACAAATCCGTTAAACGAATGAATACACAATCACAATCCATAAAAAATCTGGAGAAAAAGATATAATGTCCGAACCGGCGATGACAAAGACAGTGAACGAGGCCAAGAACGGCATTGCTATTGAAACCTATCACATCACCGACGAACCCTTTTACTTGCCTTTGGGCGACGAGATTGCGGTATTTGAAACCGCCTACCGGCTCAAGCTGCCGGTGATGCTCAAAGGCCCTACCGGCTGCGGAAAAACCCGCTTTCTGGAGCATATGGCCTGGAAGCTGTCCATTCCCCTGGTCACCATCGCCTGCCACGAAGATATGACGGCATCCGATCTGGTCGGGCGCTATCTGCTCAGCGGTGAAGAGACGGTCTGGCAGGACGGTCCTTTAAGTCTTGCGGTCAAGCACGGCGCCATTTGCTACCTGGACGAAGTCGTCGAAGCCCGCAAGGACACCACCGTCGTCATCCATCCCCTGACCGATGACCGTCGGATTCTTCCCCAGGAAAAAAGAGGCCTCCTGCTGGAGGCCGATCCCAATTTTCTGCTGGTGATCTCCTACAACCCCGGGTATCAGAGCGTGATGAAAGATCTCAAACATTCCACCCGACAGCGATTTATCGCTTTGGAGTTCAATTATCCTTCCGCCGAAAAGGAGCGCAAAATCATCGTTAAAGAAACCCAGGCGGACGAAGAAACTGCCGGCCGTCTTGTGCGATTGGGTGAAATGGTTCGTAATCTCAGGCAGCATGGGCTCGAAGAAGGCGCCAGCACCCGGTTGCTGGTTTATGCCGCCAAGATGATATCAGAAGGGATTGACCCGCGAATTGCCTGCGAGGTGGCGGTAACACGCGCCATGTCCGATGACGTCGAGATGCAGGAGGCCATTGCTGAGATCGTCTCTGGGATTTTTTGAGGGAGCCATGAACATCCAATCGCCTTGTAAACTTCTTCCTAGGGCTCGTCTCAAGTCAGTGCATGATTTCCTTACCTCCCATCCCCACCTGCTTTCAAGACTGCCGCCGGGTACCCACGATACGTATCTAAAAATCTGCGGTGCGGTCTCCCATTTGATGGCACGCCGAGCCACCGAATTTTTTATTCGGATTCTACGCAACATGGAGGACATCGAGGGAAATCCGTCGCAAAGCGTGATCCTGCGCGCCGCCATCATGCTTTCCGCCGCCAACTGGACAATGGTGCAGCCCTATTTTAACAGCGTCCAGGTCCTGCCTCAGGATGATGAAATTGTTGAACAATGGACCCTGTTTGTGCTCGCATTGGCCGATTGGAACATCGAGACCGCCATCACCTTTCTGGAAAAAACGCCCGCCGCCCTGGAAACGTTTGGGCTGGAAAATCTTTTTATCTGGGGCGACCAAGCGAAAGAAGCTCTCCAAAACGATCGCCGGATGTACAAAGCGGCCAAAGCCTATCTGGAAGAGGCCGTAGCGGATTTGTGCAATATTCCGCTACCGCAATGGCGATTTCTGCTGGAACAGTCAGTCCGCATAGCAAAATTCTCCCCATCAGCGGCGGAAGCATTCATAAAACACGGTAATCGTGTTTGCTTGCTGCTCAACGATCAGGAGACGGCCCAGTGGATAGCAGAGGGGCTTGCCGGATATCAATCAGAAGAAGAACTCGTCAGTTTTTTTAACGGTACCTCCCAGAGCGCCCTTAAAAAAAGGGATGGACTTGTATCCGGCGTCGCGCTGAAGGACCGCAGCAACACCTTAGCGCTGATCTGCGAAGCCTGCACAGGTCAACCGCTGAAGATCCGATCAAATTCCGTTCTAATGGATGTCAAAGGATTTACCGGCGGTGCGGCTACCGATGGCCATACAATTTTTCTGCCCGACGTCGTACCTGATTTTATACTGTATAAACTGATGGCACTGCATCAGGCCATGCTGCTGAATCGCGACGATGATTTGGAGACCTCCGGCAAAACCTTTTTCGACCCGATCCGGATCCATATGGACGCTGATCGACAGCTGCTGAAAATGCTCCCCGGTCTTCATAAGGAGATGGAAGACCTTTGCAAAGAGGGCCTGCCCCCAGCATATCCTCTTAAAATGGAAAAAAAAGCACACTTCCCATTGCCCTGGTGGGGCGACCTCTTGCCCGAGCTGGTGAGCGAGACCGCTTCAACAATTGAAAAAATAAAGGAACGCGCATCAGAATATGCCGAACTGCCACCGGAGCTGGTAGAATCCCTGTTGGCATCCATGATGGCCAATGGCGAGCGTGAGATCGACGGACTTTGGCAGATGTTCAAAGAGATGATGGATCAGATGGAGTTTGCCTCACCCGATGCGGAGGAGCTCCAGGAAAATGTCAAAACTTATTTTTATAAAGAATGGGATGATAACTTATCGGATTACAAGCTCGATTGGTGTCTCGTGCGACAACGGCCCGCCGAAGCTGAGGCCAACGCCTTCGTGGAAGAGGTCCGCTCCCGGCTGGAAGGGATCATCAAACTGATCCGGCGTCAGTTTTTAAGGCTGAAGCCGGAACGATTCCGTAAATACAAAGCGCAGCCCATTGGAGACGGCTTGGACATCGATGCCCTGGTGGAAGCGGTGGTGGATATGCGATCGGGAGCGTTTTTGTCGGAAAATGTGTATATTAGACGGGACAAACGCATTCGGGACGTCGCGGTATTGTTCCTGGTGGACATGAGCAGCTCTACCGAAGAAAAGGTCGACGGACATCGGGTCATCGATATTCAAAAAGAAGCAATGGTTCTGATGGCCGAAGCCCTCGATGCCTTGGAGGATCCCTACGCCATTTACGGATTTAGTTCGGAAGGCCGCTTTCGCATCGATCTGTTCGGCGTCAAAGATTTTGCAGAGCCTTACAGCGACAATGTGCGATATCGACTTGGCAATCTGGAGCCCTTAGGGCTCACCCGAATGGGCGCCGTCATCCGGCATGCCTGCCACAAACTGGAATCCGTGCCTGCGGCGGTCAAGCTCATGATAATCCTCACCGACGGCAGGCCCTACGACCTCGAGTACGGCGTTTTGGATTATGCCCTCGCCGATACGAAAAAGGCGATTCAGGAAACCCGCCGCAAGGGGATTCACCCCTTTATCATAACATCCGACAAAAAGGGCGAAGATTACCTCAAACGAATCTCGCCTCAGACCGGGAGTATCATTCTGCCCAAAGTGGAACTGCTCCCCAAGCTTCTACCGGCTATTTACAAGCGCTTGACGGTTTGAGCTGGTCATTTTCGGTATCCGTCAGAAATGGGCTCTTACAAGTAGGCTTTTAAGAGCATTTTTCTAAAAATTCATTGTCAGAATATGAAGTTTCCAGGCGTCAGTAATTAAAAGATTTCAAATAACAATTTGTGTAAAAAATTTGTATTGGTATGTTTTCGCTGACATATAAAGATTGCTTATGGACCATTAAAGGTATTTCTTGACTCTAAAATAGACAGAGCGAAGCGATATCCACAAATATTCAATTTTTCAATCTTCAATCTTCAATTCCGGCTCGGCCGGGTGAGGTATCGACAACATGCAGAACAACTACGAAACACTGGTGGATAGATCCATTGAACTGGGGGCCACAGGGGCCAAACTGATCCGGACAGACCAGGTTATTTTCGATCCCAGATCCTATTTAAAGTGCCGCTTCGGCTGCAATCGCTGGGGAAAATACTGGACCTGTCCGCCTAACCTGGACATTTCACCCAAAGATTTTCAGGAAGCCTATGACCGGTATCACAGTGCCATCGTGATTCGAACATCGGATCCCAACGTGGGTCAGGAGGTCACCCTGGCCATCGAAAAAGAGGCCATGATGACCTTGGGTTGCTCATTTGCATTTGCCCTGGTGCTCTGCGTTCAATGTGAGGAATGCGCCCATCCGGAACCCTGTCTCTACCCCCATTTGGCACGACCATCCATGGATGCCTATGGCATCGACATCGGAAAGACCGTTGAATCCATCGGCTTTGACGTCGAATTCGATCCCAAAGGCCAACTTTTGCCCGCATGGTACAGTATGGTCCTCATCGATTAGGCCCTTAATTGCGAATTTTGTAGATTTCATGACAAAACATTATCGCCACCAAGACACTAAGCCACAAAAAGGATTGTTAACCGACGGTGTCACTTCGTGTCTTTGTACCTTTGTGGCAACTTTTCCGGCTTGTCCCGGTTAGGGTATCGCAATCATGTCAATCGGAATTATTTGCTGTAAAGTTCTTGAGAAAGAAATCAAACAACTAGTCCGGGATGTGCCCGAGGTATCTCATTTGGAAGTCATGGACTGGGGGCTTCATACCCAACCCGATCTTCTTAAAGAAACCCTTTGCCGACGCATTGAAGTGCTTCAAGACAAGGTAGCGGCCATCGTATTGGGATACGGTCGCTGTCAGGCGTTGGATAAAATTCCGCGAACCTATAAAGTCCCGGTTTATTATCCTCAGGCAGAAGATTGTATCGGCGTTCTATTGGGCCAGAAACGCTATGAGCAACAGCTAAAGAAAGAAGCCGGAACCTGGTTTTTAACGCCCGGCTGGACCGAAATGGGAATGGAATTTATTTTCCATGAGCTGCAACTCAATCATCTGGCGCAAAAAAATATCGATCCCCTCAAAGTGGCCCACCGCATGTTGAAGGATTACACCAGGGCATTGTTCATCGACACCCAGGTCGGCAACCCGAAAAGATTGCTCGAAAAAGCACAATTGATTGCCAAGGAGTTCAACCTTCGATTGGAAACTACCCGGGGATCACTGGTGCAACTGGAAAATGCCTTGAAGCAGGCGTTGAGTCGTTCGGATGGACGCTAGGGAGATAAAATCATGGAATCTCAAATCACCGGAGAAAATCTTAAAAGATATGATACCCCCCAAGATTGTACGGATTGACATTTACCAATATGTAATATATATTGGTATAAAAACTGGGGGATAGATTCAATGCAAAAAAACACCAGCGTCACAATAGGTCCACATTATGAAAAATTTATTGCCAAGCAGATCGAAGTTGGCCGCTACTCCTCTGCAAGTGAGGCTATTCGGGCCGGCTTGAGGCTTTTGGAGGAACGGGAGTTAAAACTAATCGCTTTACGGCAGGCATTGAAAGAAGGCGAAAAAAGTGGTTTCGCTGATTACTCTTTGGATGGCCTAATCGAAGAACTGGATAGCGAGAGTCCAAATTAATGCCTTGCTTATCGCCTTACCAATAAGGCTCTCGAGGATCTTCGGTCCATAGCACGCTACACCGAGAAAAACTGGGGTCGAGAGCAGCGCAATAAGTACCTTTCGAAGCTGGATGCCAGCATTCAAATGCTTTTGCATGAGCCGCAACTGGGACGTGCCTGCGATGAAATAAGGAAAGGCTACCGGCAAACACCATGTGGGCCGCCACCTCATTTTTTATCGTCAAACCAATTCACACATCGAAATTATTCGCATCTTACATGAAAGCATGGATGTTGATCGTCACCTGCAATCCTAAATAAGCAATCACCTACAGAGAGCGAAAAAAACCGGGGGAGCTATGCAGTCGTTTCTATTTCCCCTCTTGTTGGTCAAATGCCGGCTACATACGCCGGAAGGCGGCTTGAAGTTTTTCAGCGTTGTATATCGGCCAATGATTCCATAAATCTCTCCCGGTTTTTTTCACTCTCTCTTTGCGACGCCATTATAGGGGTCGGAATAGAATTTGGACATTTTACAACGATCTTAGTTTAAAAAACAGACGCTTCTGTTAACTCCCGATGTAGATCTCCCGGTGTTGTATCTTCAAAGGATTATGAGTCACATGATTCCGTAAAGAAATCAAAGTAACAAAATTCATCTCTTAAATGTATTTTGATACTCGTGGAAACGAATCCTCATGAATTAAGATTATCGCTAAAAAATAGATGGATAAATCAGAATTGACCTTGTGTAGTGAGCGCAAGATCGATTAATAGAATTGGGGTTTTTTTATCTATCCTTTAAAGCATCACCCAGTTCCTCGTCCGTAATTCTGGCGTACTGGATGGAATAGGCTGCGTTAGTGTGGCCGAGCTGTCTTTGAACCGCCGCGATATTTCCGGTTTTCTCGATGAGGTGCCGGCCCATGGCGTGCCGGGCGTCATGGGGGGTATGGCCCTCGACACCGGCCAGGCTGCATACCTCGATCCACACCGTATTGATCACCCTGGGGTTGAGACGACCGTCGCCGTGGGCGTTGGTGGCCGGCGAAAGAAACAGCGCCGGCGATTCCCATTTCTTAAAATCGGCGGCTCTTTCTTTGGCGACATAATCTTCGACAGCGGCATATTCCCTCCCGAGAAATCTTATACCCATTAAAATGCGCTTTTGTAGGCTTTCTTTGATTTTTTTATCAAAGTGTATATAATGAGGCTGAATATACATTCTGACCGTATTTATAAAAATACAGGATAAAATAAAGGATTAGCCCAAAAACAATTGGCTAAAATGGGAGACGGATCATGCCAGACGCAACCTACAATCAGGTCATATCCGAAATCAAAACATTAAATTTATCAGATCAGCTTCGTCTTTTAGAAGAAATGGCAACGCTGATTCGGAAAAAGACAAGCAAAACCAAGCCCCGCAGCATTTTGGAGCTAAAAGGAAAAGGCAAGGATAT
>Ga0316193_10000725_pt1 | contig 21103 bp, 16 predicted proteins | sample MerIslsedime2_MG_FD_207735 | JGI IMG/M metagenome (GOLD analysis project Ga0316193, IMG submission 207735) | Coastal sediment microbial communities from Maine, United States - Merrow Island sediment 2 | ecosystem: Environmental > Aquatic > Marine > Coastal > Sediment | place: USA: Maine... | reverse complement strand
GCGGAGACGCCACTCTGGAACACTGCCGTGCTCCGCTCCCACACCTCATCAGCGGTTTCCGCACTGAGCAGAAGATCGTCGATTTGAAAGTAACGGGCGAGCTCCAGATGACACCAATGGTAGAGAGGGTTGCGAAGCAGGTAGGGCACGATGCCCGCAAAGGCGTCGAACTTCTCCCGATCGGTCGCCATACCGGTACAGAAGCGCTCCGCAACGCCGTTGGTGCGCATCTGGCGCCACTTGTAGTGGTCGCCGTTGAGCCAGACCTGGGTGATGTTCTCCCAGCGGGCGTCCGCGGCGATCTCGGCCGGCGGGAGGTGGGTGTGGAAATCGATGATCGGCAGCTCGGCCGCATAGTCGAAATAGAGACGGACCGCCTCTTCGTTCTGGAGCAAGAACCGCTCGTGGATCAGACCGCTCACTGGACAACCTCCCGCGCCCGGGCCAGAGCCTCTCGGGTCTGCTGGGTGATGGCCGACCACTGTTTCTCGGCGATCTGCCGCTTGCTCGCGATCCAAGAACCGCCGATGGCAAACACTTCGGGCAGGGACAGGTACTCGTTCATATTGTCGACATTCACGCCGCCTGTGGGACAGAATCGCACGCCGAGGGATGCGTAGGGTCCCGCCAGGGCTCGCAGCATCTTGGGGCCACCGGCCGCACCGGCCGGGAAGAACTTGAGCAGCGTGCAGCCCAGGCCGAACGCCGATTCGATCTCCGAGGGCGAAAGCACCCCGGGGATAAACAACACTTCGTTCTCCTGAAACAGGCGTACGGTCTCCGGGTTGAACCCCGGGGCCACAGCAAACGAGACGCCCAAGTCCACACACCGCTGTGCCTGCTCCCGGGTGACCACGGTGCCTGCGCCCACCAACATCTGGGGGAAGGACCGGATGATGCGTGCCAGGGCTGCCGGGGCCGCGGCGGTACGGCAGGTCACCTCGATCACATCGAGCCCACCCTCGAGCAGCGCTTCCGCCAGCGGCTCGGCGTCATTCTCGTCTTCAATCACGATCACCGGGATCACCGGATGCTTTGTCAATTTCTCGATCATGTCGCGCCTCCCTACCGGTCCACCCGGGCACCGCCACCTCGGACCACCTTCTCCACCTCGGCCAGTGACGCCATGGTGGTGTCTCCCGGCGTGGTCATCGCCAGGGCGCCGTGGGCCGCACCGTACTCCACCGCCAGGGCCGCATCGTCCAACTCCATCAGCCCGTAGATAAATCCAGAGGCAAAACTGTCACCACCACCTACCCGGTCGAGGATCTCCAGGCCGGGCCGATGGGAAGCCGTGTGAAACTTCCTGTCAGACCAGCAGATCGCGCCCCAGTCGTTGATCGACGCGGTTTTGACGGCGCGCATGGTGGCGGCCACGGCCTTGAAGTTCGGGTAGGTCGCCACAGCGGCCCTGATCATGCCCTGGAAACCGCTCACCTCCAGATCGACCAGGTTCTCGTCCGCGCCTTCCACCTCGAACCCCAAGCACGCCGTGAAATCCTCCTCGTTGCCGAGGATCACATCAAGCGAGGGAGCGATGGCCCGGTTCACCTCGCGGCAGCGTTCGATGCCGCCGTAGGCCCCCCAGAGGGATGGTCGATAGTTGAGGTCGTAGGAGACCACGGTTTCGTGCTTCTTGGCGACCCGCGCCGCCTCGATCACCACGTCGCCAGTGGTCGCCGAAAGCGCCGCGAAGATGCCACCGGTGTGAAACCAGCGGACCCCGAGAGTGCCGAAGATGTGCTCCCAATCGATGTCGCCCACACGCAGCTGAGAGGCAGCGCTGTGGCCGCGGTCCGAGCAGCCAACCGCACCTCGAATGCCAAATCCTCGCTCGGTGAAATTCAGCCCGTTGCGCACGGATCGGCCGATGCCGTCGGACGGCACCCACCTGATCAGGGACGTATCCAACCCTCCCTGGAGGATCAGATCCTCCAACAGCAAGCCCACCTCGTTGCGAGCGATAGCGGTGACCACCGCCGCTCGCTGACCGAAGCATCGGCGTAGACCGCGGGCCACGTTGTACTCGCCTCCGCCCTCCCAAACCCGGAATTGACGGGTCGTTCGGATCCTGCTCTCGCCCGGATCGAAGCGCAACATGACCTCTCCCAGGGACAGGATGTCGTACGTGCACGACTTTTTCGGCTTCAGGTCAAGGCTGGGCATCGTCGTCTCCTTGTGCGTCGTCTGGCCCGGTATTCATGAACCGGGACTGTTCCACCTCGATCTTCTTGAGCTGGTTGGTCTGTACCGGCAACCAAAGGGACAGGGAGGGCATGTAGGTGATGAACAGGAGCGCTACGACCATCGCCACGAAGAACGGCAGCATAGTGCGCGTCACCTTGGCGATCGTGGTTTTGCCCACGCCGCAGCCGATGAACAGGCAGGTTCCCACGGGCGGGGTGCACAGACCGATACACAGGTTGGCGATCATCATGATCCCGAAATGGACTTCGTGCATGCCCAGCGCCACTGCCACCGGCAGGAAAATGGGCGTGAAGATCAGCACTGCCGGGGTCATGTCCATGAAGGTGCCCACCGCCAGCAGCAGGAAATTGATGGAGAGCAGGATCAGCACCGGGTTCTCTGAGAGTCCGAGCAGGGCGGCGCTCACCGTCTGCGGGATGTTGGCCATGGTCATGATCCAGCTCATCCCCGAGCTGGCGCCGATGAGTAGCATCACCACCGCCGTGGTGATCCCCGTTTCGAGCAGGATCCCGGGCAGCGCCCGCAACCGGATCTCACGGTAGAGCCCCACCGTGAGCAGTAGGGAGTAAACCACTGCGATGGCCGCCGCCTCGGTGGCCGTGAACACTCCCTTGAGGATGCCGCCGATGACGATCACTACCATGAAGAGGCTCAAAAAGGAGCTCCTGAACGCTCGCAGGATCTCCCCCAGGTTGGAGCGGGGTTCGGTCGGATAGTTGTTGCGAAAGGCGAAAAATCCGCACACCACCATGATGAGCAGACCGGTCAGGATGCCGGGGAGCACCCCCGCCATGAACATGGCGGCGATCGACACGCTGCCGGCGGCGACCGAATAAACAATCATGATGTTGCTTGGGGGAATCATCAGCCCGGTGGTGGCCGCCGTCGTGGTCACCGCCACGTTGAACTCGCGGTTGTACCCCTTGCGGTTCATCTCCGGGATCATGAACCCGCCCACCGAGGACACGGCGGCGACGGCGGAACCCGAGATGGCACCGAAGAGCATGCAGGTCAGGGTGTTGACATAGGCGAGTCCGCCCGGAAGGAATCCCACCAGGGCGCCCGCCAGGTCGATCAGCCGACGGGCCATGCCTCCTCGACCCATGAGGTAGCCCGAGAGGATGAAGAACGGGATCGCGAGTAGGGCGAAGCTGTTGACGCCGTTCGCCATTTTCTGAGCCAGCATGACCGAGGGATCGGCCCCGTCCGCCAACATGGCGACATAGCTGGCCACGGCGATGCCCACCGCAATCGGCACGTGGAGCACCAGCAGGATGGCGAACGCGAGAACCAAAATGAGGGCGACTGCTGCCATGAGCACTACCCTCCCAAGCTACGGCCCGCTGGCCGTCCCCTGAGTGTTTCCATCAGGTTGTCCACAGTGTAGAGCACCACGAAAAAGCCGGAGATGGGGAGGGCCAGATAGACGTAACCCATCTTCCAGCCCAGGGCCGGGGTTGTCTGCTCCAGGGCCAGGGCCTCCCTCACCACGCTGGCGCCGCCGAGCAGCAACACCGCTCCGGCAAAGAAAAGAACCACCAGATCGGCGATTACCGCCGTCAACCTGCGAGCATCTGGATGGAGCAGACTCACGAAGTAGTCAACACCCAAGTGGGCCTTGGTACGGAACGCAAGCGCACCCCCCAGGAGCGCCACCCACACGAGCAGAAACCGGGCCAGCTCTTCGCTCCACTTGGCCTGTTCCCCCAGGGCGTAGCGGGTGAACACCCCCCACACCACGTCCACCACCAGGAGCGCCATGGTGGCGATGATCAGCAGCTCGAGTCCCCTCGTGAGGCCGTCCTTGAGCACCCGCAGAGCAGCCGGCATCTCAGTCGGTCTCCCGGATTTGAAGAACCAGAGACCGCACCGCGGGATCCTCCACCTCCTCGAGCATGGGCGCCACCTTGGCCACGAACGGTGCCAGATCCACTTCGTAAATCGTCACCCCCTCCGCTTCCGCGATCTCCAGCGATCGGATCGTCTCCCGGCGCCAGAGCTGGCGCTGGAACTCTGAGGAGTCGTCCGCGGCCTGCTGTAACCACTCCCGGATCTGCGGAGAGAGCCGGTCCCACGTCTTGGTCCCGATCAAGACGACGTCGGGGATTCGGGTGTGACCGTCGAGAGTGAAGTGTTTGCACACCTCGTAGTGTTTGTTCGTGGTGAAGCTCGGCGGGTTGTTCTCGGCACCGTCCACCGTTCCCTGGGCCAGCGCCGAGTAGAGCTCGCCCCAGGCGATGGGTGTGGGCGCCCCGCCCATGGCCTTGACCATGGCGATCGCGGTGGCACTGTTCATCACCCGGATCTTCATCCCCTCGAGATCATCCGGCGTGCGGATCGGTTTCGACCGGGTGTAGAAGTTACGGGAACCCGAGTCGTAGTAGCAGAGCCCACGTAACAGCTTGGACTCGCCCTTCTCCAGCAGGGCGGCGCCGATGGGTCCGTCGAGCACACGCCAGTAGTGATCGCTCCCGCGGAACAGGTACGGCAGCCCGAAGACCGCCATCTCCGTCACGAAGTTCTCCATCACCGCCGCCGACACCTTGGTCATGTCCAGGGAGCCGTTCTGTACCTGCTCGAGGAGCTGGACCTCGGAGCCGAGCACCGCACTGGGATAGATGTCAATGGACACCGTGCCGCCGGACAGCTCCCCGAGGCGAGTCTCCATGTTCTCCAAGGCGACATGCACCGGGTGTCCCGTGTCGAGGGCGTGGCCGAGCTTCAGGACCATCTGTTTTTGTGCCCCGTCGCCACCACCGGCCAAGACCGCGTTTTGCTCGGCGGTTTTTTGCGAACGCAGGAACAATCCGAAGCCGACGGTGGACAGGAGCGCGCCGAGCATCAGGCCGCTCACGAAAAACGAAAGCGACCGTCTGCCCTGCCTGTTCTCGATGTTCTCGTGTTTGTCCATCAGGATCCTTTGGTTCAACGTTGGGGTGGGGGAGTCTCTTCCCTCCACCACTGAATGGAGCGCGTCGAATCGCGGATGATCAGTACCGGGTCCAGAAAGATCCCCACCCGCGCCTCGTCCACTCGACCATCAATCGACGCAATCAGCTTTGTCGTCGCCAATCGCGCCATTTCGCGCACAGGCCGGCGGATCGTCGTGAGCGACGGCCTGATTCTCGTCGCCAGGTTACTGTCATCAAATCCCGCCACCGACAAGTCTCCCGGTACCTTCACACCCATCTCCTGAGCGGTGTAGATCACACCCGCAGCCATCTCGTCATTGCTGGCAAAAATGGCCGTTGGCGGCTCAGACATCTCCAGCAGAGTCCGGGCGCACGCTATTCCCGATTCGAAGGTATACGCCCCACGCGTTATCATTTCCTCGCGAAGTGCACATCCGTGCTTTTGCAACGCGTCACAGAAGCCCTCGAGCCGCTCGCGCGTTGATTTCCTGCCTTCCGGCCCCATGATATAGCCGATATTTCGGTGTCCGAGATTGACCAGATAATCGGCCATTGCAGCCACCGCTGACCGTTCGTTGGCGATCACGACGCGATCAGCGGTGTCCAGGCCAATGGAAGCCAACCGAACGTACGGGATCTGTGCGTCCCCAAAAACCCCCGCGAGATCGTTGTTCTCAGAGACCGGAGGCAGGACGATCACACCGTCCAGATTCGACCGATCGACAAAACCGAGGGCCTCTCTGGTCAGCGAGTCGCTCGACCTGTCGCAGGGATGAATCACGAGCTCATAGCCCAGCTCACGGCATACACTCAACGCGCCGCGCTGTGCTTCGTCGGTGTACAGCGGGTCTCGATTGTCATAGATCATGCCCACCAGATAGGAGCGTCTGGCCGCGAGACCCCGGGCCTGCACATTCGGCCTGTAGCTCAATTCATCGATTACGCTCTGAACTTTCTCCCGAGTCGCCTTCCGCACCATCGTGGAGTTGTTGATGACGCGCGAGACGGTTCGTTTCGAGACTCCCGACAATCGAGCAACGTCACTGATCGTCGACGGCTGTTTGTGCTCGTAGCTCATGTCAACTTCCGATCAGTTATCCGCCGCGCACCGATTTGAGCCTGACCATCGAGCGATGATCCGCCATTCTATTGCCAACGGCGGGCCAACCTTCCAACGAGTGGAGCCGCTACAGATCCTCCTCAGACTCTCCTGCATGTATGGCTCGAGGCAACCATCACCCGGAGCCGAGCCGGGCGAAGAACGGGTGTTTACCGCGGCCCAGATTCCTTCGCCCAGAATCGACCCGTCGCGAAACGTCAGCAAAAAGAGGCCCGCAACCCCCAGCCGGCATAGCCAGCCAGGGGTTGCAGAGCATCAGGGAGGTCTCTAGAAGTTGAAACGCACTCCCAGGAAGACCTGGCGGCCCGTTTTGTTGTACTCACGTACCAGGTTCATCGTTCCGTCGCCGGTTGTGTACAACCGCTCCTTCTCGTCCGTCAGATTGATGCCTTCCAACGTCAGCGAGAAGGCTTTACTGAGATGCCAGAAGGCGCTCAAGTCCCAGCGCACGGGACCTGTCGTGCCATGGGAGATGTTGCCGTTGCTCCCGGTGTTGTCGGTGATGTAGTCGTCCCGATTATTCACGGACACTCGGATACCAGCCTTGGGGACTTCATAGTACAGCGTTGCATTCCAGGAATTCTGGGACATCCCTTCCAACGGCACCGTCACTATTTCGTCATTACGAATCACTTCTGTTTCGGCGTCGACATACGAGTAGTTGCCGACAAAGCCGAAGTTCGACAGGATACCGGGCAGACCCCTGAAGGCCTGCTGATACACCAGCTCGAAACCCTTCAGTTTCGTGCCGTCGGTGTTGGCAGCCGTACTGTATGTCCAGATCAGACTCGGATCCAGCAATTCAGGCTGTTCGGGATACACCGATGCCACACCGGGGTAATCCACGGCCCGCAGGGGCTCTTCCGTTGACGGCGATGAGATGAAGCTATCGATGTCCTTGTAGAAAAAGGCCAATCCCAACACGGCTTCTTCGGTGAAGTACCACTCGAGACCCAGGTCGAGATTGTCCGACAGCAAAGGATCCAACTGGGAGTTGCCGCCGCTGACCGTGAAGTTCACATCGCCATAACCCTTGGCCGGCGCCAGTGAAGAGAGGGAGGCGCGCGTCATCGTGCGGCTCACACTGGCGCGCAAGACGAGGTCCGTCGTGAGATCGTACGCGAAATTCACCGATGGCAGCACGTTGCTGTAGGAGTTCGACTCGGTATTCGATATCTCGGATGTGAGCCAGCCCGTGGCATCCGTATCGGTTTTCACATACCGGGCGCCAACATTCAGACGGAGGCTGTGGGTCCCTCCCACCAGGGCAAACAGGCTGTAGTCGGCATACGCACCCATGGTCTTTTCATTGACATACCATGTTGCTCTGCCCGGACCGCGATACAGCTCGAAGCCGTCACCATATCCGTATGCCTCCTTGGCCTCGTCATAGTCCAGAACCACGAAGTCCAGGTCGGTTGCACTGCCATAACCGCCGACATCCACGTAGTCGAACACATAGCCTATGGAATCGAGGCCTTCCGGCGGGGGGTCTGCAGCTTGCCGATACTGCACGCTGTTCACGTCGCGGTCATTGTAGATCGCACCGAACTTCAAATAGTGCTTTCCATCCTCATCAACGTCCCAATCCAGATCGAGCCGCGCGGTTTGGTTCTTGCGGTCAACCTGGTTCCGTTCAAATCGTTCGTTGTCCATGATGAAGAAATTGTTCGGGTCGGTGACATCGATGTCGTAGTGAATTGCGGCCACATCCGGGTTCCCGGTGAAATCATACGAGAAGCCGTTTCCCCCAAATGTTTCGATGTTCACGCGGAAGTAGTCCTGTTCGAAATCGGACTGGGCCTGACCGATCACACCGGTGAGCTTTACTTTGTCACTGAGGTCCCAGGTGAAATCTGCCAAGAACTGGTCGAACTTCGTGTTGTCGACTGTCTGTCGGCTTTCAGTCCGCAAAGCTACCCCTTCAAAATCGCCGGCCACGGCATACAGACCACTACCGTCGCTGGCCACGGTGACGTCGGTCGGCGTGATCGCCGGGTAGCCCCAACTTCCGCTGCGGCGGAACTCCCCAAAGGAATTGTAGCTGTTGGTTGTGTGGTCGAACTCCGAGTGCACCCAGGTCACAGCGAATTCAAACTCGTCACTCGGGCGGAACTGCAACGCGGCACTGAGGCCCAGGCGCTCCTGGTCATGACGGAAGCTGTCTTGGCGGGGCAAACGCGGGTACCACAGATCATGGAGCTCTTCATCACTGAGGTCCGTTTCGTTGCCGGCGAAGTCCCGGTCAGGCTTTGCCCAGCGTACGGTCCCGAAACCATCCTGCCACGAGGTACGCTCCGTGTATGCGGCGGAGAAGAGAAACCCCACGGTTTCTGCCTTGTTGGTGGTGCTCATCGTAAGCGTCGCACGTGGATCGACCGTATCCGACAGGTCGTTGTAGCCTCCCTGGAGGGTCGCTGCACCACGAAAGCCGGGTTTGTCCAGCGGGCGCGCGGTGTACATCTCGACGGTACCCGCGACACCACCCTCTTCAATGGAGGCGACGGCCGACTTGTTGATGTCGATGCGATTGAAGAGCTCGGCGGAAAAGACGTTGAAGTCGAACGACCGACCCCGGTTGACACCGCCGGAGCTGTCAAGGCCGCCAGTAGAAGCCGGCACTTCCATGCCGTTCAGCGTGACACGTGTGAAGCTCGCGCCAAGACCGCGCAGTGACATCTGGCGACCTTCGCCGCCCTCGCGGACGATGGCCACGCCCGGCACACGCTGGAGAGCCTCTGCAAGATTGAGGTCGGGCATCTTGGCGATGTCCTCGACCACGATGCTGTCTCGGGTGTTGACAGCTTCTCGCTTGAGCTCCACGGATTGTTCCAAGCTGTAGCGGAAACCCGTGATCACGATTTCTTCCTCGAAGACTACCGGCTCTTCGCCTTCTGGGACTTCTTCGACGGCCCCTTCGTAGGCCGCTCCTTCCTCTTGAACTTGAGGCTCTTCTTGTTTTGGATCTTCGGGTTCTTGCGCCAAAGCCGGTTGGATACCGGCCGTGGCAACGAGCAGTCCGACGATTGTCACGACAACCAAATAGCGTGACAGCAAGGATCGAGCACTTTGCATTTTTCTCCCCCTTTTCCTAGGTCCGATCAGGTCATATTCCTTGTTCCAAACAGGTCATTCCCGGAATCTGAAAATTCGTAACGGCCTCGTGCACCTCCCCTCGCGGTTCCAAATTCCAACGGATGTCTTCGATTGCACATAGCACCGATTATCACCGGGTCAGCACAAAATGCAAGAAAATTCTGCCACCGGTGGCAACGTGAGACCTCTTCGCAACGTGAATGATGTGCCACTTGAAAAAAATTCTCTCTAAATTATTGATAACACGGTGGTTCGGAAGTATATACCTTCCGGGTGGAAGATTAAAATCTTCAAATTACTGTATTGGAATTTAACGAATTCGACTGGTCTGTCGACCCTCGGCCGACCCATTAACCTCAATTTTCTGCCACCGGTGGCCATTCCGATCAAACGTCGCTACAATGACGGCATGACGTACAAACGCCGCATCGGCAATCAGGTCCGTGTCAGTCTGATCTCGTTACTGTTGCTGCTCGGGGCCTGGCCCACCCGAGCCCAGGATCCTGCTCCTGGCCGGGTGGACTGGGACTTGATCGAGACCATCGTCTCCCGCATCGAAGGCCCACAAATCCCAGCGCAGGTTTACCGCGTGGTCGACTTCGGGGGCGTTGCTGACGGCGCGGCGGATGCGCGCCCCGCCATCCTGGCGGCCATCGCGAGGGCGTCGGCTGAAGGTGGCGGACGCGTGGTGCTTTCGCCGGGCGTCTGGCGCAGCCGCGGCCCGATTCACCTGCAGAGCCGCATCGAGCTCCATCTCGAGCGTGGAGCGCACCTGCTGTTCTCGCCCGACCCGCAGTACTACCTGCCGGTGGTCGAGACCCGCTGGGAGGGAACTCGGGTACTGAGCTACTCGCCGCTTATCTACGCCCGGGACGTGGAAGACGTGGCCATTACAGGCCCCGGCACCATCGACGGCAACGCACAGAGCGGCTTCCACGGCTGGCATGGCCGGGCGGAGCCCGACATGCTGCGCCTGCGCCGCATGGGCTTCACTGGTGTGCCGTTGGAAGAGCGGGTGTTCGGAGCCGGCACGCATCTGCGGCCGCCGCTCGTGCAGCTCGTGCGTGCCCGCCGTGTGAGGCTGGAAGGCTACACGGCCGTGAACTCGCCATTCTGGGTCAACCACCTGGTCTACTGCGAGCACGCCACGGTGCGCGATTTGAACGTGAATAGCCTCTTTCCGAACAACGACGGCGTGGACGTGGACTCGAGCCGCTGGGTGCTGGTGGAGGGATCGACCTTCCGCACCGGGGACGACTCGGTGGTGGTCAAGTCGGGCCGCGACCTCGACGGTCGCACCGTGGCCATGCCCAGCGAGTATGTGGTCGTGCGCAACAATGACATGGGTGGTGAGGACGGCATCGCGCTCGGCAGCGAGATGTCGGGGGACATCCGCTACGTGTTCTTCACCGACAACGTGCTTCGCTCAGGGGACTCGGCCATTCGCTTCAAGGCCAACCTGGACCGCGGCGGCACGGTCGAGCACGTGGGCGTACGGCGCTTCAAAGTGGGATCCTTCAACCGTCTGTTCTGGTTCCAGCTCAACTACCCCAGCCAGCTGGGCGGCAATTTCCCTTCCACCTATCGCGACATCGTCTTTGAGGACTTCGAGGTGGAGGACGTGGGCACGCTGTTCGAGGCCCACGCGCCTGAGCAAGCACCCCTTCGAGACGTGCTGTTGCGCGACGTCAGCGCGGTCTCAGCGGAGCAGACCCTGGTGCTCGAGAATGTCCAGGGCCTGCGCTTCGAAAACGTGACGGTGGCGGGCCAATCGGTGGGTGCGCCAGGCGACGGAATCTCACCGCAATCAACCAAGACCGAGAGAGAGGTCCATCCATGAAAGTACAGTACACGGCTGATCCCATTCGTTTTGCCCGCATGACCACCGAGGAGGTGCGTGAGAGCTTCCTGGTCGACGCGCTCTTTGCCGAGGACCGCATCACAATGGTTTACAGTGATGTGGATCGCGCGATCGTGGGCTCCGCGGTCCCGGCAAAGAAAACCCTTTCCCTGGAATCCGCACCGGAGCTGCGCGCCGACACCTTTTGCGAACGTCGCGAGCTCGGCATTCTCAACATCGGCGGCGCCGGCACCGTTACGGTCGATGGCACGGAATACCCCATGGGCGGGCGTGATGGTCTCTACGTGGGACGCGGTAGCAAAACCATCACCTTTGCCAGCGATGGGGGCCAGAAGCCGGCCCGATATTACCTGCTGAGCTACCCGGCCCATACGACCTATCCCACGGCCCACATCAAACAGACCGAGGCCGAACCCGTGGAGCTTGGCAGCGTGGAAGGTGCGAACAAACGAACCATCTACAAGCTCATCCACGCTGACGGCGTCAGGAGCTGCCAGCTGGTCATGGGTTTCACCGTGCTGGAACCGGGCTCTGTGTGGAATACCATGCCCCCCCACACCCACGAGAGGCGCATGGAGATCTACTTCTACTTCGACCTGCCCGAGGACGGGCGCGTATTCCACTTCATGGGGCCTCCCGAGGCCACTCGGCACATCGTGGTGGCGGACGGTCAGGCCGTAATCTCGCCGAGCTGGTCGATTCACAGCGGCGTGGGCACGGGTGCCTACACCTTCTGTTGGGGCATGGGCGGCGAGAATCAGGCCTTCGACGACATGGATCACCTGACCATCGATCAGCTGAAGTGAGGTAAGTCATGATATTGGATCAATTCAAACTCGACGACAGAGTCGCGATCGTCACGGGCTCGGCTCAAGGCCTCGGCCAGGGAATTGCGCTGGGACTCGCCGAAGCCGGCGCAGACGTAGCTCTCGTGGACATCCTCGACATGTCGGAAACCAGGGAGCAAATCGAGTCGTTGGGACGCCGTTGCGTGGCCATCACAGCGGATCTCATGGAAACGGCCTGCATCCCGGCGATCATCGACACGACGGTCAAGAAGCTGGGAGGAATCGACATTCTCTTCAACAACGCCGGCATCATCCGCCGGGCTCCCATCACAGAGTTTACGGAGAAGGACTGGGATGACGTGATGAATATCAACATCCGCACCCTCTTCTTTCTCAGCCAGGCCGTCGGCAAGGTGATGATCGAACAGGGACGCGGCGGCAAGATCGTCAACACCGCGTCCATGCTCAGTTTCCAGGGCGGCATCCTGGTGCCCTCCTACACGGCATCCAAGAGTGCGGTCATGGGCCTGACCCGTCTGCTGGCCAACGAGCTCGGTGCGCATGACATCAATGTCAATGCGATCGCCCCGGGATACATGGCCACAGAGAACACCAGGGCCCTGCGCGAAGATCCGGCTCGAAACAAGGCCATCCTGGAGCGCATCCCCGCCGGACGCTGGGGGACCCCGCAGGACTTGCAGGGCGTGGCCGTGTTTCTGGCGTCGGCCGCATCGCAATACCTACAGGGCTATACCATTGCCGTTGATGGCGGCTGGCTGGCGCGGTGAAAGGACCAATCCCATGAAAATGTCACACCTTTCTTCTGCACTGTTCATTGTTCTGCTCCTTTGCGGCTGCGCAGCCGAACCGCAGGGTGAAGCGGTCGCCCGCCTTGAAGTCTCCAACCCCTCCGCATTTGCGAGGCCTGACACGCTTGTCGTTCTTTCGCTGAATGAGCTGGGCGTGACGGCGGGCCCGTTGCAGGTTTGGGAAGGCGATGCGGCACGGCCCACACAGCTGCTGGACGATGACGGTGACCGCCTCCCAGACCGCCTCGTTTTTCTCGCCGACCTCGATGAAGCTGCGACGCACAGCTTTCTCATCAACGGCCGGGAATCCGGGCTCCCTCAGTCCCAACGTACACACGCCGAGGTTTCAATAAAAGAAGGCGGCGAATGGCAGGGGGAAACCTACGTCGGTGGCACCTTCAAAAACGTCAGTCATCTGAACCCGCCGCCGCAGTACACCGATCACAGCGAATACATACGCTACGAAGGACCGGGCATTGAAAGCGATCTGGTTGGATACCGGATCTATCTGGATTGGCGCAACGGGTTTGACATCTTCGGCAAGAAGACATCTGAGATAGTGCTGCAGACTGTAGGGCTGGATGGCTATGACAGCTACCACGAGATGTCCGATTGGGGCGCTGACATCCTCAAGGTTGGTCAGAGCCTGGGGATGGGCGGCTACGGCTATTGGGACGGCACCAAGACCGTATTGGTCTCTGATGTGGCAGAACGCTCCGTAACCATCAGATCGGACGGTCCCATCCACTCGGCCCTCGAGATCGACTACAAGGCATGGAAAACCGGTACAGCAACCGTGGATCTCAAAACCACGTTGTCCATGCAGGCCGGGAGCCCGATGGTCGACGTCACGCTGGCGACCTCTGCCCAACTCGACAATCTCGCCATCGGCCTCGTCGCCCATCCGGGGACCGAGCTGATGATTGGTGACATGGATGTCACCGGCCAAGCCTGGAGCTACATGGCGACCTTTGGCCCCCAGACCCTGTTCGAAGACAACCTGGGCATGGTGGTCCTGTTCAAGAAGAACGACCTTGTCTCGCAGGCGCGGGATGAGAGCAGTCACGTGCTGGTGATGCGACCGCGCGGAACGGAGCTGTCCTATGCGTTCGGTGCTCTGTGGTCCGGTCGAGAGGGCGGCGTTCAGACCCGTGCGGAGCTGGAGGCCTTTCTGGCGGCTGAGGTTGAACGGCGCACCTTGTCCCCCCGACTCCGCTTGAAGACGGAAGCGGCGCGCAGTGTCGGTGCGGTGGAGCCAGAGCAGATCTCGATCCGCTTGGCGGAGTCGGAGATGGACCGCCGCGGCGAGAGCCTTTCCTACGGCGGTTGGGACGTTGTGAGGTCGCAGCCCAGCAGCTGGACATATACCACTGGCCTTCTGATGCAGTCGATGGATGAGGTCTCGAAAGAAACCGGCGACCCTCGTTTTGCGGAATACGCCAAGGCGACGATCGACAGCTATATCGCTGAAGATGGCACCATCCATACCTACGAGGCTGATCTGTTCAACATCGATCACATCAACTCAGGCAAGATGGTTCAACGCCTTTATGCGAGGCACGGTGACCCCGAATACCGCACCGCCATCGATGCGCTGGCCGCGCAGCTGAACGATCACCCTCGCACATCCGAGGGCGCGTTCTGGCACAAACAACGCTATCCGCACCAGCTGTGGCTGGACGGTGTGTATATGGGAATGCCTTTCCTGGCCGGAGTGGGTGTCATGGAGGGCGACGACGAGAAGATCGAAGAGTCGGTGCGGGAGTTTGAGATCGCGCGATCCCATCTGCGCGACCCGCAAACGGGGTTGTACTACCACGCCTGGGATGAGGCCAAAAAGCAGAATTGGGCTGACTCGGAGACCGGTCGATCGCACTATGTCTGGGCGCGAGGGCTCGGTTGGTACGCCATGGCGCTGGTCGATATTCTCGATGTGATTCCGCCCGAAGACACCGAGCTGCGGGCACCGATACTCGAGATCATTCCTGACCTGGCGGAGAGTTTGATTCAATCCCAGGACGCCACGGGCGTATGGTTTCAAATCATGGATATGCCCGACGAGCCGGGCAACTATCGGGAAGCTTCGGCTTCATCGATGTTCACCTACTTCCTGGCCAAGGCCATCAACAAAGGGTATCTGGCGGAATCGTTCAAACCGGCCGCCGAGAAGGCCTTTGCCGGCCTGGTCGACGAGTTTGTCGCAGTCGATGCCGATGGCTCTTTTCACCTGACAAACAACTGCGAGGTGGGCGGTCTGGGTTTCGGCCGGGATGGGAGTTACCGCTACTACATGAGCGAGCGCGTGGTCAAGGACGACCCCAAGGGCCTTGGTCCAGCCATCATGGCGGGACTGCAGGTGGCTGAGCTGTCAAGCGAGTCCGATTGACCCGGCTTTCCTGCGAGCCACCTGCAATATACAACGATCGCGCAAGGGCGGGTATGAAACCCGCCCCTACGTATATCCTGCAACCATTTGTAGGGGAGGATTTTATACCCTCCCATTACGACTACTCGCCGGCAGGTTGGATTACGACGTTTTGCAGCAGGAGATCCTCTACGTGCTCGAGGACGCTGCCGCTGCTCACCGAGTGGAAGGAGCTGTCTCGGACCACGAGTCCTCGCAACGGCGCTCCCTCGAGTCCGCGGATGAAGAACGCGTACCGCGCCTGACGGACGGTCAGACGTTCGACGAGGATATTCCGGATCATCGGCATAAAGTCGCCGGCCGCGACCTCCTCGTACTGCATATCGATATCGATGGCCGAGCCGGTTTCACCGATCTCGACGTCGCGCACGAAGACGTTCTCGATCACGCCTCCACGAACCGCGTTGGTCTTGAATCGGATCCCTCGATCGAGTTCGGGGCTGCTCATCTCGTTCTGCTCGACAAAGACGTCGCGCGCGCTTCCGCTGATCTCGCTACCGATGGTCACGCCGCCGTGCCCCGCTCGCATCCGGCACCCCCGGACCACGATGCGCTCGGAAGGGGCATTGAGCCGTCGGCCGTCGGCGTTGCGCCCCGACTTGATGGCGATGCAGTCGTCCCCGGTATCGAAGAGCGAGTTCTCGATCAGGACATCAGTCGAAGACTCCGGATTGCAGCCGTCGTTGTTGGGGCCATCGGAGATCGCTTTCACGTCACGGATGGTGACGTTGAGGGAGAGCACCGGGTGGATGAGCCACATCGGAGCATTCTTGATCGTGATGCCTTCGATCAATACGTTTTCGCAGCGATAGGTCTGCAGGAACGATGGCCTCAGGTAGTGGCCGGCGCCGTAGACCCTCTCGGCAACCGGGACACCGGCCTCGGCCTGGGCGAAGAGCTGATCGCGGTCGGGCTTCTGGCTCTGGGGGTTGTCACTGCTCTTCCAGGGCCACCAGTTCTGCGGCCCGGCCTGGCCGTCGAGGGTTCCCTTGCCGGTGACCGCGACGTTCTTCTCGCCGTAGGCGTACACAAGAGGCGAGTAGTTCATCAACTCGACGCCTTCCCAGCGCGTGAAGACAACGGGCAGGTACGCGGCGGGGTCCTGGATGAACCGAATGGTCGCGCCTTCTTCCACGTGGAGGTTGACGTTGGACATCAGGTGAATGGCGCCGGTGAGATACTCCCCGGCAGGCACGACCACGCGACCTCCACCGGCTCCCGCACAGGCGCCGATAGCGGCGCGAAACGCGGCAGTGGCGTCGGTCGTCCCGTCTCCCAAAGCGCCGAAGTCAGTCACCGGAAAATCACGATCGGGGAACACTGGTGCCGTGATCCCGGCGAGGATGCCGGGCAGACGCTCCCAGGGATCCGACGGTACGGTGGCTGGCCGCTCGCTACAGGCGTAGGCGCTCAGAAAGGCGGCGACGAGAGCTGCCACGCTTGCAGCTGCGGCCGAGTGTTTTCTCATAGGGCAACCTCCATTTGCAGGATCGAGGATGGGTGGCATTCACATTTGTAGATTATGGAACGAAGATCTCCTGCCAATCTGCAGCGATCACAGAGTACCAGTCGCGGAGGGCGAAGAATGCCAGCTTTTTGGTGCCGGTTTCGCTGACCACTCCCTTCCGGTTCCAAAAGTCCTGGTACCGGCCGTGGAATCGTCGCGGTGAACGGAAGTCTTTGAGAATCCAGGGTGATGCGCCGCGCAGGAAGGGAATGTTCTCGGCCATCGCCAGGGTCTGCCGATAGAAGTAATCCTGGTACTCCTCCGTCCAGCGCTCATGTTTGGGACCGTGGTGGCCGGCTTTCGCGCCGGCGCCGAACTCCGAGAACATCATCGGTTTCTCGTACGGGGTTTCCCAAGTGATGTCCGTGATGTGATCGATGTGCCGGTCACCGTACCAGCCCTCGTACTCGTTGACCGCGAGGATGTCGAGGTGTTCACCGAGGGGATCGTCGACGATGATCACGTCACCTTCCTTGCGGGTGCGGTCGAGGGCGGCCGACACCAGTCGCGTAGGGTCGAGCTCGCGCACCCGGTCGATAATTTCACCCAGGAAGGCGTTGCGCGCTTCGTTGATCGGTGTCTCATTGGCGACCGACCAGACGATGATCGATGCGCGGTTGCGGTCGCGGAGAACATTCTCCGAGACCATCCTCACGGCCAGCTCCCGTGTCGGCGGGTGAGTGAAGGCGATTGACCAGTAGACCGGCACCTCGGACCACACCAGGAGGCCGAGTCTGTCGGCAGTCCGGGTCATGCGTTCGGAGTGGGGGTAGTGGGCCAAACGGACAAAGTTGCAGCCGAGCTCCTCTTTTGCCAGCCGGAGCAGGGCCTCGGCCTGCTTCCAGTCCATTTTCCGTGTTCCGACCAGGCCGAGTGATTCCTCGTGAATTGAGATGCCGCGCAGGAAGGTGGGCTCGCCGTTGACCAGGATGTCGCGGCCCCTGACCTCGATCGTACGGAAGCCAATCTCTTCCTCGATGGTGTCGAGGGGGCTCGTGACCACCACCCGGTAAAGCTTTGGATTGGATGTAGACCAGCGTTCGAGCCCTTCGGGCTCGAAGGTGATCTTCGCCGTACCCGAGGCGTCGGCCGTGAGCTCGGCTTCAAACGAAAGCTCCGGGACTGCGACCGTCAACCGTGCGCCGGCTGCGGCGGGTCCGGAGAGCCTGATATCACCGAGGATGTTCGTGCCATCGTCGGAAAGGCGGATGAAGTAGCTGTGGATAAAAGTCTTTGGCACTTCGACCAGCCACACGGGACGGGTGATGCCGCCGTAGTTCCACCAGTCGTAGTCAACCTCGGGCACCGTCAGCGCCGTGTGGGTGTTGTCCACCGCAACCGTGACGGCGTTTCGGTTCGACTCGGAGAACCGATTGGTGATTTCGAAGGCAAAGGGCGTGAATCCGCCTTTGTGCTCGCCGACCTTTTCGGCGTTGAACCACACGTGGGCTTGGTAGTCGGCGGCCTCGAAGTAGAGGAAGTAGCGTTTGTCCGGATCGGGGAAAAAGTCGAACGTGCGCCGGAACCACACCATCCCCTGGTAGAGCTCGAGCTCCGGGACGGCCGAATTCCAGTCCGACGGCACCTGCATCACTCCCTGCTGGCCCCAGTCAAATTCGAACAACGGGCCGCCCGGTTCCTGCCGTTTCTCGGCTGCAAAGATGTAGCGCGAGCTCTCGTTGGAGGCCAGCCCCATCTGGAGTGGGTCGACGATGTAGCGCCACTCGCCTGAGAGAGAAGTTCGCTCCCGTCCGAAGAGATTGCCGAGAGTTTCGTCCACTGCGGTTCCGGCAAATGCGGCCGCAGAACTCAATACGAAGCCGAGAGTGAGGAGATGAGATCGTTTCATCGGGACGGGACCTCCATCAGTTCGCTCGCGAGTATGACATCAACAATGTCATTTAGACGTCGGTAGTATAGTTGGACAGACCAATAAATGTAGTGTGCCTGCATTTCGATCTCCTGCCACGAGCAATGTTGATGGTCTGAGAATGTAAATATAGTCAGCATTATGTTGCATTTTCAGTGAAATACAAATCCTCAGAATTGAGCAAAAATTTGAATTTACAATTTTCACCATCGGTGTTAAATTTTCAGATGTGGTCAGACCAATGAGAAAGCAAGCCAAAGCTCCGGATGAGATCGCCAGCGCGCAAAACATCCAAAGTCCGCCCGTTGCCGCCAAGATGGTAGTGGCCTATGTGCGACGGCTCATCGAGAGTGGGGATTTCAGGGCCGGTGACAAATTACCGCCGGAGAGAGAGCTCGCTCGACTGATCGGTGTCAGCAGGGCAACCGTGCGTGCCGGTCTCCAGTCACTGGCGACCGTCGGTGTCGTCGATTCACGGCGAGGCGCGGGTACCTTTGTTGCCGATGGTCCGCCACTTCTGGATGTGAATCCGTTGTCGCTTTTCTCTGCTCTGCACGGCATACCTCAGGATGAGCTCTTCGAGGCCCGGAGGGTGATCGAAATCGATCTTGCGGGGCTGGCGGCGGAACGCGCCGGTGGAGACGAGCTGGCGGCGATCTCAGAAGAAGTCATGGAGATGTTCGCCTCGGTCGATGACGTACAGCGATTCCTGGTCCACGACATTCGCTTTCATCGAGCGGTGGCAGCGGCGGCACGAAACCCTTTGCTGGGAGCGATCATGGAGATGGTGGCCGACCTTTTTTACGAACATCGGAAAACGACGGTCGACCGCTGGCAGCGAGCCCCCGAAGCTGCGGAACAACACCGCCGCATCTACCAAGCGATCAAGGCTCGGGACGTGGCAAAGGCGCGGTTCGAGATGGGCGACCACCTGAGGTGGGCGCAAAAAGACCAGCAGGAGGATTGAGGCGTGAAAATCGTCGTCGCGGCCGACAGCTTCAAGGGCAGCATGAGAAGCGACGAGGCGGGCTCGATCATCGCCGACGGGATCCGCGCGAGTCTGGGAAACGCCGAGATCAAGGTCATCCCGGTGGCCGATGGCGGTGAGGGTACGACCGACGCGGTGGTCCGAGCCACAGGTGGAGAGACTATAGAGGTCGCCGTCATCGGTCCCCTCGGTGATCCAGCGACGGCTCACTACGGGCTCTTGCCCGATGGTCAGACTGCGGTCATGGAGATGGCATCCGCCAGCGGAATCGAGCTCGTGGCAACCGATCGGCTGGACCCGATGCAAGCAACGACCTACGGCACCGGTGAGCTGATCCGTGCGGCAGTGGCGTCAGGCGTTCACGAGATCATCGTCGGTGTCGGCGGCAGCGCGACAGTCGACGGTGGCACCGGGATGGCCCAGGCGCTGGGTTATCGGCTGCTCACGGCCGACGGGTCCGAGTGCCGGAGGGGCGGAGAAGCCCTCTCGACGATTGCGGCGATCGAGATTGATGGAGTTCTCCCGGCCCTCACTGAGTGTCGGATCCGAGTCGCCTGCGATGTCACCAATCCATTGTTGGGGGAACATGGCGCGGCGAGAATCTTCGGGCCCCAGAAGGGGGCGACTCCCGAGATGGTGGAGCTTCTCGAGAAGGGGCTCGAGGGTCTCGCGGGCGTGTGGCAACGTCAGGGACTCCTCGACGATGTCGAGAGCCCGGGTGACGGCGCTGCTGGCGGTCTCGGCGCGGGTCTGCGCGCCTTCTGCAAAGCCGAGATGGCGTCCGGCGCCGATTTGGTGGCGCACATCACCGGTTTCGATGAGGAGATCCATGACGCCGCCATTCTAGTGACCGGCGAGGGACGGACGGATGAGCAGACCGCCGGGGGTAAGCTGTGCGCGGTCCTCGCCGCCAAGGCGAGGAAAGCCGGCGCGAGTACAATACTCATCTCGGGCGCTCTTGACGGCGATCTCGGGGAATTCGACGGTCTTTTCGACGCGGTTTTTGCCGCGGTTCAGGATGTATGTTCGCTCGACGAAGCGATCGGGCGAGGACGAAGAAATCTGTTCATGACTGCAAAAAATGTTGGGCGGATCCTGGCCATGGGCCGGGGTCTGGTGGAGGCGAAATGAAGGTACGTGATCAACTCGAGGCCCTTCGGACGATCGAAGCAAATGACGATGGCGCCACCATGCTCGTTGACCTCGGCTCTGACAGCGGAGTCGAGGTCGTACGACGGTCTGTTCGCTGGGTGCCGGGGGGAGCCTTGATGATAGCGCTGGACAGGGGTCGCCGAAAGGTCCTTGCGGTCGATCTGGAGGAAACCGGGGTGGCGGCGCACTTCACGGGTGATCGCCGGCAGGTGGAACCGGACATCGAGACATGCCTCGGCGACCTCAACCACGCGAACGCGGTGGCGGTGCGCGAAATGTGTGATGGCGCCCGGCCTCAACCCCTGGGCCTCGATGACTCCTTTGGACTCGGCGACCGGCTCGGGATCGCCGGCCAGGCACATCTGCG
>Ga0316193_10000723_pt1 | contig 21127 bp, 13 predicted proteins | sample MerIslsedime2_MG_FD_207735 | JGI IMG/M metagenome (GOLD analysis project Ga0316193, IMG submission 207735) | Coastal sediment microbial communities from Maine, United States - Merrow Island sediment 2 | ecosystem: Environmental > Aquatic > Marine > Coastal > Sediment | place: USA: Maine... | reverse complement strand
AAGAGTGAACAGAGCCTGCATGTTCTGGGCGACAGGAAAGTAGGCCGTCGGGGTAGCTTCGGTGCGCAGATCGTGCTGCTTGAAGTTCCCCACCATGCCGACGATCTCGATGTCTTGGCTGGTGTCATCGCCATCGACACCGAAACGCTCGCCAATGGGCGATCGGCCCCCGAAGTAACGACGAGCGAAGGCCTCGTTGACGACCGCCACCTGCGGAGCGCCTTCAGCGTCGCTCTCGGCGAGGGGTCGTCCGAGCAGAAGCCGAGCCCCGATGGTCTCGAAATAGCCGGGTGTCACGAGGTCGTTCTCGATCAGGGCCTCGGAGTCGGTTTGGGGTTGGTAACCATCGATCGAGATCGCGTTTACGTAGCGGCCGCTGCCGAAGGGTCCCAAATAGGCAATGCTGGCCGATTCGACTTCCGGCAGTGCCTCGACTCTGGCCAGCAGATCTCGATACAGGCCCGGGAGTTGCTCTGGCGTGTACCCACCACCCTGAGGATCGATGTAGGCGGCGAGCAGTGCTTCGTGGATGACGCCGGTCTCCTCACTTCTCAAGTTCTGGAGACTGGCCACCAGCAGACCCGCGGCAACGAGTAGAGGCAGAGAGATCGCAACCTGAGAGACCAGGAGGATCTCCCGCAGTCCCCAGCCGCGGCCGGGGTCGTCGGAAGCTCCGCCTTCGCTTTTCATCGAGGCGGTCAGATCGGTTCGTGTGGCGCGCAGCGCCGGGATGAGACCGAAGAGCATCACGCTCAGGAGCGAGACGACGAGCGTGAATCCCAGGACTCGGAGGTCGAGCCCCACGTCGATGGGGACGGCGCGGGTCGAAATCAGGCTAAGGAGCAGGGAGATCAACCACCGCGCCACGAGCAACCCCATTGCGCCGCCCACGAGAGCCAGGATCAGGCCCTCGGTGAGGAACTGGCGCAGCAGCCGATTGCGCGTCGACCCCAGGGCCATGCGCAGTGCCACCTCCTGCTCGCGAGTCGCCGCCCTTGCCAATTGCAGGTTACCGACGTTGGCGCAGGCGATCAGCAAGACGAGGCCGACCACCGACATCAGGAATACGAGGGGTCTCGAGTACCGTCTCCGGAGCGGCGAGAAGCCCTTGGCGAACGGCTCCAACTCGGTCGAGAGAGCGGCGATCGTGCGCTTCGACTCTTCAGAGAGCTCGGAGCCCGCAGCGTCGGTCACGACCCGACGGAAGATCTCGTTGGTCCTGGCTTCCGCGGCCTGGACGGTGACGCTCGGATCCAGGCGTCCGAGGATTCTCAACCACATCCTCTCCCGGTTGTCGAGGAAGGAAGGTTCCCGCGTGATCTCGGACTGCATCGCGAGCGGTACCCAGAGGTCGGTCGAGAACCCGACCGTGACGCCTTGGAAGTCGGCAGAGGTCACTCCGAGAATGGTGTAACGGGCGCCGCTCAAGTCGATCGTGCTATTGACGATGTCTGGGTCCTGCCCGAACTTCCGGGTCCAGAGTCCATGGCTGATCACGACCACCGGATGAGCTCCGGCAACTCGATTGTCGGCAGGGGAGAGGGTGCGGCCGAGAGCTGCCGGAACGCCGAGCAGGTCGAAGAAGTTGCCGGTCACCAGACGTGCCTGGAACCTCTCCATGGGCTCGCCGGGCACGGGTGCCTCGTCGGTGGCGAAGACGTCGATGGGGTAGCTCGACAGAGCGGCCAGGCCGCTGAAGTACTCACCTTGCTGTTGGAAGTCCTGATACAGGGGATAGGAGAAGAGGCTGGTGTCTCTCTCCTCGGGCGTATCGGAAATCCTCTGTCCCATCTTGGCGTCGGCGCCGAAGACGTAGAGCTCCTCGGGGCTCTCGACCGGAAGGGAGCGAACCATGACGGCGTTCACCAACGTGAAGATCGCGGTGTTGGCGCCGATGCCGAGAGCCAACGTGAGCGTCACCACGAGCGTGAACATCGGGCTCTTGACCAGGGACCGTGCTCCGTAGCGAAGATCCCGGAAGAAGGTCTCGAGAAAGTCGAATGGTGTCTTGGTCGAGTGGCTACTGGTCATCATCGGATCCTTCCTGGTTCGCGCACAGCCGGAACTCTCGCGCTCATGGAATGCATCGGGCGTGCCAGGCGTTACCTTTAACGAATAGCAGGTGTCTGGGGGTCGTCCAGCCTCACGTTGCTGTTCGATCTCGGGATGCACGGTCCCGAAAGCAGACAGCCGCAAGAAGACCCCGGCGGGCTCAGGAGGTATGATCGCACCTCCAATTCGGCGGAGAACCCGATGAGATACCGACAATCGATCCCATTGCCAGCCATCCTTGTCTTGCTTGTCTTGACCGGTCCGGGCCTGATTGCTGCGAAGCCGGCCCCCGACCAGGTTTCCCAGTATGAATGGATGGAAGTCACACGTGTCGTCGCGATCGGTGATCTCCATGGCAGCTATGAAAAGGCGCTCCGCATTCTCAAGGCGGCCGGCCTGATCGATGACGATCTGCGCTGGATAGGTGGCGAAGAGCATCTCGTCATCACCGGCGACGTTCTGGATCGCGGCACGGGTGGCCGGGAGTTGATGGACCTGATCCGACGGCTGCAGGACGAGGCGCAGACGGCAGGTGGCTACGTCCACATGTTGCTCGGCAATCACGAAGCGATGAATCTGATGCGGGATCTGCGCTACGTGAATCCAGAGGCGTACCAGGCCTTTGCCGAGGAGGAGAAGAAAGCGGATCGCAAGGCCGCACTGAAGTCCTATCTGGCGAGTCGCCCGAGGAACGCCAACCGGGAAGTGGCGACCAACGAGTTCGAGAAGAAGTACCCACCTGGCTACTTCGCCCGCCAGCAGAGCCTGAATCCCGATGGCGAGTATGGGCAGTGGCTCCTGGGGCTACCCGCCATCGTGAAGATCAACGACGTGATCTACATGCATGGCGGCTTGACCGAGGAGATCGCGGAGCTCGGGGTCGATGAGACGAATCGGCGCCTGCAAAGCGATTTGCGGGGCCATCTGGAGTCTCGGGGAGTGCTGGAGAGAAGGGGGATCATCGCGCCCTGGATGGAATACGTCGACATTTTGTGGGTCAGACAACAAGGGCGGGAGCAGGCAGACGAGCTGTCGGAAGACCTGCGCCTGGCGATTGGCGGGCTCGTCGGGACCGCCGACAGTCTGATGCTCGGAGAAAGAGGCCCCTTGTGGTACCGGGGCGGCTCTCACGAAGACGAGCGCATCGAGCGCGACAGCCTGGAGCGCACGCTCGAGCTCATGAGCGTCAGGGCGATCGTGGTCGCCCACAGTCCGACGGCGGGCAGGGAGATCACCTCGCGGTTTCAGAACCGGTTGTTCCGCATCGATCACGACATCAGCTCCAGCGAGGCTCTGCAGGCCCTGGTGGTCGAGGGCGACGACATCATGGTCTTGGACGCCTCGACGGGGCGAGCGATCGAGGCTCCAATGGAGCTACCTATCGGCAAGCTCGATCCCCTGGCCGCTGAAGTGTGGTCGGACGGCGACCTGGAGTCGTTTCTGGCGCAGGCAGAGGTCGTCGCCTCTCGCGACCTGGGCCGAGGTAGCACCCGGCCGCGGCTCCTGGAGATGGAGCAGGAAGGCAAGAAGCGGCGCGGGATCTTCAAGACGGTGTCGATCGATGGCGAGTTGGGTCCCGAGAGCCCGGCAGATCGCTATGAGCACGAAGTTGCGGCTTACCTGGTGGATCGGAAGCTCGAACTGGGCCTGGTGCCGGTTTGTGTCCTACGCGAACTGGACGGGGAGCAGGGCTCGCTTCAGGCCTGGGTCGAGGACGCCGTCGATCAGGAGTCGGCCACGGTCTACGAGCTGGAGTTCTTCGAGCGGGATTGGGTCAAAGCGCGGATTGCCGAAGGCGTGGTTTTCGATGCTCTGATCGGCAACAGCGATCGGGGCGCCGACGACATTCTCTGTCCGGTCGCGGGTGACAAGCTGTTCCTTGTCGACCACTCGAAAGCCTTCTCGACCTCGAAGGACATCGGTTGGGAGGCGGAAAGGACGGTGTCGATCGAGCCCAGCCTGATTGCCGCTCTCGAAGATCTCGATCAGGACGCTCTCGAGCAGGACCTGGGTAAACTGCTCTCCGCCGACCAGATCGAGGCACTCCTCGAGCGCCGCGACCAGATCCTCGAACACGTCACCCCGTTGATCAGCGAAGCTGGCCCTTAGGCACTGTCCCACCAGTCAGGGAGTCGCAGTAGTCCAGGCCGAAGTGTCGCCGGCCTCGAAACCGTCTTGGAAGACCATTCCTCCGAGCACTCCGATGGGCGTCGTGCTGATGACCAGATTGTCGAACCAGATACGGTAGCTCTTGGTGGCTTCGGGAAAGTAGTTCCAAACGATGAGGTGGTTGAGGAGCAGCTCCTCCGCGTGCCGCCACAACATGCCGGTGTGATGGGCCACCAGCTCACCGTCGATCCACAGCGCCATCTCGCCGTCGTAGTTGCCGGCCCCGAGCAAGACCGAATTGGCCTGAATCATGGTCTCGACGGAGTACCAGCGCTCCTGCTCCATGGAGACAGGGGTTCCCTGGTTCAGATTGAAGTGGTTGCCCCAGCAGCACTCGAGACCGTTCTCACAAGGTAGCCCTCTGTTGGCACACCCCTGGCAGATGGCGGCCGGGTCCGCGTAGTTGCTGCAGGTCGCTCCCGGATCGCAGCTCATATCGGGAAAGTAGCTGTAGAAGAATGGCTCGCCCGGCAGCTCGTCTGCCACCGTTTCGCGGCTGTCCACCGTCGCACCGTTCAGACACTTGATGCCGTTGGGTCGGCAGCCGGCAGTACCGTGGCAGGACCATGGATCGTTGTCCTGGTCGCCGTGGATGGCGAAGAAGTGGTGCATCGGCCGGTCCCAGGCGGCGTCCCATTTCATGTAGAAGCGCACGTAGACGCGCTCCTCGCCGAAGAACCGATAGCCGAAGCTGGCGCCGTCCCCGTCTGTATCCAGGACCGCCTCGATCGAGCCGCTGCCTTGAAATGTGTGCACGCCCGGCACACCTGCAGTGACGAGCGTCGCGTCGTCTTCGTGCTCCATGCCCGCCCAGGAGTGCGTCTCGAAATCGTTGCAGTAGACCGCCGGGTTCTGCTGGCAGTAAGGCTCGACCGCCGAGAGCGCACCGGCTCCGAGCAGGCCGGCGGACAGGGCCGATAGAGTGATTCGAGACCTACGACGACGGATACCGAGCACGCTCACCTTTGATTTCCAAGGGTACCAGCGCCCCGCAGGTGGCACTGTGAAGCCTCAACGTTCGCTCGCTGGCGGTGACGCACCGTGTAGAATCCCAGCTAAATAGACTGATCGAGATCGTCCAGCAGGAGCCGCGAGGGAGGGGCTCGATGATCGGCGATGCAATAGCGCACTACAAGATCATCCGCAAGCTCGGCAAAGGCGGCATGGGTGAGGTGTTCCTCGCGCGGGACGAGAAGCTTGGTCGCAAGGTTGCGCTGAAGGTTCTGCCGCCGCAAGCCGCTGGAAATCAGGAGAGACTCGAGCGCTTCCGCCGCGAAGCCAAAGCAGTCGCTGCTCTGAACCACCCCAACATCGTCACGATCTACTCGGTCGAAGAGGTCGACGGCCACCACTTCTTGACGATGGAGTACGTGGAGGGCACGACCCTCTCGGAAGCGGTTCCCAAGAACGGACTCTACCTGGAGCGGTTCTTCGAGATCGCGATCGCCTTGGCGGATGCCCTCAGCACGGCGCACGAGAAGGGGATCATCCATCGCGACCTGAAACCCCGCAACGTCATGGTGGATCGGGAGGGGCGGATTCGAGTGCTCGACTTCGGTCTCGCCAAGCTGCTGCCGACCAGGCCTCTTGAAGGGATGGACTCGACGGACCCAACGGAGGTTCTGACGGGTGAGGGAAAGGTTGTCGGTACGACACCCTACATGTCTCCGGAGCAGCTGCGCGGCCGCCACCTTGATGAACGGTCAGACATCTTCTCTTTGGGGATTCTCCTTTATTGGATGTCGACGGGTAGCCATCCGTTCGGGCGCGACAATTCTGCCGATGTCATTTCCGCGATTCTCTCGGTCAATCCGCCATCTGTGGCGGAGCTCAAGGAGGACATGCCGCGCCATCTCGGTCGTGTCATCCGGCACTGTCTTGCGAAGGACCCGTCGCAGCGGTTCCAGACGGCGCTAGATGTTCGCAACGAGCTCGAGGAGCTGCGACAGGAGGTCTCCAGCGGAACAGCTATCGTCAGCTCGGATTCCCTCTTCCCGGTCGAACCCGAGAAGAGATCGAGGCTGTGGCGCGGCCTGGCCCTGGTGGCTGTATCCGTGGTTGCGATCCTGGCGGGGCTTCTGATGGTGCGCAGTTGCGGGAGTCCGCCCCAGGATCTCAAGACTCTGGCGGTTCTCCCGTTTGCCAATCTGACAGGCGATCCCGAGAACGACCATCTTGGAGAGGTCTTCAGCAGCGGTCTGATGGACAGGCTCTCCGACCTTTACGGCGTTCAAATGGTGGGGCGATCGGAATTGGCGAGTCTGATCGAAGATCAAGCGGGTGCCTCCGAGATCGGCAAGCGACTCGGTGTCGGCTCCGTCATCGAAGGCGAGATCCTGCGCGAGGGCGAACGACAGCGAGTCGTTGTCAGTTTGACGGACACGGCGACAGGATTCGTTATGTGGTCGGAGCCCTACACCGCGAGTCCGTCGGAGCTGCTCCATCTGGAGGTGGATGTCGCCCAGGATCTCGAGGCATTTCTCTCCATTCCGCTGACTCCGAAGGAGCGTCGACGGCTGGCCGATGACCCAGCTGCCCTGACTCGCGCCTACTCCCACTACGTACGGGGCCAGCGCTTTCTCGATCAGGCGGATGATCCGAGCGGCCCGGAGTCAGCCGCGGACAACTTCCGGCAGGCCATCCGGCTGCATCCCGATCTGGCGATCGCCCACGCGGCCCTGAGTGAGGCGCTGTGGCAGCTCTACCATCGCGACCTGGATGCAGAGATTCTGAAGCAGGCGGAGGAGCAGGCCCGGGTGGCGCTGGAGGAGGATCCGAACCTGCCTGCAGCCCATGTCGCCCTGGCTCGTGTGCTCCGCAGCACCGGGCAGGTCGAGGCCTCGATCGGGTCTTTGGAGGAGGCGGTGCGGGATCATCCCGATCCCGACCAGGTCTACCGAGAGCTCGCCGAGAGCTACGAGAGGGTCGGTGAATTGGAGGAGGCGGAAGGACACTACAGGACTGCAACTGCGCTCGATGAGAGCGATTGGCTGAACTGGAACAAGCTTGGCGCCCTGCTGACCAAGCTCGGCCGCCTCGACGAGGCGCGGGAAGCCTTCGAGAACGCGGTGCGACTGGCCCCCGGGCACATCAATCGTCCGCTCGAGAACCTCGGGACGCTCTATCTCTACGAGGCCGACTTCGATGCGGCCATCGAGACCTACGAGAAGATACCGAAGCCGATTCCGTACGCCCTGGCGGCCACCAACCTGGCTACGGCCTACTTCTTCAAGGGCGACATGGAGAAGGCTGAGGAGTACTTCGCCCTGGCTGTGGAGCTGGATCCGAAGGAAGCCGAGCTCCGTCGCAACTACGGTGACGTACTCCTTCGACTCGGTGACATGGAGGCTGCCGAGGCCGAGTACCGTGAAGCGGTTGCATTGATGGATGAGGAGCTATCCGTCAGTCCCGGGGATCGGGAGCTCCTGCGCCGACGTGCGATGTATTCGGCCAAGGTCGGCGACTGCACTAGCGCTGTGTCGGAGGCCAACGAGCTGATGACGAGCCTCCCCCAGACGGCATTCGGAGCGCACGAGTTCGCTTACATCTATGCGCTCTGTGGGACGCGTGAGATGGCGCTGGAGGCCGTCCGCGAGGCGATCGCCCTGGGGATCAGCCCCGAATTGCTGGCCCGGGAGGACGAGTTCGCCTCACTCCAGGACGACCCGGAGTTCCAAGCTCTGACCGGCGGTGGGGAAGCGAGCCCGGACTAGATTGAGCTAGTCGGGCTCGCATTGTCGGGCCTAGCTCGGCCCGCCCCCCTTTGTCTGTCCCCTACGGGTGAATGATGCCGCCGGGGTCTGAGACAATCTCTGTACCGTTGGCCAGAGTGAACGTCACGACATAAGGCCAATAGGTCCCGTACTCGTCAGCAGAGCAAGCGGATTGTGGTGGACCGCTGTCATAAGCGACGTTTGGCATCGGATTAGTGGTGTTGTTCGTGACCTTGTAGAGGTTCTCGGTGGATGAAAAGCACCGCAGATGATTCGGCGCGTTGGAGATTGTCAGGGTCTCGCCTGGCTGCAAGGCTCCAGCGAGTCTCCACCGGATCTGGTTGTCATCGCAGTTTGGTCCCTTCTTGTTGCTGCACACTCCCAGATACTTGGGTGTGAACGAGATCGTCCCTTGGTTCTTGTTCACAACAATGTTGACGTTGATCTGAGCCTCTGCTCTAGAAGCCAGACCCAACGCCGTCACCATAACCAGTGCCAACACGATTGTCAGACAGAAGGCTCCCGCAGTCTTACGCATCATCGTCCTCCTTCCCAGAGGAAAAGTGTTCACGGGGCATCCGCCCCGGTTGCAAGGCCATCCAAGTTGTCACGGACTCCCAAGACACTAAGACTTGTTGGTCAGTCCGTCAAGTCGCCCCAGCTCTTCGTCGAGCTTCGACCCACCCCGATGGGTGTTGCGCCCGAGGTTCCGGTCGATGAACTCTGGTTCACGAATAGGATCGGCCCCCGGGACCGGGTACTGTTAGAGCCACACCAGGGCAAAGGAGAGGAAACCATGCGAGTCTGGCGTATCTCGATGTTGAGCATCATCTCGTTGTTCATGCTGGTGACCGGTTCGGTTGCCGAAGTCATCGCGATCAAGGCCGACCGTCTCATCGATGGGACGGGCGGAGCGCGCATAAAGAATGCGGTGCTGCTGATCGAAGGGGACCGGATTACTGCTGTAGGAGCAGCAGGTGATCTGTCGATCCCCGCTGAAGCGCGCGTGATCGACCTCGAGGGGTACACGGTCCTCCCCGGTCTCATGGACTGCCATGTGCACATCAGCGGGGCGCCGGGCGACGGTGGCGACACCCAGAAGCTGAGAGAGTCCGAGGCTCACGAGGCGATATACAGCGTCGCCCACGCCAAGATCACCCTCGAAGCGGGCTTCACGACGATTCGCAATGTGGGCGCCGGGAACTACTCCGACGCGGCCCTGCGAGACTTGATTGCCAAAGGCGTGGTGCCGGGGCCCCGGATGTACGTCGCCACCCGAGGGGTGGGAGCCACAGGAGGGCATGCCGACATCAACGGTTGGAATCCGGCCCTGAATCTGCCCGGCTACGCCCAGATCGCCGATGGTGTCGATGAGCTTCGCAAAGCCGTAAGGACCCAGATCAAGTACGGCGCCGACGTCATAAAGGTCACGGCAACAGGCGGAGTGCTTTCAGCAGGCACGTCTCTGGATGAGCAGCAATACACCCTCGAAGAGCTCCAGGCTGTAGTCGAGACCGCACGAAACCTGGGGGTAAAGGTCGCCGCGCACGCTCACTCACCCGCCGGCATGAACGACGCCATCCGCGCGGGCGTGGCCTCGATCGAGCACGGCAGCCTGGTGGACGATGAGGGCATCCAGCTCATGCTCGAGCATGGAACCTACCTGGTGCCGACTCTCTACACCCTGAACTTCATCATCGAAGAAGGCGAGGCCTGGGGCATTCCGCAGTACTCCATCGACAAGGCCGCATCCCTGGCGGTCCAACAGCGAGAGCGCCTCCGTCAAGCCTATGAAGCAGGGGTGAAGTTCGCCTACGGCACAGACGCCGCGGTTTTTCCCCACGGTCTGAATGCGAAGGACTTCGAGATCCTGGTGGAGGAGCTCGGTGTTCTGCCGATGGCGGCAATTCGCATGGCCACCCGCGACTCGGCGGAGCTGCTCGGCATCGCCGCTGACGTCGGAACGCTCGAGCCCGGCAAGTGGGCCGATGTCATTGCGGTCGCCGGCAATCCACTCGACGACATCACGCTCCTCGAGGACGTCCGCTTCGTGATGAAGGGCGGTGTGGTCTACAAATCCCCCGCCGCCAAATAGGTGCCAGGCGCTTATTTAAATGCGGTGCCTGGCACTTCTTTTGAGACGACGCAGGCGGGGCGCTCAGTCGGAGTTGTAGACTGGCCGCTCTGGAGGTCATCGAAATGCGAAACCACGGCAACCTGGTGATAGCCGTTCTGTTGTTCTCGTTCCTCTGTCTTTCTTCCTCACTCCTGGCCGAGGAATCTTCCGCCAGCTCGAAGGGCTATGCCGAGCTCGTACAGCTGTTCGAGGATTGGCGAGAGTTCCAGCAGCCTGTATTTCGCGATGGGGCGCCTGACTACAGGGTCCCTGCCATGGCGCTGCAGCACCGGGAGCTGGCCGGGTATCAGCGGCGACTGGCGTCGATCGATACCACTGGCTGGCCGGTGGGCCAGCAGATCGACAGCCTCCTGGTGGGCGCCGAAATGAATGGCCTCGATTTCGATCATCGGGTGTTGCGTCCGTGGGTCAGAGACCCGGGCTTCTATTCGGTCGTGATCGACTCGGAAAGCGACACACCTCTGCGCGAAGGTCCCGTGATGGCCGGGGCGATCGAGCTCTGGCGCCTGAGCTTTCCGCTGGCCGACGCCGAGCTCGCGGCGTTGCAGTCGCGCCTTCAGGTCATACCGGCAGTTCTCGAGCAGGCCAAGGGAAATCTGGTGGGCAATGCGCGTGACCTCTGGCAGCTCGGCATATGGAGCCAGCAGGGGCAGAGCCGGATACTTGGCGACCTCGCTGAGGAGCTCGCCCCGGTCCATCCCGAGCTCGTGCCCGACATCGAAGGGGCTCGCCGAGCCGTCGACGACTTCAAGGTCTGGCTGGAGGAGAAGCTGCAATCCAAGACCGGCCCTTCTGGTGTCGGCGTCGAGAACTACACCTGGTATCTGCAAAACGTTCACCTCGTGCCTTACAGCTGGGAGGACGAGCTACGGCTGATGGAGCGGGAGCTCGCCCGTTCGATCGCCCACATGAAGCTCGAGGAGCATCGCAACCGCGAGCTGCCTCCGCTGGAGCCGCCCGACAGCGCCGAGGCTTGGTCTACGCGGGCCGGTGCCGCCATCGAAGACTTCCTTGGTTTCCTCGACGCAGAAGATGTGATGGAGGTCGAGGACTACATGGAGCCCGCACTTCGCGAGAGGGTAGCGGCATTCGATCCACCCGGGAGTCGGCACTTCTTCGCCCAGGTCGATCTGCGGGATCCACGAGTCATGCGCTGCCATCACATCCATTGGATCGATAAGGCCCGAATGAGAGAGGACCCCCATCCGAGCCCGATCCGCCGGGTACCGCTGCTCTACAACATCTGGGACAGCCGGGCCGAGGGGCTGGCGACGGGAATGGAAGAGATGATGGCGAGCGCCGGGCTCCTCGATGACAGCCCGCGAAGTCGGGAGCTCGTGTACATCATGGTCGCCCAACGGGCGGCGCGAGCCATCGCCGGCCTGCGCGTGCAGAGCAATGAGTGGTCTGTGGACGAGGCCGTGATCTTCGCTGCAGAGCAGACCCCGCGTGGGTGGTTCCGGGCGGACGGCAATCTCGTCCTGTTCGAGCAGCAGCTGTACCTCCAGCAGCCCGGCTACGGCACCAGCTACTTGACCGGCAAGGCGCTCATCGAAGACCTGATTGCCGAGCGCGCCCTCCAGCTCGGTGACGACTTCGTGCTGAAGGAGTTCATGGAAGAGCTCTTCGCTTCGGGCGTCATCCCCGTGTCGCTGATTCGCTGGGAGATGACCGGCCGGCGCGACCCGATCCTGTCGCTCGACGAATAGCCCACAAAGAGGTGCCAGGCACTTCTTTAGAAAAGTGGCTGGCACCTCTAGGCGCGGCCACCCTGCTAGGCTGGAGGGGATGCGCGGTAGGTCGGCCGCTGACCCACGTTTCATTCGCCCGCGGAGCGATTTCACTCCTGCGTACTTGAGTACCTGGGAGTCCGGGCTCCTGGCCGAGAAGGTGGAGGCGGCCTTGGAGGAGCTCCGAGTCTGTAGGGTCTGTCCGCGGGACTGCGACGTCGACCGGCTGGCGGATGAGCGGGCGATCTGCAAGACGGGCCGTCGGGCTCGTGTCGCGAGTGCCTTTCCCCATCACGGCGAAGAGGACTGCCTGCGTGGCTCCAGAGGCTCCGGGACGATCTTCTTCTCGCACTGCAATCTGCGGTGCGTCTTCTGCCAGAACTACGACATCTCCTGGGAGGGAAGTGGCCGGGAGGTTGCGGCCGAGGAGCTGGCCGGTCTCATGCTCGAGCTCCAGGATCTGGGCTGTCACAACATCAATTTCGTCACCCCGGAGCACGTCGTTCCGCAGGTGCTGGAGGGGGTGCAGATCGCCGTCGGCAAGGGGCTACGCTTGCCGCTGGTCTACAACACGAGTGGCTATGACTCTCTGCGCTCCCTCGAGCTGCTAGACGGCGTCGTGGATATCTACATGCCCGACTTCAAATTCTGGGATTGCGACACGGCCCGTCGCCTGACCCTGGCCGAGGACTACCCCGAGCGGGCTCGCGACACCTTTCGGGCCATGCATCGCCAGACGGGAGACCTGGTCTTCGACGAGGAGGGGATTGCTCTTCGGGGCCTGCTGGTTCGCCATCTCGTGATGCCGGAAGGGCTGGCGGGAACCCGCGGCGTCACGCGATTTCTCTCCATGGAGCTCTCCCCCGACACCTTCGTCAACATCATGGGCCAGTACTCGCCTGCCGCCCAGGTCGTCAGAAAGCCCGGCCAGTATTCGGAGATCGGCCGCCGAATCTCCCACGAAGAGTACCTGGAAGCCTTCGAGATCGCCGTCGAAGAAGGCCTCCACCGCTTCGACCACCGTCCATACCTCTGAATCGGCTGGCACCTCGGCCAGGGGAGGGGTTTGCCCCCTCCCGTGGTAGCCACGGCCGACAGAGCCGCCGTGCTAACGTGGATACGAACCTGAACACGAAGCCCCTGAATCGAAAGGGCAGTGAACCGAACCCTGCGTTGGGCCATCGTCGTCGGCTTGCTCTGGTTTGTTCCCCAGAGGCTGGTGGCGGTGGATGCCCGCCACCCCGCGCTCGAGGACTATCAGGATCTCCGCGAATGGGTGTTCACCTCTTCCCCGGTCGATCTTCCTGCGGAGGGAGTTCACTGGCAACATGAGGGAGCCACCTGGCACCTGGATACCGGCAAGGTCTGGATTCAGAGACCGACCCCGAGTGGACAAATAACGGGGTTCGCTTTCGAAGGCAAGGGTCGCTTCGAGATGGAGATTCCCGATCCCATCGAGCTTCGCCAGTTGCGTCGGTTTGCTGAAGATCCAGAGCTCGAGACGCTGTCCGAGACGTTCGACGCGTTGGTCGCAAGGGCTGTCGGGATACCGATCCTCGAGGAGCTCCCGGCCTCCTCTTCATCCAGTTACGCCAGCCTGCCTTTGGCTCGTGACCGCCGCGAGCACTGGCTGACGATGAGGAGAGTCGACATCGATGCCCGGATAGTGGCCGCTCTGGACCGAGCCACAGACCAGTACTCGATGGTGGACATGCGCACTACGAGCCGTGGCTGGTTGACGTACGTTTTCGACCACCAGCTGAGCGAAGAGATCAGCCTCCAATGGTTCAATCCGAGGTACGACACCTTGGAGCTCTGGCTGAGTCTCGATCGTGCGGCGGAACGAATGCCGGACGGACGTCCGTCCGGCAAGTCCTACCCACCCATTGACATCAGCCACGTCGAGGTCGCGGTGGGCATCTCGGAGTTTGCGAAGGAATCACCGCAGGGCGTCGCGAAGATTCGACCCATGAAGGCCAGGTTTCGAGCCGAGGTTCTCTTGCAGTCCCTGGTCGATGGAGACCGCGCGATTCAGTTCTTCCTGGCGCCGACAGCCAGGGTCGAGAGGGTGACGGATGCCGGCGGCAACGACCTCCCGTTCATTCGCTACCACATGGGGAAGCAGAGCTCGGCGATCGACAACAAGATCTTCGACTACTCGCTGGTGGTCCTCCTGGAGGAGCCCCTCCGCGCGGGACAGGAGTACAGCGTGATCGTGCATTACGAGATGGTCGTCAGCGGCTTTATGCCAGGAAGAGCGTGGTACCCCTCGGTCGAGAACTGGGGCACGGGCCTGCTGGATCGCCATACAGGGAGCATGATCCTGAGCACTCGCGATGAGCTCACAGTGAGAGCTATGGGTAGGTTGGACGACGAGAGTCTTGGAGACCACTTGCGAGTCTCTTCTTGGACTATCGAGCGGCCCGTCAAGATGATGAGCTTCGTCTATGCGAGAGCCGCACACGAGGAGCGCTTCGAATTCGAAGGCCTGCCGGAGGTTGCTGCGTTCAGCTCGCTCGGAGGCTACGTTACCGAGGAGAGAGTCCGGCATGTTGGGGCCGATATCGTCAACAGCCTCAGCTATTTCCAGACCACTTTCCAGTCCGAGATCCCGGGGGAACAGCTGCAAGCGGCCTTGATCCCTTCCTCACATGGTCAATCCTTCGAAGGGCTGCTGCATATCGGTGACTTCAGCGTAATCGCAGATGCCGTCGCTGCGGTGGAGCTGTTTCGGGCCCACGAGGTGGCTCACCAGTGGTGGGGTCATCGTGTCGGTTGGGATGGCTACAGGGACCAGTGGCTCAGTGAAGGATTCGCCGAGTATTCGGCCATGATGTTCGTCGAAGCGACAATGGATGGAGGGCCCCGATATTTCCGCGAGATACTCAAGGCCTACTCCGATGAGCTGACGGGATCTCTAAGCTCCACGTTCAGCCAGTTCTCTCGACCTGGTGTAGCGCAGCTCAACAGGCAAGCTCTGGATCGAATCGGTCCGATCGGCCACGGCTGGCGCTGCATTGTTGGAGAGGCCCGTACCGGTTACTCCTCGCAGATCTACAAGAAGGGTGCTCTCGTGCTCCACATGTTGCGGATGCTCCTGAGGACGATGACGGGGTCCGACGAAGCATTCCTGCGTGTCATGAGCACCTTCGCCAATCGCTTCGAGGGCCGATATGCGACGACCGCCGACTTGGAAGCAGTGGTGACTGAAGTGAAGCCGGCCGACTGGTCGTGGTTCTTCGATGAGTGGGTCTTCGGTGCCGAGATCCCGACGTATCGGTGGTCTCAGGAGATTGCGAAGTCCGAGCAGGGCTATGTCCTGCGCCTGCATGTCGAGCAACGCGATGTCACTCCCGGGTTTCGAATGGCGGTCCCAGTAGAGATTCAATTCCGTGACGGTCGAAGAGGCATGGTTCTGGCCGTTGTCGACGAGCCAGCCAACGATTTCGAATACCAACTACCGGCCAAGCCATCCAAGGTCTTTTTCAACCCCGACCACGCGGTGCTGGCTCGGGTCAAGAAACAGTAGGCCGCCGCCCCTGCCGGCGTGTTCGAACGCAGGGGAAGGGCTTGCCCCCTCCCCTGGTGCTCTGGACTCCGGCACCTATCTTGCGTTCTCTCTCATGAGAGAGGGTGGATGTTGAACGATTTGAACGTTTATGATAGGATCTGGCGAGCTTGAAAGGAAACAACCGTCATGATTTCAGAACTTGTAGTCTCGTCGATGGACAGAAGAATCGCAGCGCTGCTGGCGTTGTCCGTACTGTTTCTCACTGCCTTGACCTTGTTGTTCCCAGCGGATTCACCGGCTGCCGACTTCGATCAGGTCGTTGCAGCTGCGTTCGATCAAGCCATTGGAGAGGTCCAGATTTCAGAGAGCGATATCAGCTCGCTGACGATTTCGGAGCAGGAGCTCCTACCGGTGTTTCCAGAGGTCGAAGGCTCCAACTTGGAGAGAAGAGAGTTCCGGCTGCCGGCGGACTTCGAAGGCGAGGCCAACTTGGTCTTCATCGCCTTTCGCCGGCCCCAGCAGGCCGAGGTCGAAACCTGGCTGCCCTTCGCCAAGGAGCTTGTGGAGAGTCACCGAGGCCTGCGGTTCTACCAGCTTCCGACAATTTCGATCCGGGGCGGCATGGCCCGCTACTTCATCAACGAGGGCATGAGGAGAGGCATCCCGGAGCAGAAGGCCCGAGAAGTGACGATCACCCTCTATCTCGAGAAGGAGCCGTTCCTCCAGGCCCTCGACATTCCCGATGAGGATTCGATCTACATTCTGCTGGTCGGCAAGGAAGGGCGCATTCACTGGCGGGCCGAGGGTTCCATGACCGAAAGCTCGGCAGCTGGTCTCGAGCGGGCTTTAGCTAGACGGCTGGAGGCCGCTTCGAGGCAAGCCAGCTACGAATTGGCCGATTCTTCGCTCGGCGCCCCCGGCGGGTTCGAATAGCTGCTCTGCGCCAGCCAAATGAGGCAACAGGTCAGGGCCTACGGGCTGGACGAAGACCAGCCGGTCGTGTCCCCAGACTCGAAGCCATCGATGAAGATGAATGGGTCCTCGATGCAATAGAGACGAGAGGAAGCAAAGCTGCACGCGGATGTGAAGATCAGAGTCCAGGCAGAGTCAGAGGAGTAGGAGCTTCCCGTTCGGGCTGAGCTCGAAGCACTCGCGGAGGTCCAATCAGAACACGAGTCACCTGACAGAAGACCGGTCGGATGGGTCGCGGTCCAGACCGCATTGTTCCCCACGTAGTCGCCTAGCTCGGTCACATTGATCGAAGAGTCCAGCACAGAGTCCAGCATGTCGGTCAGAGAATCGGCCACCTTGACACCGTCTGGTCGCACTCTCGCGACATTGCTCAAGAATCGATCCTTGGCATTCATTGTCGAATCCGAAATCCAGGCCTTGAAAGTGGATGGATTCTCCAAAGACCCCGCCGCGGCTCGAGCCTGACAGATGGCATCGGCAGCAGCCACGCCGGTCTTGCCGCCGGCATCGGGCCACGAGCCCAGGTCGGCCGTACCCAGGAGCGAAGTCACGAATGCGACCGCTCCCTCTTCGGCTGGGGGCGTTAGCGCCGGGCCTGGGCCGGGCTCGAAACAGAAGAGATGGCCGCTCGAGTCACAGCGCAACCCTCCGAAGTTTGTCCAGCCCCACGAGCCACGTGCAGTATTTCCTGCCCCGGAGGATTCTGAAGAACTCGCGGTCCAGTCTGAGCAGGTGCTTTCGGATGAGTTCAGTGCTCCGTTAGCCGTGGTGGTTGTAAAAACCGGCGCGTAGACAAAGGCACCGTTCTCGTCGGCTGCGAGCGGATAGTAGACGATGGATTCGGGGGCGAGTAGCTGATCGATGCTCTCCCCAAAGGGCAGACCATCGGCCCGTACCCACGGACCGGCGCTGACAGGGAGCTGGGGCTGGCCACAGTTCGCCGACTTCTTGCCAGTGAATCCGTGAATTCTGCAGTAGGCGTCGTCGGTGCTCGTCGACAACCAGGCCACGAAACTGTTGGCGTTTGGGAGGGTGGCCGCTGTTGCGAGGGTCCGGCAGATCTCGTCGCCGGCGCTCGCCCCAAGGGCACTGCCTGCCTCCGGCCAACTACCGAGATCGGCCGTCCCATTCACCGAGGTTACGAAGGCGACTCGCGGTTGCTGAGCTTCGAGGCAGGGAATGCTCAGGCAAGAGAAGAGAAGAATCGTCCAGAATGGCTTACGGCTACCTTTGGGTTGCATGTCACCTCCTCACCTCCGAATCAAGATTCGGTGGTAGTGCTGGTGCTCAGAAATCCAGGCTATCTTGCTAGCAGCCTAGCATAGGGCAAGCAAGGGCAGCCCAATGAGTCTGGGACCCGTGCTGTCGTCAGGCGACGCCTGGGCGCCGACCGAGAGTCACCATGTGCCGTCCGCCGATGCCGCACCGCTCCTTGAATCTCCGAGTGGGGAGGAGTAGCGTGGAGCATCTCCACGACGAAGGAAGGAGTTGTTCCAATGTGGTATTCGGATCCGCGCCCGCCACTGGCCCCATCCCCTCTCGGCGACCTGAGGAAGCTACCGTCCGCGAAATCGAAGGCTGCCGCGCCGTTCTACGAGCGCCCTTGGAAACTGAGGACTGTGGTCCCTTCGGAACCGGCCGAGTGCGACTGCCTCGAGCGCTGCCAGTCGGAGCTCATGCACCTTCTGAAGGCTCTCGCGTCCTATAGGGTCGAGGTCTGAAGTCGCCCCGGCGATTGTCTCCTACCTAACAGCCCACTGAGGCTGAATCTGGTACGTTCGGCTCCAATCTCGGAGAGGTGGAGCCATGATGAAACGTGTCCTTCTCAGCCTGCTGATCACGAGCTGTTTCGCGTTGCCGATGTCCGGCTCGCAGAGCACCTACAACGGGCCGACCCTGCACGACACCTATGAAGGACCGCTGGTCGTCGCCAATAGTCAGCTGCGCTATCTGGGCGAAGACATGCTGACTTTCGACACGGCCGGGTACTTGGCGCAACATGCGCCAAATCTGGTTCCTCTGCGCCCGGCAATCGACACCTGGGCCGCGATGCATGCGATCCATCCGCGGGTGCTGATCCACGTGCTGCAGGCCTACTGGCCACTCGCTGCCACGTCGGCCACCGCCGGCGAGAAGGAAACCGTCCATCAGATCGCCACGGCCCTGGCGCTGATCTACCACGAGCAACGGCCAGATCCCCTGGCCGCCTCGAAATCGGTGATGGCGGTTGCCAATGCCTACCACTTGAAAGTCGAGCTGCCGACGGGATTGGCCACGAGCCGAGAAGTTCCGACGCGCAACGCCCCTCTGGTCTTCGGCTGGTTCCAGCCGCCGTGGGAGATCGGCGACACCTGGGCCGGAGGTGGAGCTCACGGCGACACGGGCAGTGGCACTCGCAACGCGCTCGACTATTGGGGTGAGTATCGGAACTGGGGTGCAGACCTGAGCCAGTGGTGGGTGGCTGCCACCCAGGCGGGCACCGCTCGAGTTTGGTCGATTTGTAGTGTCTCGGTCATCCACGCGGACGGCTGGGTCTCTACCTACTATCACCTGGAGAACGTCCAGCTGACGGACCCGCAGGTAGTCGAGCGAAACACCGTGATCTCGAACTACGCCAACGACGAGCCAACGGCTCTGTGTCAGGGAGGCTCCTCGACGGGACCTCACGTGCACTCGGCTCTCTATCACGATGGCAATCGGGTCGAGATCGACGAGGCCAACGTGGATTTCACCGCCTTCTCCCACCACGCTGGGGTCGGTCAGTACGACGGCAACTGCAACACCTCCTGGTACAACCACGACACAGTGGGCAAGGTCTGTCCTTACGCGGACGCGCTGCTCAATAACGCACCGCCGCCAGTCTCAGCGATGTTCGTCGACGGTTTCGAGTCTGGCGACACGTCGGTCTGGTCGAGCACCACTCCCTAACAATCTCCAGAATGTAGGGGAGGGCCTTGCGCCTTCCCGTGGGTGGGGGCAAGCCCTGCCCCTACATCGGTTACCGTCTTCCACTCAGGACCTCAGGACCTCAGGACCTCAGGACCTCAGGACCTCAGGACCCCAGGACCCCAAGACCCCGAACCGCATTGAGCCACAAGCAGTGTGCCCGGCAGTTCGGGTGTCCTACAATGACGCTCTAGCAAGAAAGGAGAGCTTGATGAGCACCCGCGCCTTATCGACACAGGTCTACTACAACCTCGGAGCCTTGAAGATGAACCTCGAGGGACTGACCCATGAGGAGAGTCTGGTCCAACCCCAACCGGCTGGTAACTGCCTCAATTGGATCGTGGGCCACATCCTCGCCAACCGCGCCGGCATTCTCGCTCTGCTCGGCAAGGACCCGGTCTGGAACGAAGAGGAGGCCGAGCCGTATCAGCGGGGCTCCGAGCCGCTAACGGACGCGACACAGGCCAAGAATCTCGAAGACCTGGTGGCGATGCTCGAGACCTCACAGGAGTCGATCCTGGCCGGTCTCTCCGAGATCTCGGACGAAGCCCTGCAGGCTCCTGCGCCCAGCGGGAAGGAGGGTGAGACTGTGGAGACTGGTCTCGCGGCACTGGTGTTCCACGAGGCCTATCACGTGGGCGAAACCGGGATTCTGCGCCGCCTCCTCGGCCACGACGGAGCGATCCAGTAATCCCCAAGACCCCAAGACCCCAAGACCTCAAGGCATCGGGCCGGTCTCGGTCTCGACCGGTAAGGCCCCGGAGAGGCTGTGTACCCGGTTCGTCACCGTGCCGTCGGGTGCAATCGTGAGCAGAGTCTGGCTCTGCATGTCGCCCACCCACAGTGTCCCGTCCAGGGCGACACCCAGCGAGGAGGGAGCTTCGAGGTCCCCGAAATCGAAGAAGACCTGCGGATCCCCGCAGCGATCACCACAGTCCAGAGACCAGATCTTTTGCCCTCTAACGTCGGCCACAAAGAGCCGCTGCTGACTCCGCCCATATTCGAGCGCGAGGGGGTAGCCCAGCGTGTCGGCCACGAACTGGAGCCGTGGTGTCTCCGTGTCCGCTTGCACAATCCAAAGAGTGCCGCTCGCGCCCTGAGCCGCGAATAGACGGCGGTGCAGGGAATCGAAATGCAGGGCTGTTGCAGGCGTTCCGCCAGGCAAATCCAGGAGTTTCTGCGGTTTGGCCGACTCCTGGGTTAGGCCCGCGACCCACAGCCCCGGACCCTCCTCCCCGTCATAGCCCAGGTAGACACGCTTGCCTTGCACGTCGAAGCCGGCCGCATCGAAGCACTCGGAGCCGGCGAGTGGGAAGCGCCCCAGCTGTCGGTAGCCGTCGTTCTCCACCTGGAACTCGTAGACCTCGGTCTGGCACTTGGAAGAGGCACCGTTCTCGGGTATCGACATCGCGGCGTAAGCCAGATGTCCAGCTACACGAAACCCGATGCCCTGGTTGGGGTCGAGGCTCTCGGGCATGCAAGACAGAAAAACCGGTCGGTCGGAGCCTGGGCGCACCGAGTAGACGGCTCGGGAGCGATCCAGGAACAGCGCCCCCCCATCGGGTCGGGGAATCACCGCCACCGGTCGCACCCCGTCCTCGCGAACCACGGTTGTCGTGATTCCTTCGTTGTAGGTGCCGCTCAGGGTGAGGACAGCTTCCATCAGGCGAAACGTATCCTCGGTCAGAACGGCGGAGTGATTGGGAATCAACTCGCCGGGCACCTGCATGATCCAGTAGGGGGTGTCGTTGAGCACCCGGGGCTTGCGCCGGATGCTGAAACGATGCTCCTCCCCATCGAAGGAGAGGGCCATCTGCTGGGTCTCCGGATCGTACTCTGCCCTGTAGTTGGCCGGCGACCTACCTTCCGAGTCTGCCGATTCCTCGCTGCCACCCTG
>Ga0316193_10000721_pt1 | contig 21154 bp, 20 predicted proteins | sample MerIslsedime2_MG_FD_207735 | JGI IMG/M metagenome (GOLD analysis project Ga0316193, IMG submission 207735) | Coastal sediment microbial communities from Maine, United States - Merrow Island sediment 2 | ecosystem: Environmental > Aquatic > Marine > Coastal > Sediment | place: USA: Maine... | reverse complement strand
CGCGGTCTCGAAGACCCGTTCGAGCCGCTGTCGGCCATAAAGCATTCGGCCAGTCTTCTGGCCGATCTGGCACAGGTCTTCGGAAATTTCGGGCTTGCGGCCGCGGCCTATAATGCGGGCGAGGAGCGTGTGAAGGGCTGGCTCGATGGGAAACGCACCTTGCCTGGCGAAACCCGCGCCTATGTCCGTTTCATCACGGGCCTTATCGCCGAGGATTGGACGAGCGGAGAGGTGCAACTGCCCGAACGTCTGAAGGCAGAGGGCAAAGTGGTTTTGGAGTCCTGCAGGAAGCTCGCGCCGCTGGTGGTCCGGTCCGTCGAGCACACGGCGCCGCTGACCGCCAGTTCGCGTTGGCGCCCCTGGGGCGCGCATGTGTACACAGCCTTCTCCAAGACCAAGGCGCTGGCGAAGTTCTCGCGCCTCAAGCGCGCCCATGCCAGTGTGCTTGGGCACAGCGAGCCGTTCGTCTATCCAAAGCGGAACCGCAGCCGTGGCCGCCGGCCCCTCTATATGGTGCAGATTGGGGCGAGTAGCCGCAGCGAGGCGGCTGACGTCTGCGCGGCTCTCCGGCGGGACGGCGGCGCTTGCATCGTCAAAAAGAACTAAGGCCGTTATGCAAGCGGCGGGGCACGAGGGTGGCCTTCGGCAAGGGACGCAGAGTCCAGCGCAAGTACCTCAACAGAGCGGCTGCGGTCTGCAAGCGCTGTCTTGCTTGGTAACAAGACGCGCACGAATGTCGGCAAAATGCCGCCGCCACAAATGCCGCCGCAACCCTGGCGGCAGGCCATATGGCAGCATTGGCAATCGGGACCGTTGTTGCTCTGCTTTTGAGGATCCGGCGCGAAGGTGCCGACTGGGACAGAGCTGGAATCCCGCGAGGTGCACAAAATACCCAGTGCATCCAACCCGGAAGCGCGCGCCGTCGCACGGGCGCTTGCGGAGACCGGGATCACAAGTGACTGGAGCAGAAGGCCCCAGACCATCACAAGCCCAATAAGATCGCGTTCCTTACGAAGCCAGCGCATTTCCTAAGTCTCCAAAACGCCTTCTTCACAGGCTGTTTGCTGGGCGGAGAGTGACGTGCCGGTTGCGTACGTACTTTGACATAGCGCAATCTGTCAAACTCTTCTCCGAGCATGCCCTCGGGGGCCATAGCCGCCTCCTGGGGCAGGCCCGAATTCATCCCCCTATGCTTCCTGCCAGAGCGCTTTTCCTCTACTTTGAGACACATTAAATGGCTCCGAGATTGGGGTTGCACCAGGCTCAAGGCATCGCCACAATCGGTTTAGAGGTGAGTTGCGGTCATATTTTCATTGAAGTGCCGGTCTACGCTACAGGATCAAGGCGCTGATGCTGCCCGTAGTTCCAGTGAAAACCGTATACCCCCTGCGTAGGAGGAAGCATGACTCGTCTGATTATTCCCGGATTTCTCTCGGCTTTCGCCGCCGCCGCCGTTTTCACCCCTGTGACCGCGAGCGCCGGTCCTGCCGGGCTCACGATCCCAACGGCGAAAAATGCTATGGTGCAAGAGGCCGGCTGGCGCCGCCGTCAGCGCACGACAGTCGTCGATGCGCCGACCACCTCAGTTCGCACGAATGACGCGCGGACCGATGTCGATGCCCCGTTCACGTCCGTGCGTACGAGTCGCAAAGGGACCTGGGTTCGCGCGCCGTTCGTCAATCTGTTCGTGCCGAAATAGGTCTCCAAGACGACCGCATCGGACGTTCAGCAAAGGAATTTTAGAAACGCGGGAGATCTTTCTCCCGCGTTTTTCTTTGGCGTTGGTGATGTCGCCCTCTTGAGTGTGGAACACGACGTGGCGCGCGCTCGGCAGGGTACAAAGGTCGCAGTCCTAACGCTTAAAGGCTCGGCACGAGTGCTGCGAGTGTGAGGCTTGCGCCAGCGCAAATCGCCAACGTCGTGAGAATGCCGAGGCGCGCCCACAGAATGAGCACGGCGGCGAGCCCCGCGAGCAGGGCGGCTTTGACTTGGAAGCTGTTGGGGTCGGGGCTCCAGAGCCTCAGAAGTCCGTAGTCTACCGGTTCCACGGTTTTGAAAATCACATGCAGTGCAAACCATAGGCTCAGATTTAAGATCACGCCGACCACCGCTGCGGTCACGCCGCGCAGCGCGCCTGCAAGTTTCGGGTTCGTGCGTAGCCGCTCCACGTAAGGCGCGCCTGTGAAAATCCACAAGAAGCAGGGCGCGAAGGTCGCCCAGAGCGTCACCACCGCGCCGAGTAGACCATAGGCGAGCGCCGGCGAGCCCCCTTGGCGATAGGCGCCAAGAAAGCCGACAAATTCGGTGACGAGGATCAACGGGCCAGGCGTTGTCTCGGCGAGGCCGAGACCGTCCAACATTTCGGTGGCATTGAGCCAGCCATAGGTCTCGACGGCTTGCTGGGCCATATAGGCCAGCACCGCATAAGCTCCGCCAAAGGTCACTACGGCAAGCTTTGAGAAGAGCAGCGCGATGTCGGAAAAGACCGGCGGGAAGAGTGCTGCGACCACGAGAAGGGGCACGATCCAGATGGCGAGCCACAAAAGCGCAGTACGCACGGTTTGCGCCGGTGAGACCGGTTCCGTTTCAAGCGAGGCGGACTCCATATCCGGCACGCTTTGTGGTGCGAAGCGGGCGAGTGCATAGCCGGCCAGGGCTGCGAGCGCCACGATCAGTGGAAAGGGCACCGCAAAGAAGAAGATGGCGACAAAGGCGGTGCCGGCGATGGCCCAAGCATGCGGGCCGTGCAGGGCACGCTTCGCTACTTTGACCAATGCATCGATGACGATGACAAGCACGGCCGCTTTGATGCCGAGAAACGCGGCCTCGACCATGGGCGCCTGGCCATACCAAGCATAGGCGATCGACAGGGCGAGAACCACGGCCGCGCCCGGGAGCACAAATAGCAGCCCAGCCATGAGCCCGCCAAGGGTCCCATGAAGCCGCCAACCCACATATGTTGCTAGTTGCATGGCCTCGGGCCCCGGCAGGAGCATGCTGAAGTTCAGCGCATGCAGGAATCTCTCATGGCCGATCCAACCGCGTATCTCGACGAGTTCGCGGTGCATGAGGGCAATCTGCCCCGCCGGTCCGCCGAAGGACGTGACACCGATTTTCGTCCAGACGGGAAAGGCCTCACGCAAAGTCGGCGCGCGCTGGGCTCCCTCTGAACCCCCTTTGGCAGTTGCCTCTCTTTGCGTCTCCATCGGGCTCTCCTACCAGGGCAGCAGGCTCCTCGCCACTGGCGATATTGGCCATGGGGCAGTTGGCGTGATACCCAGATTCGCGGAAGGTATTCGACAGATATGACAGAGGCGCAGCTGATTCAGGTGACGGTGTTTTTGGCCGCCGCCGCCATTGCCGCGCCGCTCGGACGCTTTCTTCATATCGGGGCCGTGCTGGGCTATCTCGCCGCGGGCGTCATCATCGGGCCTTTCGTTCTGGGGCCACTCTATGCCCTGGACGACGTCGAAAAGGTTCTCAAGTTCGGCGAGTTCGGCGTCGTTCTCCTGCTCTTCGTGATCGGACTTGAGTTGCGGCCCATCCGTCTATGGGCGATGCGGTCCGCCATTTTCGGGCTCGGGGCCGCGCAACTCGTTCTCACGGGTTTCGTGCTTGCAGGTATTGGCCTCGCACTTGGTTTTGTGACGGGCCGGGCGCTGTTCATTGGGCTTGCTCTGTCGCTCTCATCGACGGCCTTTGCCTTGCAGGTCTTGGAAGAGAAAGGTGAGCTCACCACCCGTCACGGGCGTCTCGCCTTTTCGGTGCTGTTGTTCCAGGACCTCGCGGCGATCCCGCTGATCGCGCTCGTGCCTCTTTTCGCGCTTGGCGGCGACGAACCGAAAATGGATTTGAGCAGCGCTGGGCTCGCGATTCTCACCATTGCCGGTGTCATTATCGTCGGGCGCTTCTTACTCAGCCGTCTCTACCAGCTTGTCGCCGCGATGGGTGTGCGTGAGGCCATGACGGCGACCGCCTTGCTGACGGTGGTTGGCGTCGCACTCCTCATGGAGGAGGTAGGGCTGTCGGCGGCGCTGGGCTCGTTCATCGCCGGCGCGCTTCTGGCCGATTCCGAATACCGCCATCAGATCGAGGCAGATATTGCGCCGTTCGAGGGCTTGCTGCTTGCCGTGTTCTTCATGGCGGTGGGCATGTCCATCGATCTCACGGTTCTGGTGGCGCAGCCGGGCGCGTTGGTCTTCATCGTCGCAACGCTCATCGTCGTGAAGTTCGCCATTCTGTTCGGGCTTGGCCGCTGGTGGGGGCTAGAAAACCCTCAAGCGCGGCGTCTGGGTATCGTGCTCAGCCAAGGCGGCGAGTTCGCCTTTGTGCTGTTTTCAGTGGGCCTTGTGGAAGGTGTGATTGGGCGCGACATCGCTTCTCTCCTGACCCTGGCGGTCACGCTGTCCATGGCGGCAACGCCGCTGCTTCTGCTCGCGGACGATATGTTCCTGCGCTCGCGGAAAATGGGAGTGCCTGACTACGAGATGCCGCCGGAGGACGAGCAGCATGTGATTATCGCGGGCTTCGGGCGCTTTGGGCAGATCGTCGCCCGCGTGTTGCGCGCGCGGCACATTCCCTTCACCGCACTCGACAAGTCCATTAGGCAAGTCGACTTCGTGAAGCGCTTTGGCGCGAAGATCTATTATGGCGATGCAGGCCGCATCGACATTCTGCGCGCGGCAGGGGCGAGCAAAGCCAATGCCTTCGTGCTCGCGATCGACGACGTGGACGCCTCTTTGCGTGTGGCTGAAATTGTGCGCGAAAACTTTCCCGACGTGCTGATTTATGCGCGCGCTCGGGACCGCATTCACGCGCACAAGCTCATGGATCTTGGCGTTAGGATCATTGAGCGCGAGACATTCTTATCGGCGCTCTCATTGACGGCGCAGCTGCTGCGCGGATTGGGTTTGAAGCCAAACGAGGCCAAGCGTCTCATCGACACGTTCAAGCGCCATGATGAGGCGCGGTTGTTTGATGAGTATAACGATTACACGGACCAAGAGAAAATGCGGGCTAACGCGCTCTCCGCTGCCGTCGAACTCGAAGATCTCTTCGCCAAGGACGTCGAGGAATTGGAGGACGGTGCCGTTAGCGATGAGCGTTGAGATGGTCGAGGATCATCCGGTTGATCTGCGCCGGGTGCGTGAAGGGGCTCATGTGGCCTGCGCCTTTTAGCGTCTTCACCTCGACATTTGGAAGCGTCTTCCCCAAGAGTTCGACGACAGCACGCGTAGGCGGCTTGGTCTTCGATCCCATGATCAGCAGCGTCGGGGCGTCTATTTCGGCGTAGTCGAGAGCAGAGCTCTTGGCATCGATGGCAATAGAGAATTCCAGCGCGACTTTCGGAATTGTCGTGGCGATGGCGTTCTTGAATCGCTCGGGCGAAATCCACCAGCGCCAGCGGCCGAGCCAATAGCTCATGAAGGCTGCCGCTGCTTTGCGGTCGTCGCCTTTGGCAACCGGATCGAGCACGGATACGCCAAGCTTCTCCACGTCTTTCCATTCGGGAAGGTCTTCCAGACGCAGCAGGTGGAAGGACACAGGCTCGATCAAAGTAAGACTTTTGACGCGTTCCTTCAGTCTCAGCGCGGCCTCCAGCGCCAGCGCCGCGCCATAGGAGTGGCCGACGAGATGGATTGGGGCGCGGGTCTTGCGGGCAAGAGCGAGGAGAACCTTTACATCCGACTCGATGGAAAATGGTTTCTTGGCGGGCCAGGGGCCGGATTGTCCATAACCGATAAAGTCGGGCGCGAGTACACGCCAATCCTCGGCTAAGGTCTCCGCTAGCGGCAGCCATTCTTTGTGTGAGGCGGCCGAACAATGCCCCAGAAGGGCGCAAGGCCCTTTGCCCTCATCGAGATAAGCAATCTCGATGCCGCCGGATTTCAGATGCTTCACCACCAGCCCTCTCTAACCGTACTCGATGATTAGCGTTCCAGCCGATTCGCGTCTACGCCGCATGCTCCCATGTGGGCCCGAACCCAGTGAGCCTCTCGTAATACCAGGCCTTGCGGGCCGTCATGGACAGCCCCCGCGTCGGCGCTACAGTGGGCCGTGTCACGTGCCGCATGTGCCAAGTCTGGCCAGCGGATAGCGCGCCGAGGCGACCGGCTCGACTTTTGCAGAGGGAGCGAAGATGGGCCAGGCATATGATGCAATCGTCATTGGGGCCGGACATAACGGCCTGACATGCGCCTGCTATTTGGCACGGGCGGGCTTCAAAACGCTGGTCCTCGACCAGTATCATATGGTTGGGGGTATGGCGACGACCGAGGAAGTTACCCTTCCTGGGTTTCGGTCAGATTTGCATGCTTTCGGGTTTCAGTTTGCCAACCTCTCACCCGTCCCAGCCGAACTGGGGCTTGCGGAGTTCGGGCTTGAGTTGATCAGGCCAGAGATCAACCACTCGCAAGTGTTTCCCGATGGCCGGATCATCTCCCTTTACCGCAATGTTGACGACACAATTGCCAGTATTGGCCGCTACTCAAAGAAGGACGCCGAGACATGGCGGGCCTTGCGGGCGAGTTCGTGGCGAACAAGGCCTCGATCGCGGCGTGGATGAACTCGCCGCCGCAATCACTTTTGATCGAGACTCAGCAGACCGTGCGGGCGCCAAATGGGATGGATGCCTATCGGACCTCCCTGCAGAGCCTCCGCTCCTGGGCAAATGAGCATTTCGAATGCGAAGAGACGCGGATTTTCATTGGCGCCTGGGCGGCTCATGTGGGCCTTGGCCCGGATGATGTCGGCGGTGGCCATATGGCCTTGCTTTTTGCCTCGCTCATCCAGGATGTGGGTAGCCGCGCGGTGAAAGGGGGAATGCACCATTTGCCGCTCGCGCTCAGCGCCTATTTACGATCTCGGGGCGGCGAAGTTCGGACAGGTGCACATGTCTCGAACATCACGGTGCGAGGCGGACGGGCCGTGGGCGTGCGGCTTGAGAGTGGCGAGGACATCGAGGTTGGCAATGCGGGCGTGATCGCCTGCAACGCCGATCCTTACCAGCTCATCGTCGATTTCCTGGGCGAGGACATTGTTGGCGCCGATCTCGTTGCAAAGATGCAGCGCTACGAGTGGGGCGATTCCTACATGACGATGTATTGCGCACTCGATGCCCCTGTGACCTACAAGGCGGGCCCACAGGCGCAAGCCAGTCCCTACGTGCACGCCTGCGACCCGTCGCTCGCATATTTCGCCAGCCTCTACGCCGAATGCCGGAGCGGACAGTTGCCCGCCTTTCCGTTCGTCCTCATGTGCAACGACTCTGTAATCGATCCGAGCCGGGCGCCTGCGGGCAAAGCTGTGATGAAGATGATCGTGCACAACGTGCCTTATGAAATTCGCGGCGATGCGACCGGCAAGATCGGCAGACGAGATTGGGAGAGCGTCAAAGAGCCGTATGCTGACTATCTGATCGACTTTTTGACCGAGACTTATGCGCCGAGTTTGAAGGGCAGCATCTTAAAGCGCGTGGTGCACTCACCTCTCGACATGGAAAGGCGTATGATGAGCGCGGTTCGCGGGACCGCCACCCACGGCGCCTTTCTGCCATATCAGAGCGGAGCACAGCGGCCGCTGCCGGAACTGGCACACTATCGCGCGCCGGTGCCAAATGTTTATCTATGCGGGTCAGGTAGCCACCCAGGGGGCGGCATCTCAATGGCCCCGGGGCACAATGCAGCCAAAACAATCTTGAGCGATCTGTCCGCGTGAGGCGCTAGAGCGCGGGTTCCGGTTCGGCTTCCGCGGCAGCGTTCTGCACTGCCTTTTGCACTTTTTCGAAGGCGCGCACCTCGATCTGACGAATGCGCTCGCGGCTGACACCGAACTCGCCTGAGAGCTGCTCCAATGTGAGCGGGTCTTCGGACAGACGGCGCGCCTCGAAGACGCGGCGCTCACGTTCGTTCAGTTTCTCCAGCGCATCGTGCAACATGCCACGGCGCTGCTCCTGCTCCTCGGATTCGGCGAGTGCAGTCTCCTGATCGACGGCGGTATCGTCCACCAGCCAATCCATCCATTCGCCGCTCTCCGCATCGTTTCGCACAGGGGCGTTGAGGGAGGAGTCACCTGCAAGCCGCCGGTTCATGGAGATGACGTCGTCTTCGTTAACGCCGAGCCGCGTTGCGATGTACTTCACATGATCGGGACGAAGGTCGCCGTCCTCAAGCGCCTTCAGCTGTCCCTTGATCTTGCGCAGGTTGAAGAAGAGCTTCTTTTGGGCCGCTGTGGTGCCCATCTTCACCAAGCTCCAAGACCGCAGGATGTATTCTTGGATCGCCGCGCGAATCCACCACATGGCATAGGTTGCCAGGCGGAAGCCCTTTTCCGGATCAAAGCGCTTCACGGCCTGCATCAGGCCGACATTGCCTTCGGAGATCACTTCGCCGATGGGGAGGCCATAGCCGCGATAACCCATCGCGATACGGGCGACGAGCCGCAAATGGGATGTCACCAGCTCATGGGCCGCGTCGCGGTCGCCATGCTCGCGCCAATTCTTGGCAAGCATGTACTCCTGCTGTGGCTCCAGCATCGGAAATTGCCTGATCTCTTCAAGATAGCGCGTCAGTCCGCCATGAGCGCCGACACTCGGTAAACTTCTGGAGGCCATGGAACCCGTCTCCCGCAAGTCTTATTGGAAGCCCTTGCGTTTTTTCCATTCAAACTGCACCCCGGCGATTTCGTCCATAAGAAATTCGGGGGAGCCTTGATTGGATGCGTGATATCACAATTGCTTAAATTTACCCACTATCCGGGCGAGTTGGGTCGGCAATAGGCTATTAAATTTCAGCAATGTTCCGTTCACTGGGTGCACGAAAGCCAGATGCGCGGCGTGCAGCGCTTGTCGGTCGAGGTCTTGCAGCGCCTCGTTGAGGTCGGCGGGCAGTGTGCGGGCTTTTGATTTGAACCCCGACCCGTAGAGCTGATCGCCGATCAGCGGATGACCAAAATGGGCCATGTGCACGCGCACTTGATGGGTGCGTCCGGTCTCCAGCGTGCATTCGATTAACGAGGCGACGGGCGCACTCCTAACGTTAGCCCCGCCATCGCTTGCGCCATAGGTCTCCCCAACGCGCCAACGCGTTGCGGCATGCCGGCCTTTACCTTCCGGCAGCACCGCCATTTTGGTGCGGATCGTGGGGTGGCGGCCAATGGCGGCTTCGATGCGCCCTTTGGGCCGTGATGGTCCGCCCCAAACAAGAGCGAGATAGCCGCGCGCCATCTGACCGGTGCGACCATGATCGGCGAATTGATCGGCGAGAGAGCGGTGCGCCTGGTCGGTCTTGGCGACGACTATGAGCCCGCTGGTGTCCTTGTCCAGACGATGGACGATGCCGGGCCGTGCCACACCCCCAATCCCCGAGAGGCTATCGCCGCAATGGGCGATCAGCGCGTTGACCAGTGTTCCATCGGGCTGGCCGGCGCCTGGATGCACCACAAGCCCGGCAGGCTTGTCGATGACGATCAGGGCATCGTCCTCGTACACGATGTCGAGCGGGATGGCTTCGGCGGCAAGCTGAGGGTCTTTAGGCGGCGGGATCTGAAGCGTGAAACAATCCCCTGGTTTGACCCGATATTTGACGTCCTCTATGGTCTCGCCGCCTTTGGGGTCGTCCTTGAGGCCGCCTTTCAAACGCACGTCGCCTGCGCGGATCAGCGCTTGCACACGCGTGCGGCTAAAGGTCGGTAGAGCCTCACTGAGGAAGCGATCGAGCCGCTGGCCGGTGTGGTGTTCTTCTGCATGGGCGCTAAAGTGGCCAGCATCGCTATCGGGCTCGATTTGAGGCTCGATTTTGGACTCAGGTTGGGACTTGGCCTCTTGCGCTTGTGTCTCGGTCATTTTCGATTGCGGCATAATCGGAGTCTGTCACACGATGACAACGACGGTCGACCCTCAGAACGCACCTTTGCCAGGGACGGTGTTTACACCGCGTCAGGTCCGGCTGCTCAAAATCACGGTGGTGGTTTTGGGTCTTCTGCTGCTTGCCGCACTCGTGGCGGTCATTGCAGGAATGATCCATCAGGCTTCAAAGATGACGGAGAAGAAGGCAGCGTCTGCGAGGCCGGCGATGGCTGCCTCTCCGGGCGGCGCGGTTCTCCTGGCGCCATTCGTGTTGCCGGAGGGGGCTGTGGTCTCATCCATGGCGCTCGATGGGGAGCGGCTGGCGCTGCACCTCACGACGCCCGAAGGCTCCGAGATTGCCATTATCGACGTCACCACGGGCAATGTCCTCTCCCGGGTCAAGATCGGGGCAAGGTAAGCTCCACACAACACCTAAGCTCCGCGCAGCATGGCGCCATCGTGCGATAGGCCTTGATCGCGAGGAGGGCGGCACTTATAGCTTTTCGTTCGCGCTGGCCCCGTTCGTCTAGAGGCCTAGGACGCCGGCCTCTCACGCCGGAAACAGGGGTTCGATTCCCCTACGGGGCGCCAATCTTTTCTATGACTTAGCGGTTTTTTTGGTCGGTCCAAGCGGGTCTGAACAAAGGATGGACCAAATATCGTAGGCGGCTACGCGGGAGCCTAGGAGACACGCCGGGAGGGAGCTTGGGTCTGGGGCAGGGCACCCTCTACTGGCCAGGCCAAATGGGGTTCGGCGCGCTACCCCTAGGCCCCGGGGAGAGGGGGAGCACCGCTGGACCTACTCCGTCGCCTGCGGAAAGAAGAGACGGCGCCTTGGACTAGCAAGATGCCCAGCTTGCTGAGATCCTATGTTCATGCGGGGGGAGTCAATGAGGGAGGCTCCTATGACATCGCGTCGTTTCCCGGCGCCCCTGGAAAGTCGAGCAGATACCGGGCGGCTACAAGGTGCTGGACGGCATTGTCAGAGTAAATTCGTTTACTTTGCCAATGCCCCGCTCGTGCCAAAGCCGGACATTGGCGGCCCGGAATGCGGTCGCGCGCGCGCGGGCTCTTGCCTTAAATGTCGAGTTTCGGAAAACTTCAAGCATGATCAAAAGGCAAAGCCGCATGGACGAATCTCAGGCGACCCGCTGGTGGTTGCCGTCATTCACCGGAATTTTTCTCGGCTTCATTTTTTTCGTCCTGACTTTCACGCCTTCATTGGTACCGCGGCCTCCAATTTTTCAGGGTCTGCTCGGCGGCGTGGCCTTCTTCATCGGCTATGCCATCGGGCATGGCGGCGTGCTGTTGTGGCGCTATCTCGAGCTGCCGGAAATGCCGCGGCCATCGTGGAGGGCGGCGAATATCGTGCTGGCACTGGCCTGCGCGATCGCTGCGGCCATATATATTCCGCAAGCCGCCGCCTGGCAGGACGAAGTCCGCGCCCGCATGAACATGCCGCCGACGGAGGCCGCGAATCTCCTGCAAGTGATCCTAGTCGCGGCCATCGTGGCGGTTCTCCTGATGCTTCTCGCGCGCTTGTTGATAAGCGGGATCCGCGCCGCATCGTCCATTGTCTATGGTTGGGTGCCGAGAAGAATCGCCTCGCTGCTCGGTGCCGCGATCTTCGCGGTGCTGGTGGTGACCGTGGTGAACGGCACACTGGTCAGCTCCACCATAGGTGCGATCGACCGTGCCCAGGCACTGCTGGACGTCACCAATCCGCCGGGCGCATCCGTGCCGACCGAGGTAACGAGGTCGGGAGGTCCCGGCTCTCAGATCGCGTGGAAAGATCTCGGCCGAGCCGGCAAGCGGTTCGTCACGGAGGGGGCGAGGAAGGCGGGTATCGAGTCATTCACCGGTCGCCCGGCAGTTGAGCCGATCCGGGTCTATGCCGGGCTCCGCTCAGCCGATTCGCCCAAGGAGCAGGCTAAGCTGGCGCTCGCCGATCTGATTCAAATGGGTGCCTTCTCCCGCTCCATCTTGGTCATTGCGACACCGACGGGGACGGGCTGGGTCGACAATAATGGCATTGCGCCGCTGGAGAATATGCATGACGGCGATGTCGCGATCGTTGCGGTTCAGTATTCCTATCTGCAAAGCCCGTTGTCGCTGATCCTCGAGCCCGGCCGCTCGCAGGATTCGGCTGCCACCGTGTTTAGGGTCATTTACCGCTACTGGAAGAAGCTGCCGAAGGACAGCCGGCCGAAGCTCTATCTGTTTGGCCTCAGCCTCGGTTCGCTCGGATCGGAAGCATCCCCCCCGGTGCACGCCTGGCTCGGGGATTCATTCGATGGCGCCGTCTGGGCGGGCCCGCCCTTTCGCAACCGCATCTGGCGCGCGATCCAGCGCGACCGAGACGAAGGCTCGCCCACTTGGCGGCCGGTTTTCGAGGGCGGCTCGAACTTTCGCGCGATCGGCCACGGCGAAAGCGCCAGCGAGGCGCCTTCCGATTGGGGACGGGTGCGGATCGTCTATATGGTCTATCCCAGCGACGCGATCGTCTTCTTCGAAGAGAGCATGTTCTACCGACAGCCTGAGTGGATGATCCCTCCGCGGGGTGAGGACGTGTCTCCGCTCCTGCAATGGTTCCCGATCGTCACCGCGTTGCAGGTGGGGATCGACATGATGTTGGCAGCGGCTGTGCCGTCGGGACACGGGCACGACTACGCGGCGGCGGACTATATCGAGGCATGGACGGCAGTCACTGCCCCCCAGAACTGGACCGACGAGGACGCAGCCCGGCTTGCTACCGAGCTGGAGACCGAAGCGGCCATGCACAGCGGATCCTGGTAACGGACCGGCCCTATCCCAGAGGTTGCCGCGGATCCCCGATCACTCGGCGATCAGGCGGCGGGCCAATTCTCGATAGGTCAAGTCGGGATCAAAATGCCCGGTCCGCAGGAAGATCATCGCCTGCGCGATGACCAGAGGATTGTTCATCAGCAAGGTATGCGTGGCCGGCAAGACGATATGATCGGCCATGCCTTCGACCTTCGTGCTTTGGACCGAGACCGCGCCGTCGTCCTCGCCGGGGATCATGGCGGAGAAAACTGGATTCAGCGACCGGTTTCCGGCAATCACGCCGAGGTCGAAAGCGACGGGTCCGAGCCGCGCCGGGGCGCCCTTCTCATCAGTGCCGAGTTGCTGACCGGCAGGGCCAGTGATAAATTGGTAAAGTGCGAGATCGGCCATTGCGTCGACCAATTCGGAGCCTTGGTTTGGAGGCGCCAGCATGACGACACGCCCGAGACTCGCCCTATCCTTCATTCGGATCCAGCCGCGGACGAGAATTCCGCCGAGAGAATGAGTGATGAAGTTCACGGTCTGGTCATCACAGGCGGAAACCGCATCATCCAGGTAGCCACCGAGCTCCTCGATGGTCGCGCTGCGCGAGGGATAGTCGAGATTCACCACCTGATAGCCCGCTGCGGAAAGAAGTCGCTCTATCAGTAAAAGCGACCCGTCCCCACGGTTGAGACCATGGACCAGGACCACGCATTCATTCTCCACCTGGGGAATACGGTCCGACAAGCTTTGTGCCGAAGCGACGCCAGAAGTCAGCAGGGAAATACAGAGCAGGAGTATCGTGCGCATGGCGTGGCCTCCGGTCTTGGGGCACGACGCTCTGACAGCATCGTTGAAAAGCCTGAACGGTTACAGGCGTGAGAGGACGCTGCCAGGTCTTGGTGAAGACCTGCGCCGGCATTGTCCAGAGTAAACTGGCTTGAGCCTCCCAGCGAGGATACTTAGCCTCCGGCGATGCGCAATCCCTTCCGTTATTTCAACAGCTCGCCCGAGGTGATCCGCCTCGTGGTGATGATGTACGTCCGCTATCCGCTGTCGCTGCGACAGGTCGAGGATATTCTGTTCGAGCGGGGCATCGACATCTGTCACGAGACGATACGGTTCTGGTGGAATCGCTTCGGTCCGATGTTCGCCAACGAGATCAGGAAGGGACGCCTTCATCATCGGTCGTTTTCGCACTGGCGTTGGCACCTCGACGAGGTCTTCGTCAGGATCAATGGAGAGACGCATTACCTCTGGCGAGCGGTCGATCACGAAGGCGAAGTGCTTGAGGTCTTTGTGACGAAGCGCCGAGATCGCAGGGCTGCGCTGAGATTCCTGAAGCGCGCGATGAAGCGTTACGGCCAACCGCGATCAATTGTCACCGACCGGCTTCGCTCGTACCGATCGGCGATGAAAATCATCGGTAATTCCGTCGATCAGGAGTGTGGTCGGAGGCTCAACAATCGGGCTGAGAATTCCCACCAGCCGTTCCGACGACGAGAACGAGGGATGCAGAGGTTCAGGGCCGTAAGGACCCTACAGAAATTTGCCGCCGCTCACGCCTCGATCCACAATCACTTCAACAAGGACCGTCACCTCGACCGCCGCGATATCTTCAAGCAAAACCGCGCTGCCGCACTCGCGGAATGGCGTCAACTCGCCGCGTGAGAATCTTGACGACCTTCGATCAGCCAGCTCACGCCCAATTACTCTGACAATGCCGCTCTCGCCTGATGTGGCGTTGCGGACCTTCATTGCTGGCCCTCGAGCGCTTCGCCCGCATCGGGCTCAAGCCGGGGGCGCCATTTGACCCCGGGATGCTTTACCCGGAGATTATCGCAGCCGTCTCGGAAGGGATTGAGCAAGGGCGTTCTGACGCTCTGGCGGCCGCGCAAGAAGTCACTGGCGTCAACCGGAACGGATGGGATTTCTCCAGCGATCTTGATTACAAGGACACGGACTGGCTGCAGCGGGCCGGCTACGGGATGATCGCCGTTCTGGCGCCGGTTCCGTCGCAATCCCATCTTGGGTCGTTTTGTCTGACGGATTCAAACGGCGATCCGCTGTCCGGTCAGCATCGCTACACGATCACTTTCGATCTTGAAGACATGCCGCCGGTAACGGAGTTCTGGGAGATCCCGCTGTATGACAACGAGGGCTACTTCGTGGATAACCCGATCGATCGCTACTCGCTCAACAGCTACATGCTCGAAAGTGGGAAGCTGCATACCGAGAAAGGCAAATTCATCATCTACGTTCAGACCGAGGAACCCACCGATCCGCGCCAACGGCAGAATTGGCTCCCGCCCCAGACGGGGGCTTCCAGTTCGCCGCCCGGTTCTATGGCCCATACACGTCGCTGATCGACGGCAGCTACAACATGCCGGGCGTCGTCCGTGCAGATTAAGCCAAGAAGTAAAGACGCACTCCTTCGTTGGGTGACGTTCATGACCATCCGGCGCCGGATTTCCAATCTGACGTCGGCCTGCTGGGCGAGAACAGGCGCCGCTAACTCTTTCATCACCGTTACGGTTGTCCGGTGCATTTTCCTGTTAGCGCAAGAGACGCATCAGGGGTCGAGACGCCCAGCTCTATAGGATCGCGTGGTCAAGGTGCAAACAACGCTGGTTGCGAGCCCACGATTTGAACCTCAAACCGGTAGTGGTGGTAGAGTCAATTCTCGGGGGTTGCAGGCCCTGGATTTGACCTTACAGCCTGGTTTGCGAGTGCTTTGAAAGACGAAGCAGATTTGAAATAGTCCGGCCAGCCAAAGCGCTCTTTGAGGTAGCGTGTCGGCACACTTACGCCGCTTCTTGCATTTTGGGGTCAGTCCAAAGTGCCGTCGGAGGCTTCAGAAATTGCAGTGCGCATCTATGGCTGCGATCGTGATACGACGTAACCCTTGGCCTCTAGGCAGACTCGGCCCGCTCTGAGATATCTGTCATGGATTTCATTGAGAGCTATGACGTCAGCGCTCCCCTGGGCTGAGGCAATCCCACCCGGAGCCGGGTAACGCCGGTCTTCCGTCGGACGAGTATCGGCACCTGCACCTGCTATCCAGGCTCGCGCGGACGCATGCAGATAGGCCGGGTCAAACCCACTCTGAGCGACGGCCCACTCATGACAGGCCGTTCGATCCTCGTATTCCTGTTCCGGTGTTGCCCCGTCCTTGTAGGCGAGAAATGCCTGACGGGTAGGGGCGGATTGTGCGCAGACGTCGGTTATGGCTGTTGCAGCCATTATTACGATAACGGTGCCACACAGGAATTGCCTCAATCCATTCATGTGCTTTCTCTCCAAAACACGGTCCTCTGATAACTCAGCACGACGCCCCCATTTGAGTCAAAATTCGACAACTGCGAAAAACCGGCATCATACCATTCGGCCATTCGATCTGCTCAGAGTTGTTGAATTTTCTGCTCCTTACAGGCGCAACAATGCTCAGAAGCTCTCGATCGTGCTCCTAACTGACGAAATCACAGACTATTGGCCGTCGCCGATCTCTTACTTTAAAATAGCAGTCATGCTCCAGCCTGAACGAACCCTGGAGCAACGACTTTCGCTGGGCCGTGGCCCGATGTTCTGCTTGGTGCCGCGCCGCTTGACGTGAATGAGGCTCATCGAAGATTTGCACCGTGGTGCCGGGGTCGTAAATTTGATAACGGATGCCCGCTGTATTACGTTCAAACTAAATGGGCTCGCCGTACGCAGCCTGTGTCCAAGGAGCTTGCGGCTGTGGATCTGAAACACTGGTTTTCTTGTGCAGGTATTACGACGGCCCTGTTTATCGCGGGCGCAGGTTGGGGCTTCGCCTTCGACAAGGCGAAGCTCGATACTTTTCTCACGACTAATACCTGCAAGTACTGTGATCTCACTGGAGCCGACCTGAGCGGGCGGGACATGCGCGGGGCGGATCTGGAAAATGCACGGCTGGGCGAGGCTAACCTGAGCGGATCGAACCTGTCTGAGCTGGAGATGGAAAAGCGCACTCAGCCGGCAAATCTGGAAAGCGCCAACCTGCGCGGCGCCAACCTCTCTGACGCTAACCTGGCGAAGGCCGCCGCGGCGCGTGCATATCTGCGCGAAGCCGACCTCACCGGTGCCAACCTTTCCGGGGCCAATTTGTCAGATGCCAACCTGCAGGACGCGAACCTGACGAACGCTATGCTTGATGGCGCACGACTCGAAGACGCGAAGTTCTGCAGGACCGTTATGCCCGACGGTTCGACGAACGACTCGGGCTGTTGAGTGCCACAGCACGCCGCCTGATGACCCGCGGCATCCTGATCTCCCATTGCCGCCTTCGATGGGAACCCCGAATCCGCCGCTAGCCGAGAATATGCAGAGGATGTACGTTAGGTAGAAAGAGATCACTGGGGCCCATTGTGCAAATGAAACGGATGCAGAGAGCGGAGACAGATCCGTTCGTGATGACGTTGAAATCGATTGATAGGAGCATGCGTACGTTACCGTACAGTAGAGAGTTGACAGGCCTCCAGCGGCGCACGGCCTTTCGGCGTTTTCTCTATTAGCGTCTCGGGTTCGCTGCCGTGATGTAATGCATCACGCCGCTTAATTTGTTCTACGCTGCGGTCGCCCCAAGTCAAAGAGCCTCTTCGCCATGTAAAGCAACGATCAAGCTACCTGTTTCTGCGCCAACACACCCCCTGGCTTCGCATCTTCCGCCCGGCGTTCCCCGTCTTGCCGCATCGGTTGCCTTGGATCGTCTTGTCGGGCTTTTCGCAACGACGCGCTTTGCTATCTGCAGTCATGGCATCTTTGCCCTGTTGTGTTCACCGACCGCATGGTTGCGTGACATGCGGTCTATAGCGTCGGTAAGGCCGGCCGCTCGGGGCAAGCTGCGTTGAGCATTTGTTCGGTATCTCCAAGAATCATGTCGGCGCACTAGGGGATAACGGCATGACGTCAAACTAGGCTACATGGGAGCCGCATGACGCCTTCCGCCCATCAGTCGCAGCCAATGGCGGACAAGCCAAATATCTCCTGCTTGCCGATTACACCGCGCAAGGTGTGGTGGCCCAAAGATATCATCGACTCCGGCACGCTTTCGCTAAATACGGACGAAATCAGAATCTGCTGATTTAGTGTCTTTGAAAGGCTTTCAATGCGGGCCGTCTCGTTTACCGCAGAGCCGACAACGGTGAAATCCAACCGCTTGGTCGTCCCTATGTTTCCATAGGTGAGATCGCCGCGGTGTAGGCCGATGGCAAAATCCAGCAACCTGGCGCCATCGCCTGCACGCTCCTTGTTGACCTTCTCAAATTGCTGCGACGCCTCAACTGCAGCAGCCAGGGCACGTGCGCAGGCTTCAGGCTCCTTCTGGTCGGGATCGTCTATGGAAAATATCGCGAGCACGGAATCGCCAATGAACTTCAACACCTCGCCGCCATGGTTGAGCACGGCCCCTGCCACGCTATCAAAATAGCGGTTGAGCAAAGACAAGTAGTCCTCGCGCGACATTGACGCAGCGAGCGACGTAGAATCACGCAAGTCAGTGATCCAAATTGCGGCATGGATATCTTCTCCGTCGCCGCGCTTTACCAGACCGTCCATAACCCGCTGGCCGGCCCCCGCTCCCAAATAGGTGCGCAACAAGGTCGAGGACGACAACCGCAGGGCATGCGATTCGAACAGGCGGGCCAGTATCGGCAATATTTCATAGATCTGGCCCAACTCCTCCGTAGAGAAGCCACCAGGTTGATCTGACACCAATGTGAGGATGTTGAGTTGCCCATCCGAGAATCTCAGCGGGATGGCCACGTAGTCCGTGGCACCCTTGGCGACGAGGTCCTCTAGGATAGGAAAATCCAGCTGTGCGTCGGGCCCTTCTAGCCGCCGCCGCACCCCGCCTTGGCCTTCGATCACCAATGCAAAAGGGCTGTTGCGGTATTGATCGCTTTGCAAGTTCTCGTGGGGAACCTCAAATACGGTGACGTTGCCGTCGCCACGTTGCCACGTGTAGGTCAACGCGAATAGCAATGGGTTCAGGGTACGTACGACGAGGCGAAGCCGCCACAATGGGAAGCCGGTCGCGACTAGGGTGTCTGAGATTCGCGCCACCAAGTCTTGAGACGACTTCGACATCCAGGCATCTTGCACCAGCCAGTTCACCAGCGGATTTTCTTTGGCATCGGTCTGGTTGTGCGGCTGTTCTACTAAATGCGTGTCGTCCGCGTACCACCCATCGAGAGCCTGCCAATCGAAAGCGACATACTCTTTGACGATGGACGACTCGTCATACGGATCCTCGTAGCTCCCTGCAGCGTTCTCCGCCAATTGCGAGTCAACCTGTATCGTCCAGTAGGACGCGTTTCCCTTGAAAGGGCAATGCGTGCGTTGATCGCTTTTGGTCAACAGATCCATGCGAACATCTTCACGCGGAAAATAAAACACCGAGGCCAATCGGGTCTCGTGCATCACTAACACCTTGTTGCTGTCAGCAATGGTTTCGTTCTGGAACACAGCACGGATCCGACGTGGTTCGACGTCAACTGAGAGCCGGTAGCCATCTCGGCCTTGAGCGGGTGGAACTTCAACGTCGACTTCCTGCATTTTTCTGCCTCAACCGCCGCGACGTAAAAAAACGGAACCGTTCTGCCGCCCAGGCCGAGTGGCGTCAGCTGGCGGCGTGAACGCCTCAGACCAGCACCCTTCGCAGGCGCGGTCAGATTTGTCTGTAAATACCAGGAACTCTGCCGAGTAGCTTTCTCGAACCGATGTTGTTGGGATTAATCCTCAGATCGGAATAGCATTGGAAAATAGCTGTTCACCCCATGGATAGAGGGGGCGATTGAAGTCGGATACAGTGTGAATGGCCTTGCCTTTGCGCTTTTTCCATTTCTTACCGTAGGTCTCTGGTGGGAAATAGCGAATGTAGTAGTCACAAGTCTCCTCCCAGTGCGGAATTGACAGGGACTTGCCGTAGTGCTGGCAGTAAAGAGCCGTATTGAGAGCGCTCATGCCCACCGGTGTGCGTCCGCCGCCTTCGACGAAGCGAACGTCTGGATGGTCGCGCCACAACATGAGAATTTCGCGCCGCTCGGGACCATAAAACCTCCGAAAGTCGAGCAGCTTTCGATCCGGCGTATAGGGTTCCTTGTCTTCATGCGTCATATACGCGTCGAATAGCTCGACCCGCACACCGTCGCACATATCACCGCTGGGGCCTTGTACAAACGCGCGCAAATCTCCGGTTACCCGCTCGTCGGGATCAAAGCAGAACATCCACTCATGGGACAGCTCGGTCTGGGCGAGGTTCAAAAGAAGACCTCGATGCCGCGATTCCGCGCGCGTTCGTTCGGTCATATCTGACTGCCAAAGTCTGTTAGCGACGATCAGCGCTACCTTCGGATGCGAGCGAAGGATCTCTATTGACTGGTCGCTGCTGGCGTCATCGTACGCAATGATCGCGTCTACCTGGCTGGCAAGGTAATCAAGCGTGTCGGGCAGGATGAGCGCCTCATTGCGCATGCGTGTCATGGCCACGAGCAGATGCTTCTTCCCCAGCAGAGCTTCGTTCCCTTTTATGATCTCCTCTTGATCGCGGAGCTGCCATTCACCGTCAGTCATTCGATCCACCCGAATCTAAGTTTTCCGTACACTAAAGATTGAACACATGGCTCTACTGATTCCATCGCACGCTTCGCTCTTAGCAACCAGCATGATGGATTTAATTGGCAGTCGTCCCCCTTGGGTCGGCCCGCCGCTATGTTGGGACCTGAAAGCCCCGCGTCGTTGTCAGCCCCGACGTCTAACACGGGGCTTCCTATCTTTGACCTTTTCATGCGGCAGTTTGCTAGCAACAGGATAGCCGCACCAAACCAGCTGCGTGGACAATCGTCCAGCGCACGACGAGCCGAATTAGTATGGACGACAAACAGATCACGGATTCGTGAGTGCGTGGGCGTGATCTGAAGAGAGAGTCGGATGCGTAGGCTGTATATTAGCGAACATTCCCCCATGGAGGACTACATGAACTTTCTGCGTACCTTTATGACGCTTGCCGTCATGCTCTTCTCGGTTTCGGCCGCAAACGCTATGTCGAAAGATATTGTCGACACGGCTGCCGGTGCTGGTCAATTCAAAACTCTGGTCGCTGCAGTCCAGGCGGCTGGACTGGCTGACACGCTCAAAGGCGACGGACCGTTCACGGTCTTTGCCCCGACAGACGAGGCTTTCGCCAAGCTGCCCGCCGGTACGGTCGATGACCTTCTGAAGCCGGAAAACAAAGACAAACTCGTAGCGATCCTGACTTATCATGTCGTTCCGGGCAAAGTGATGGCCGCCGACGTCGTTAAGCTGGACGAGGCCAAGACCGTGAACGGGAAGATGGTCGACATTAAGGTGGAGGGCGAAACGGTGATGGTGAACGATGCCAAGGTGACCAAGGCCGATATCGTTACATCGAACGGCGTAATACACGTCATCGACTCCGTAATGCTTCCGAAATAAATAGAAAAATAAGAAGCGGTGGTGAAAGCTGTCGCTTCTTGATTTTTT
>Ga0316193_10000720_pt1 | contig 21157 bp, 14 predicted proteins | sample MerIslsedime2_MG_FD_207735 | JGI IMG/M metagenome (GOLD analysis project Ga0316193, IMG submission 207735) | Coastal sediment microbial communities from Maine, United States - Merrow Island sediment 2 | ecosystem: Environmental > Aquatic > Marine > Coastal > Sediment | place: USA: Maine... | reverse complement strand
CCCCGGTCTCGACCACCCGTTCGGCGTTGGCCCGGTTTCGCCGATTCTTGAGCGAGCTCGACACCAATATGGCGCGCCGCGCATTTGCCGCCACAACCAATCCCCAGCTCGAAGACACGCCCATTTCTTCGGCGGACACCGAGGTCGGGACGGTCGTGCCCTTCCCCTCCCGTTGAGAGGAGCCGGATCAATGCGCCCCAGGTCCCTCACGCCACGAACGGTGCCGGTTGCGACCGTTGTTCTCCTCTGCCTCGGAGCGGGGCCTGTCTCAGCGGCCCAGCGCGAGTATTCCGGCACCGAGACCTTCGCCGCCCCGGATGGGACGAGGGTTGTCATCGATACCGCCTCCGTCGACCTCAAACTTCGCACGGCGGATGTCCCGGAGGTCGAGGTCGCCACCGAACTGCGGATCTCGGGCGTCGGTGAGGAACGTGCGGAACGGTTCATCGCCAGCCACATGCCCACCACAGAGGTTTCGGATGGGCGGATCACCATCACAATCAATCCGGGTCGCATGGGCTTCCTCGGTCTCGGCACTCTGACCGCTCGCACCCGGCTGGGCTTTCTCTTGCCGAGCCACGTGACCCCGGACATCACGACCACGGGTGGGGCGATCTCCATCCGAGGGGACCTTCCCAACGCGAGACCCCTCTATTTGCGAACCGCCACCGGTGATATGGAGCTCGTTGGAGCCGCGGCGGCGGTGGATATCCGATCGGCCTCCGGTGACACTCGTTTGGAGCTCATCCGGCCGCTCGAGACGTTCTTTGCACGAACTTCGTCGGGAAACCTCAGTCTCTCCGGCGGCGCGCGCGAGGTCCGCGCCGACACCGCTTCCGGAAGTGTCTGGATGGACAATCTCTCGGGCAACGCAGAGGTCGTCACCTCCACCGGCAAGCTCACCCTCGCCTGGGACCGGCTGGAACCGGAGAACCGGGTGGTCGTCCGAAGCGACTCCGGCCGCATTCGCCTGACCATTCCTGAAGGCGTATCCCCCCGGGGCAGCCTGCGCACGATCGGCGGCAATCTTCGGTCTGATTTTCCCGGCACTGTCAACGACGCTGGCGACACCATCACCCTTGCCGGTGATGGCCCCGAGATCCTGATCGAATCCGCCTCGGGCGATGTCGTCTTGGAGGCGGGAACCTGGTGGGGCGGAACCTCCTCGGAAGGTGATCCATCCACCGACTGAACCGATGGAGAACCATCTCTCTCGTTTTGCGTTGTTCCTTGTGAAGCGACGGTGTTGAACCGCGCTCACCGAAGGGAGCGTCTATGAAAAACAACCTGATTGCCCTCGCGATCGCCATCGCCATCGCCAACCCGCTGACGGCCGGTGCCCCACGCATTCTCGAAGGCACTGTTTCGGCGGCCGATCTCGAAACCGTCCAGCTCGATGCCGGGGTCGGCGACATCGACATCGTCGCCGTCGAAGGCGGCACCGAGGTCTCCATCGTGGTCCGACTCAAACCCCGGCGCGGTGGATTCTTCTCGTCCCTCAAGACCGCCCAGGCCGAGGTCGACGAGGCGGAACTCCGGATGGATGTTGCAAAGGGAATTCTGCGGATCGAGGTCGAAACCGACAGTGATGACCGCCATTTTGAAGAGAACTGGACCCTCGAGCTCCCCGCGCGACTCGATTTCAACCTGGATCTCGGTGTCGGCGATGTCGATGTTCGCGGTCTTGCCGGGGGACTGACCGCCGATATCGGCGTCGGCAACCTTGTCGCCGAGGAGGTCTCGGGCGATCTCGAGATCGATATCGGCGTCGGCGAGGCGTCGATTCAGGCCGCCGCGGTCAACTACGGTTCAGTGGACGGTTCCGGCGGAGTCGGGGACACCGAGCTGACGGTCAGCGGCGAGAAGATCTCTTCGTCCGGATTCATCGGCAAATCGGCCAATTGGACCGGCAACGGTGACCACGTCATCGAGATCTCGGTGGGCGTCGGCGACGCGAAGGTGACTCTGGAGTAGAAACCGACATCGATGATCTCAAAGCTGTAGGCACGTCCTTCAGGGCGTGCCTCAGAGTCTTGGTCGGCAAGAGATTCGTCGTCGTAGGAATCTCCTACCGGGATCAGGTCGAACCTGTGGATTCAGACCCCACCATTTCTGGATGTCTCTGAGGCGGGCCGTAAACGACCCGCCTACCGACGCTTCCCTCAGTCTGCGCCCTCCTGACCGTCGAGCATCCACTTCGCTCCCAGGCGCGCGAGGAGGAAGCAGACGAAGGCGAGGACCAGGAGCATGATCAAACCGACCATCTGGCCCTGGAAGCCCGTGTACCAGGCGTGCGCATGCTCTTCGAGCACCGCGGTGCCGGCCACGTCTTCGAGCCAGAAATCGACCCCGACGCTGACATATTGAATCAACGCGCCGAGCTTGGGAACCCGGAAGACCGCGCTGATGATGCCGAAGATTGCGGCGCCGGCCATCAGCCCCGACGCGATGAGGATCCCCTGCTCCGCCCGGGCTTCGCGAATCTTGTCGCTTCCACCGGTCTTCGATACAAGCCACGCGACCGCCGCCCCGGCCAGCACCGCCGCGTTGATGGAGATGGGGAGATACATCCCGAGGGCAAACGCCAGCATGGGAATTCCGCTCATCAACAGCATCAGAGCGACGATTCCCCCCAGCGCGTAGAGCAACCAGGGTTGGTTCGCAGGGTCGCTCATCAATCCATTGGAAACGGCAGCGATCATATTCGCCTGCGGGGCCGGCAGCACACGTTCGTTCGACACCATGAGCCCCGTGGAGGGATCCTCCACGACAAAGTGATAGGCGCTGTCCATGAGCGGGATGACCGCCGCCACCACAAATGCCGCCACCACCATGCCGAGGAACTTCCAGCGTTCCTGGTTCCGGGGAGTCGACCCGAGCCAGTAGCCGATCTTGAAATCCGTGATGACGGCGCCCGAGGTTGACAGCGCCGTGCAGACAGCGGTGCCGATAATGAGGGCGATGATCATCCCCGCCGTCCCTTTGAGACCGATGATGATCATGCAGCCGATGGCGAGGACCACCGTGATGAGGGTCATACCCGAAACCGGATTGACACCGACGATGGCTATGGCCTGGGCGGCGACCGGGGTGAAGAGAAAGCTCAAAAGGAACCCGACGATCATCCCGACGGCTCCGAACTTGAGGCTCGCGACGAGACCATAGCCGGCGGCCCCACCATCGCCGGGGGTCACCATGGCGACGACGAAGAAGAGAAGACCGAGACCGAGGGTCGCGGCCGCCTGGATCATCAGGACGTTCTTCGGCGACATGTCGAGCTGGGTCCGCTCGGCGCCCTCGGCATCGTCTTGAGATGCCTTCGAGAACCCCTTGAAGCCGAGAGTTACCGATGAGGCGACGATCTTCCACATTCGAAGAATGCCGATGAGCCCGGAGATCGCGATCGCCCCGATCCCGATGGGTTTGACGAATGCGCCGAAGATGGCCGAGGCGTTCATGTCGGCGATCTGATACGTGGTCCCGGCAAACGCGAGACCTTCGATCTCACGTCCGAAGACATAGATCAAAGGAACCATTACGAGCATCGCGAGGACCGAACCCGAGGCGATGATCGAGGCATAGCGGATCCCGATGATGTAACCGAGGCCGAAGAGGGCCGCGATCGCGGTCAACTGGACCTCGATTCGGAGATCGGAGCCGATCCCACCCAACAGGGTCGAGCTCGAGAGACCGGCGTTCCAGAGATGGAGCGCCTCGATGGAAAAATCGAAGAGGGCGCCGATGGCGAAGGAGATGAGCAGGATCTTGCCGGCGCCACCGGCCGAGCTCTCGCCGGTGACCAGGATGTTGTTGATCGCCGTGGCCTCGGGGAACGGCAGCTCACCGTGGAGTTCCTTCACGAAGTACTTTCGCAACGGAATGATCAGGACCACGCCGAGCGAACCACCGATGAAACATGCAAAGAAGATCTGCCACCAGGACACCGAAACCTGATTGATGTACATGGCCGGCACGACAAAGGTCGCACCCGCGGCCACCACCCCTGCAGCCTGGCCCACCGACTGGACCATCACGTTTTCCAAGAGACTGCTCACCGGCTGCCGCATCTTGCCGAAGAAGATGGCCAGGATCGCGATGGGGATCGAAGCCTCGATGGCGTTTCCGGCGCGCAGCGCCATATAAGCGCAGGCCGCGGTGAAGAGTACGACCATCGCGACGCCGACCCCAATGGACCACAGCGTCACCTCGGGCCGGAGATCATCGGCCGCGACGACGGGTTCGTAGACCTCGCCCGGTTCGAGCTTGCGGTAGGCGTTGGCGGGGAGCAGTTTCGAGTTGACCGGCTTCGATTCTTGCATCGTTCCTCCATCCAAGACTGCGGGAAATAGTAGCGTAGTTGTGGATTCCGGGATAGCGATCAAAGGTGGCGGCCGTTTGCCGTCCGACCTCAGGCCATCACGTCTTCCAACGCATCGAGGAGTTCATCGGCGCTGTCGAAAATCCGAAGATCCGCCGGCGAACCGCCCGCGGGGGCCTCGATCCCCCAGCTCCGCCAGCACCAAACCGGGATCGAGTTCTTGAGGGCCAGCGCGATCTCGGACAAGGTGCCCGTTCCACCGCCGATCGCAACGCACAAGGAAGCCGACAGAACGTTGAATGCGTTTCGAGCGTTCCCTGCACCGGTGAAGACCGGGAGATGAACCCACGGGTTCGGATAACCGCCGCCCGGGAAGGCCGTGGGGAGGATGGCCAGCGTCAACCCGCCGGCTTCGACGGCGCCTCGACTTGCGGCGGACATCACGCCCGAACCTCCACCGGTGAGCACCGCCCAATCGCACCGCGCAGCCATTGCTCCCACGGCTTCGGCGACCGCTTCCTCTTCAGCCGTGGCGATGTTCCCTCCGAGGACACCGAGAACCTGCATCCTGACGGATTTCATAGTGATGGGATTATCTCATTTTTCGTTAATCTTGTCCGGCGGCCGTTGACCGCCGGACAAGATTAACGAACCAAAAAAGCCCGGGCCGAAGCCCGGGCTCATATTCTCGTATGAAAACGATGAATTACTTCATGAGAACGAGGGCAACGCGACGATTCTGCGCGCGGCCTTCGCGGGTGCTGTTGTCGGCGATGGGCTTGTACTCACCGTAGGACGTCACGTTCATGCGATGAAGCGGGAAACCCTTCTCAGCGGCGAGATAGTCCATGACCTTCTTGGCGCGCTTGTAACCGAGGCTCAGGTTGTAGCTCTCGCTACCGATATTGTCGGTGTAGCCCTGGACTTCCACGTAGGCGCCGACGTTTTTGCTGATGACCTTCTTGGCGAAGGCATCGAGGGCAGCCTTGGCCTCGTCCGAGAGGTTTGCGTTGTCAAACCCGAACTTCACGTCTTGATCGGTCAGAATGACCTCGGCGACGAAGGTGCCTTCGGCAAGCTTGCCGGCCTTGTTGGCTCGATCGAGAGCCTCTTTGGCCGTCGCGCTCGCCTTGTCGAGTTGCTTCTGCATCTCGGCATCCTTCTGATGAAGGGCCGTGATCTCTTTCTGGTTGCCCTCGACCGAAGTCTGAACTTCACCAATTTTTCCGTTGGTGACCGATTCGCTGTTCGCGACCTGCTCCTGCACGTACTTCTTCGACGCACAACCAGTGACTGTGAGCCCTGCCACGAGCAGAATGACGATCGCCGGGGAAACGAACTTCCGCATTATCCACCTCCAGTATTCCGTTATCAAAGTTTCTCGATGCTATTCAAATTTGCATCGCGGGTCGAACTATAGCACAGCCTACGCTCTTGCGAAGTGCACGTCAATCACTACTTCTCACACCTCGTGAAGGCCGAAACCACGACACAAAGTTGATCGCTCAGTAGACATCCATGCAGATCGGGTTGTCGGCGGTGACCTCGGCGGCGCATTCAACCACACCATCGGCCAGCCTCACCAGCACCGGCGTCTGCAGAAACCAGTCGACCCCCGAGGGTAGCTCGGCAAGCCGGCATGAACCGCACGCGAACGGCTGAACTCCGACCGTCGGGTATCCGGTGCGCTCGGGCACGGCCACTGCGGTGGTGGGCAGCGGGACATCGTCGGCAAAGAAGATCTCCATGAGCTCATGGCAGTGCTCGCAGTCCTTGCGATAGAAAAGCACGTACTGCTGTCCCTGCCCGAGATCCTCTGGAAGACCTCGGATCCACCCCGCCAGATCGAGCCCGAGAAAGTCCTCTCCCTGCCAGGCCGTGTAGTCCGGCAGATAGTAGCCCTCCGTCGGCCCGGCCGCGGCCACTCCACCAGAAGGGACATTGGCGTTGTCGGGGGTTGTTCCCGACGAGGTCAGGCCGAAGGCCGATGCGACACTGAGCACCGACCACAGCCCCACCGCCAGCACTCGCCATGTCGGCTGCATTCCAGTCGTTTTCAACGCCTGGACACCTCGCGCGAGGAACACCAGTGACAGGAGGAAGACGAGATCGGTGACCAGGGTCACCCAGGGCGGAATCTGGACCGCACCGAAACAGCCGCAACTCGTGGCGCCGAGCGCGACATCTCCGATGAGAATCGGAAGGAAGGACCCAAGCATCGCGATCCCGGCGAGTCGAGCGAGGCCGGGCATCAAGACCATGACCCCGACCACAATGAGCTCGACCGCGATGGAGAGCTCGAGGATGAATCGAAGTTCAACACCGTTTCCACCGAGCAACTTCACGAGAGACGCCGGTAAATTGCTGGGACTGCCATCGATGAGTTTCAGCACCGCACCGACACCGAGCCAGAGGGGAATGATCACACGGGCCAGGACCACCGCCGCAAGGCTTCGAAGGTTGCCCGGACTGTCTTCTTCAATCTGAGTCATGTGCTGTTCCATCTCCTTGACGGACTCAGGTTAGCGTGGGCGACCCCGGGAGAAACCAAGTCGTCCGGAGCTTTTTACCGCTTGTTGACCGCGGAGTCGGTGGTGAGCGGAATCTGCGACAGTTTCGGGCATATTCTTCAAGACACACGATTCCAACGTGGATCTGTGATCGACGTTGCCCGTGGTTGCCCCCCTTGACATTGTTCGGCTTCGAAGATGAACCGACGACGATGCCTGACCAATCCGAACAATGATCAAGGACGGCACGCCCGTTCGAAGCCAGTTTCACAGACCCTCCACAGAACGCGGAATAGGGGCGTGCGGCGGGGTGCCAGGTACGTAAATGTGCCGGTTCAACGATCCGGCCGCGTGGGGCGTTGCGCACAATTACGCTACCTGGCTCCCTCGGGAGACGCGACGAACTTCGGCTCTCCCGGCCACGAAACAGGTCGCCGTTTGCGTCATCAACGTGGTCATCACCCTCCCCCCCCTTTACCACTGAATGACCGCGCTGATGGCGCAACGCTGGGCCGCCGCGGCCCAGAAGGCCGGCGCTGAAGGTCCCGGAGCCTACGGAAGCTCTCCTCCCCCGAGGAGACCCCAAACTTCGGCCTCGACCTCGGCTGCTGCCCCGGAGGTCTCCGCGAGTGCCTTGTCAGCCCGCTCGAGCATGGCATCAGCCTCGTCGTCGCCCGCCATGTCCTGGAGATTGATCCGCACATTCATGGCGGCGCCGAGGGCTGCAGCCCGCGCCATGGCGGCGCCCACTCCGGCGTCCGATGCCGAAGCCGCCATCCCGAGCTCGCGGGCTCTGGCGCACAGTTCCACCACGTCGGGGCAGGACTCGACGACCTCGAGGGGGACAAGAGCGGCGCCGAGGGTCGCCTTCCGCACCGCCGCCGTCTTGCCTTCTCCGGTCACCTTGTTGGCATCCATCAAACGCTGGAAGGACCATGTGTCCTCATCGATGGCGTCAAGCAACTTCTGTTTGAGCTCCTGACCCCGGACGGAGACCTCCTCCAGTTCGCCGCGAACTTTGGCGAAGGATGCCTTTGGATGGGGCAGATTGGCCACCATGGCTGCCAGCGACGCCGCAAGAGCTCCGGCCAACGCGGCCACGGATCCGCCGCCCGGGGCCGTGGAGTCGCGCGATGTCTCGTCTGCAAACTCCTGCAAGGTCAGGCTCGCAAGCGGTCGTTCCGGGGCGAGGATGTCCTCGACGATCTTCTCTGCCGGATTGAACTCGGAAACCTCGTTGAGCCCCAGACTCCGAATCGCCGTGTGGATGACGTCCACATCGGGCACACCGGGAGACCGCTGCATCCTGGTCAGGTAGTGGCGTCCCGCCTCGAGCATGGACCTTCTCGGGATCAAGCCCACCAGCTCCGATCCGGTGACGCGGATGCCCCGCTTTCGGGCCGATTCGTCACAGGCGTCGAAGGCCGCGTGGACCGGAGTCACGTCGAGATCGATGAGATTCATGGAGACCTGAGCGCAGCCGTACTCGGGGATGAACCAACCCATTCCTCGAACCGCCTTGAGCGAGCCCGGCTGTTCGATCATCGCTCCGTCGGGCCCCTTCACCATCCGGCCCTTCTCCCGCACGTCGAATGCGACCCGATTGGCCCACCGCTTGTCGGTGACGTTCAGGTCGACGTTGTAGGCGACCAGGAACTTCCGCGCCCCGGTCACCAAGACCCCAAAGGTCGGAACAAAAGTGGCGGGCCCGAAATCGGGGGCGAACTCCGGGGTCCTGAGTTTTTCTTCAAGGGCTTCGTACTCACCCTTCCGAATATCGGCGAGGGACCGGCGTTCGGGCCGGGTGGCCGCGTACTCGTAGAGATACACGGGCAGGCCGAGCTCCTCCCCCACCCTTTTGCCGAGCCGGCGGGACAGTTCGACGCATTCGTCCATCGTGACGCCCGACACCGGTACGAACGGGCAGACATCGGTGGCGCCCTGGCGACCGTGCGCGCCGTGGTGGGTTCGCATGTCGATGAGCTCGAAGGACCGCTTGACCAGTTGGAATGCCCCTTCGAGCACCGCTTCCCCTTCGCCGACGAAGGTGATCACCGTGCGGTTGGTCTCAACTCCGGGATCGACGTCGAGGAGCTCGACGCCCGAGACTGCTGCGGCGGCTTCGGCCACCGCATTGTAGATCTCTGGATCTCGGCCTTCAGAGATATTCGGAACGCACTCGACGATCTTCATCCATTCCTCCGTTGTGTCCCGCTCAGGCGCGGGAGACCTCGTCCATGTCGTGCCGCACCATCATCTCGACCAGCTCGGCGAAACCGACCTTGGGCTCCCAACCGAGCTCGGTCTTGGCCCTGGTCGGATCGGCCAACAACGCATCCACCTCGGCCGGGCGGAAGTGCCTCGGGTTGACCTCCACCCGGATCAATCCCGTGGCTCGGTCACGGCCGACCTCGTCGATCCCACTCCCGTCCCACTCGAGCTCCACATCGGCCGCATGGAACGCCAGGTCACAGAAGTCGCGCACCGAGTGGTCCTCGCCGGTTCCCACCACGTAGTCCTTGGGCTGGTCCGTCTGGAGCATCATCCACATGGCCTCGACGAAGTCACCGGCGAAACCCCAGTCCCGACGTGCGTTGAGATTTCCCAACCCTACCCGCTCACGCCGGCCATTGACGATCTCGGCCACCGCACGCGAGATTTTGCGGGTGACGAAGTTCTCGCCCCGCCGGGGAGATTCGTGATTGAAGAGGATGCCGTTGCTGGCGTGAAGATCGTACGCTTCGCGGAAGTTGACCGTGGCCCAGAAGCTGTAGAGCTTGGCCACCGCATAGGGCGATCTGGGGTGGAAGGGCGTCGATTCTCGTTGTGGCACCTCGGCCACCTTGCCGAAGAGCTCCGACGACGACGCCTGGTAGAAACGGGCCTCAGGAGCCTCGCGCCGGACCGCCTCGAGGAGGCGGACCGTCCCGAGTCCGGTCACATCCCCGGTATAGGTGGGCATATCGAACGAAATCGCGACGTGCGACTGGGCCGCCAGGTTGTAGACCTCATCGGGCTTCACCGTGGCGAGGATCGCCGTGAGCGACTCGGCATCGCCGAGGTCACCATAGTGAAGCGAAAACCGCCCCTCGAACTCAGCGCGGGATCGCAGGTGGTCGATGCGCTGTCGATTGAATGTGGAGGCGCGTCGGACGACACCATGGACCTCGTACCCCTTGTCGAGGAGGAGCTCCGCGAGATATGAACCGTCCTGGCCTGTAACGCCGGTGATGAGTGCTGTGGATTGCATGGCGCAGATTCTAGCACCGAGTCGGCGCTGCCTGCGGGAACGCATCACTCATTCAGGAATCGGCCGCGCTCGAGGCGATCGCATCCGATTCCTGAAGAGGAACGTGAATAAACGACCGATCGATTGGGTTAGTATCTCGGACGATGTGGGGAAAGAAAGACGCGCCCAGGGTAATTCAGTGGACGCTTATCGTGGTCGGTCTGGCCCTGGTCGGCTTCTGGGCGGCTGCACGCTTCCATGGTGTGCTCGGAAAGAACTCGGAGATCCGCAACTTCGAAGCCGCGCGCAGCGAGCTACGGGAAACGATCGATCCGACATCGACGCCGACCTCTGCGAAATCCCTCGAAACCGACCTGCCTGTGGACACGAGCCTGTGGGCCGTGGATCGGATCGAGGAGTACCGGGAGAGTCTCGAGCACGAGTTCAACGCCCCCCTGGCGATCTTGCGGATCCCCAAGATCGGCCTCGAAGTGGCGGTTCTCGAGGGCACGAGCGAACTGGCGCTCAACCGCGGGGTCGGTCACATCACCGGGACTCCCCAGCCGGGCGACGACGGCAACGTCGGCATCGCTGGCCACCGCGACGGCTATTTTCGCGGCCTCAAGGACATCACCGAGGGCGATCTCATCGAGATGGAAACTCTCGCTGGAATCGAGAGCTACGCCATCACCCAGCTCCTGCTCGTCGATCCACCCGATGTCTGGGTCCTCGAACCCACCGAGGTCCCATCGATCACCCTCGTGACCTGCTACCCCTTCTACTTCGTCGGCAGTGCGCCACAGCGCTACATCGTCCGCGCCGAGCGCGTCGGGGATTAGGGGTTTTCACCGCCAAGACGCGAAGGACGCAAAGCATCGCAAAACAGTCTCAGTCATCCGACGAAAAAATCCCGCGATGGTGCGATGGACCAATCACACGATGCCCTTTGCGATGTTCTTTGCGTTCTTTGCGTTCTTTGCGGTGAAACTGCGATGTGCGCCTTTGCGGTTCGATCTCCGCTCTACCGATCGATGCGGTAGTTCGGGGCTTCTTTGGTGATCACGACGTCGTGGGCGTGGCTCTCCTTGAGGCCCGCAGCCGTCACCCGGGTGAACTTCGCGTCCGTGTGGAGCTCGGCGATGGAGGCGCATCCGGCGAGACCCATCCCAGCCCGGAGACCGCCGATGAGCTGAGTCAACTGATCGGAAACGGGACCCTTGTAAGGGACCATGCCCTCGATTCCCTCGGGAACCAGCTTCGAAACGTCCTCGCCCTCCTGGAAGTACCGGTCTCGCGAACCCTCGGCCTCCTTCATGGCGCCGATGGAGCCCATTCCACGATAGGCCTTGAAGGTCCGACCCTGGTAGAGGATCTGCTCACCGGGCGATTCCTCGACACCGGCGAAGAGCGAACCGATCATGACCACGTCGGCGCCGGCGGTCAGCGCCTTGCTGATGTCGCCGCTGAACCGAATCCCGCCATCGGCGATCACCGGTACGCCATGCTCGTGGGCTGCCCGCGAACACTCCTGGATCGCGGTGATCTGCGGCATTCCCGCGCCGGTCACGACCCGGGTCGTGCAGATCGACCCCGGGCCGATCCCGACCTTGACGGAATCGACCCCGAGAGACACAAGGTCCCGCACACCGGCGGCCGTGGCCACATTGCCGACGATCAGCGGGGTGTCGGGAAAGTCCCTCTTGACCCGTTCGACGGCGTCGAGAACGCCCCGCGAGTGGGCATGAGAGCTGTCGAGACACAGCACATCGACCTGCCGTTCGATCAGCGCGGCGCATCGGTCGTCGAGATCGCCGGAAACGCCGATGGCGGCGGCCACCCGCAAACGACCGAGGTGATCCTTACACGCGTCGGGGTAGTCGTGGGCCTTCTTGATGTCCTTGACGGTGATCAGACCCTTGAGACTGCCGTCATCGGCCACGATGAGCAGCTTCTCGATGCGATTCCTGTGGAGCAGCGACTTGGCCTCCTCGAGCGTGGTTCCCACACGGGCCGTGACCAGATTCTCGTGGGTCATGAAGTCGGAGATCGGCCGCGCGTACTCGGTACAGAATCGGAGGTCACGGTTGGTCAAGATGCCCTTGAGTCGTCCCTCGGGACCGATGACCGGCAGGCCCGAGATATGGAAATGAGCCATGACATCGAGAGCTTCTTGAACCGACTGCTCGGGTCGGACGGTCACCGGTTCGACAATCATCCCCGATTCTGATCTCTTGACCCGATCGACCTGTTCAGCCTGCCTTTGGACAGGCATATTCTTGTGGATGATCCCGATGCCACCGTGCTGGGCCATGGCGATACCCATTTTCGCCTCGGTGACCGTGTCCATGGCCGCTGAAACGATGGGCAGATTGAGTTCGATTCCGCCGCGAGCGATGGTGGTCTTCACATTCACATCGTTGGGGTGAACCTCGGACCTGGCGGGCACCAGCAACACGTCATCGAAGGTCAGACCGACCGGAATTGAGTCGTCCATTCACTACCCCTTTGCCGCTGAAGCCCCACCGTGGCACTTCTTGTACTTCTTTCCGGATCCGCACGGGCACGGATCGTTGCGGCCCACCTTGGGTTGTTGCCGCCGCACCGTGACAGGTCCGGCAGGTTGGCCCACCGGAGTATTGGCCGCGGCCTCCTGCTGTTCGTGCGAAGCCCTCAACGCTTGGGCCTCCGGGTGGGACATGGTCGTGGTCACACCCTGCCTCCGGTGTTCCAGACGATCAACCGGCTCGGCGTGATAGAGGAACTTCACGACGTGGTCTTCGATCCGCTCCCACATGTCTTCGAAGAGAGCGTAGCTCTCGCGTTTGTACTCCACCAGGGGGTTTCGCTGACCATACGCCCTGAGACCGATTCCCTCACGGAGGTGGTCAAGGGCCAGGAGGTGGTCCTTCCACTGTCGATCAACCGTGTCCAAGAGCAGGAAACGCTCGAGCCGTGCGAAGTTCTCCTCGCCGAACTGCTCAACCCGCTCTCCGTAGTGTTGATGCGCACCGGAAACCAGGCGTTCCTCGAGATCGGGTAGCGAAATCGTCTCGAAATCCACTCCGAGATCCTCAATCTTGAGCCCGAAGTAGGAACGGTACTCGGTGTCGAGAGCGGCGGTCTCCCAATCATCGGGATCGGCCTCTGCGGGACAGAACCGGTCCACCAGCGAGGCGACGATATCCCCCACCACGCGGTCGATGTAGCCCCGCCCCTCGACCCCCTCGAGGATTCGCTTGCGAAGGCGGTACACCGCCTCGCGCTGCTTGTTCATCACATCGTCGTACTCGAGGAGGTGTTTCCGCATCTCGAAGTTGCGGCCTTCGACCTGTGTCTGGGCTCGCTCGATGGACTTGGTGACCATCTTCGACTCGATGGGGATGTCTTCCTCCATCCCGAGTCGATCCATCATCTTGCGCACGCCGTCGGACGCGAAGATCCGCATGAGGTCGTCCTCGAAAGAGAGGAAGAAACGGGTGGCGCCCGGATCACCCTGCCGACCCGACCGGCCTCGGAGCTGGTTGTCGATCCGCCGCGACTCGTGCCGCTCGGTGCCGATGATCTGCAGACCACCGGCCTCCAACACCTTCTCCTTGTCATCGGCACACTGAACGGTGTACTTCTCGAGCGCCGCGTCGAATCCTTCCGGATCCTTCGCCGGATCGGCTTCCATTCGCGCGAGACCATCGGGGTTGCCCCCAAGGACAATGTCGGTACCGCGGCCCGCCATGTTGGTCGCAATCGTCACGGCTCCGAGGCGGCCCGCCTGGGTAACGATGTCGGCTTCACGCTCGTGGAACTTCGCGTTGAGAACAACATGCTTGACCTTGCGACGTTGCAGCAGTTTGGCCAACCGCTCGGATTTCTCGATGGAAACGGTGCCGACGAGGACCGGTTGTCCGTGCTCGTGGCTCTCGACGATCTCTTCGATCACCGCCTTGAACTTCTCCTGCTCGGATCGATAGACGAGGTCCGGATGGTCCGCCCGGACCATGTCGACGTTGGTTGGGATCACCGCCACATCGAGGCCATAGATCTTCTCGAACTCCTCGGCCTCGGTTTCGGCTGTCCCGGTCATCCCGGAGAGTTTGTCGTACATCCGAAAGTAGTTCTGGAGAGTGATGGTCGCCAGAGTCTGGTTCTCGGACTGGATCTTGACCTTCTCTTTTGCCTCCACCGCCTGGTGCAGACCGTCCGACCACCGTCGCCCGGCCATGAGGCGACCCGTGAACTCATCAACGATGATAATTTCGCCTTCCTTGATGATGTACTCGCGATCGCGCTGGTAGAGGGCGTGCGCCCGCAAGCCCTGATTGACCGCATGCAAGAGGTCGGTCTGAGAAGGATCGTAGAGGTTCTCGACGTTGAGCAGCCTTTCGGCCCGCGCCATTCCGGCATCGGTGAGCGTAGCCGTCTGCGATTTCTCGTCGACGATGAAGTCACCGGTCACGTCCTTGTTGCCGTGTTTGTCCTCGATCTCTTCGCCCTTGGTGAGTTTGGGGATGATCACGTCCACTTGGTAGTAGAGATCGACGGAGACCTCGGATGGACCCGAGATGATCAGCGGTGTCCTCGCCTCATCGACCAGAATCGAATCGACCTCATCGACGATGGCGTAGATATGCCCACGTTGGACCATGCGTTCGAGTTCGAACTTCATATTGTCGCGGAGATAGTCGAATCCAAACTCGTTGTTGGTGCCGTAGGTGATGTCGGCAGCGTAGGCATCTTTGCGCTCGAGGTCGGTCATTTGATTCTGGATACAACCCACCGTGAGTCCGAGAAATCCGTAGATCTTGCCCATCCACTCGGCGTCACGACGAGCCAGATAGTCGTTGACCGTGATGACGTGGACTCCCCGGCCGGTGAGCGCATTGAGCCCGACAGCCAGTGTGGCGACGAGAGTCTTGCCCTCACCGGTGCGCATTTCGGCGATCCTACCTTCGTGAAGCACGATGCCGCCCATGAGCTGAACATCGAAGTGCCGCATACCGACGGCTCGTTTGGAAGCCTCTCGAACCAAAGCGAAGACTTCGAACAGCTCGGCATCAAGCAGTTTCTGGACAATGGGGGTACGTTCCTTGGGATCTTCGGGAAGATCCTGAATTTCCGCTCGTACCCGTTCGCCGATGGCCGTGAAACGCTCTCTGATCTGATCGTCGGTCAAAAGCTCGATCTCGGGCTCGAGCGCGTTGATCGCCTCGACCATCGGCTTCATCCGCTTGAAATCCCGTTCGTGCTTGGTACCGATGACCAAGCTGATGGCTTTTTCCACCCAGTTCATGAGTCTCCCCTGTCGATCGTTGACCGTCGCCGGCGGCCGGCGGCCCATTCCTGCCTACCTGCAACGGTGACGGCAGGGTAGTTCACCCTGCCTGCGATTTCAATCTCTGGAACGGCTCACCTTCCGACCGTGTTCCACATCCCAAAAACGCCGCCCGCACGCTGCGCGTGCGGGCGGCGTTTTTGGGATAGGGCGGGATCTAGAAGCGATCCAGAATGTAATACAACGGGTTCACCGACTTGCCGTCTGCGTGGACCTCGTAGTGGAGGTGCGACCCGGTCGAACGACCGGTGTTGCCGACGGTGCCGATCTGTTGACCGCGGTGGATCTCATCTCCAGGCTTGGCGGACATCTCGTGAAGGTGGCCATACATGGTCGTGAAACCGTAACCGTGGGAAATACGGATCGTCTTTCCCAGTCCACCGTTCCGCCCGGCGAACACCACCACCCCGTCTGCCGGCGCGTACACAGGTGTTCCGCGACGTGCGGATACGTCGAGCCCCCGGTGGAAGGCTCTCCGCCCCGTGATCGGGTCGTTTCGAGTGCCGTAGCCATCGGTCAAGACGCCGACGGCCGGGGCCATGGTTGGCGTGGATGACAGAACTTCACCGGTTTCGGAGAGCTTCTGATCGACCATGGTGAGCTGCTGTTCAATCCATCTGCCTTGAAGCATCAAGGTCTCGGGCCCGTCGGGAAGTCGGTCGTACGGACCACCACTTCCGACCTCGTTGGCGCCGGCGTTGGGACCGATCATCCCGGCTCCGTCACCCTGCATCCCCGCAGCCAACGCGAGTCTGGCGGTGCGTTCCTCGAAATCATCGAGCCTCGCCTGAACCTCGTCGATCGTCCTCGAGAGTTCAGTGTTCACGTCGGCGAGCTCCTGGTTCTCGGCCTGGAGTCGGTGAACATCCGCACGTCGACTCACGGCATTCCCGGAATAGGCGATGGCAACGATGCTGAGAATGACCGCGGATACCAACACCGCCCCGGCCGCCATCATAGTCCTCGTCGAGAACGAGAACTTGATGAATCGCGCCTGGCTGTGCGGAACGATGATGATTGTGTTCAATCGCCTCGGCACGCCCCCTCCACAAAGACATGCTCCGCTCAAGCGGAAGCGTATCACCCGGCCATTATGCCCTTCCGTCGTTCCGGGTGTCAACTCGACATCGCCAAGAAAACCCCATTCGTCTCATATTCTGTGCGCTTGGTCACCACCGGCTTCGTCCTCGCCGTCGCCAAGCTCGCCGTTTTTGTCATCGCTCTCTTCGCTTTTGGCACCCTTGGCCGCACGGCGCATCAACCTCGTCATCTCGCTGAGGCGGGCCTGGCACCGTCCATACACGCTGTTTTCCGACCAACCGTCATCGTCGGTCCACTCCCCGGCCTCCTCACCCGTCAAGAGCTCGATTCCCTCCTCGATGGTCTCAACCGCCCAAACGTTGAACTGACCGTCGCGGACTGCATCGACGACCTCAGCCGAGAGATGAAGGTCCAATACGTTGCTCGCAGGAATCATGACCCCTTGCTCGCGATTGAGCCCGTGGCTCTCACACACCCGAAAGAAACCCTCGATCTTCTCGTTGACCCCGCCGATGGCCTGAACGCGACCGTACTGGTCCACCGAGCCGGTCACGGCGATTCCCTGCTGCACCCCGATCTCCGCCAATGCCGAGAGTATGGCGTAGATCTCCGTCGAGGACGCCGAATCGCCGTCGATCCCACCGTACGACTGCTCGAACGTCACCGAGCAGGACATGGCGAGGGGCGCCTTCCGGGCAAAAGTCCCACGGAGAAATCCAGTGAGGATGCTCACACCCTTGTCGTGCGTCGGTCCCGAGAGTCCGGCTTGGCGTTCGATATTGATGACGCCCTCTCGACCGAGTCCGACCCGAGCGGTGATCCGCGACGGTTTCCCGAAGCGATGGTGGCCGAGGTCGTACACGGCAAGACCGTTGACCTGCCCGACAACCCTTCCCTCCGTCGCGACGTAGACCACTCCATCGGCAATGAGTTCGTGGGTCCGATCCTCCGACAGGCCGTGCCGCCGATTGCGGGCTGCCTCCGCTGCTGCGACATGGCTTCTTCCGATGGCCTCCGCCCCATCGCGGCGCGCCTGGAAATCCGCTTCTTTCTGAAGATCCGAAAGATCTGAAAAGCGACTCGAAAACCGCCGCCGCCACCCGCCGAAGTGAACCGCCTGCTCGAGCATGGCTGCCATCCCGGATCGGTCCATGGGAAGGACGGACTCCTCCTCGGCCACCTTCTGGAGCACCGACAGGATGTCACCCGCGTGGTCACGGGTGAGGGAGATGACCGAGTCAAAATCGGCGAGCACCTTGAAAATTTTCGGGAAATCCGAGTCCCTTCGGTAGAGGAGGTCGTAAATAAAACGATCCCCGATGACCACGACCTTGACTTTGAGAGCCACCGGTTCGGGCTTGAGCAGCCCGGCGCCGAACATGACATTCTCCCAGGCCTGTATTTGGACTCGGCGGTATCGAAGGGCTCGCTTGAGTCCGGGCCAGACCCTGGGCTCCATGAGAACGTCCTCGGCGTTGACCACCAGATAGCCTCCGTTGGCCCTCAGCAGCGATCCCGCCCGGATCCGCAGGAACGAGGTGGTCGTCTCGCCCGACGGGAGCATGGTTCGTTCGATAGTTCCGAAGAGGTTGGTGTAGGTGGGTTCGGTCTCCATCACCACCGGTCGGCCGTCGAGGTCGGAGTTGTCCACGGCGAGATTGACCCGCCAGCGGCTGAAAGGATCGACCCCCTGTTCGCCCCCCTCACCGACGAAGACCTCGAACCTCTCTTCCAGGTCTTCCTGAACGGCGTCGAGATAGGGTTTCGCCCGTTCGTCCGTGACATCGACCAACACCTTTCGAACCGCATTGTCGAAGGTTGGATGGAGGAGTTGGCGTCGGACCCGTTCGATCTCCTCCTGGGCCTGGCGGCGAAGTTCCCCGACCCCGTCAAAGACATCGCGCAGCTTTTTCGAGAGTTCACGGTGGGATTCCTTGAACGATGCCACCTGGGCCTCGTCGATCTTGCCCTCATCGACCAGGGGCTGCAGCTCGTCCACCGCGACCGGAGTGTCATCAATGACCGGCACGACTTCCGGCCGGGTGATGGGCCCGGCCTGGACCTGGACCATGGAGAATCCGGATTCGCGGACCTCGCGGTCAAAGGCCTCGACCATTTCCCGCTCCCTCGTCTGGAAAACCTCCACAGCCCCTTCCATCCGCGACCGGAACTCCTTGTCGTTGAGGATCTTCGGCAGATTTTCCCCGAGCTCCTCGATGAGTCCATCCATGCCATCGCGGAGACGGCGTCCTGCGCCGGCTTCGAGGAAGAGCGCTCTCGGTTCTTCCGGGTTGCGGAAGTTCTGCACGAAGCAGACATCGTCCGGGGTCGCCATGTCACCGTCGACGTGTTCGAGGAACCGCTTGATGGTGGTCAACCGGCCGGTTCCGGACAGACCGGTCACAAAGACGTTGTATCCGATTCCCGGCATGTCGAGACCAAAAGCGATGGCCTCGACCGCCCGGTCCTGACCGACGATTGTGGAGGCCGGGTCGATGTCCTTCGAGCTTGTCCAGTTCAGCCATTCATCCGGACAGGTCCAAGCAAGATCATCGACCTCGAGCTTGCGAATCATGTGTCCTCCTCGCGAGGGGATATCCCGCCGAAACCGTCGGCGGCAACATTATTGTCAGTGCACCGACTGACGGATCCGATGATTCCGAGGGACGCGCACCCTCACTGGTCGGCCTCGCGGATAATCTTCCAGTTCTGCTGGAAATAGACCACCATCGAGATCACGGTGAGCACCAGAGCGATCCACAGCACGATGGTGCCGAGTCCCTGCCACTTTCCGAGGTGGCTGCCGAAAATGAGGAGCGACACCGCAATGATCTGCGTGGTGGTCTTTGCCTTGCCCCAGAAATTGGCCGAGATCGGGATGTTGCGCTCGAGAGCGATGAGCCTGAGGCCGGTCACCGCAAACTCGCGACCGACAATCAACGTCACCATCCAGGCAGGCGCGAGTCCGAGCTCGACCAGAGAGATAAAGGCGGCGCTCATGAGCAACTTGTCGGCAATGGGGTCGAGCATGGCGCCGGTTACGGTTATCCTATTGGTGCGGCGTGCGATCATGCCATCGAGGGCGTCAGTCAATGCCGCAACCAGAAAAATGACCAGCCCCCAGATTTCCTTATCTGGAAACTCGGTCAGGAGGACCACCACCAAGAGTGGCGCCAACATGATGCGGAGGAGCGTCAAGCTGTTAGGTACATTCCACATTCAGGTTTTCTCCCCCAGACGACCGACATTCGTGTTCAGTGAACGGACGGACGCACACGACGCCTTGCCGGCGCCGAGTCAGCCGCTCGATTCTACAGTACGCAAGGGCACGGCATCGGGCCGACCGTCTCTTCACTACGTGATCCATCGGCTCGGTTGTCCATGAGAGTGACCTCACATTGCGCCAACCATCCTTCACGGGAAGCGGGGCAACGATGCCGCAGCTGCGGCAAGTGGCTGTGCGACCGCTGTATTCACCCCATGCACGGCCACATTTACTGCGGCCTCAAGTGTCGGCTCGAGGATGTGGCGAAGCGCGGCGGGTCGCGCCTCTCCTCGGCCCTCAGGTCTCCAGTGCCCTCAATATGGGTTGTGCTGCTCATCACTCTCGTCACTCTGGCCATGGGTTCTTGGATCGGCGTTCTCGCTCTCCGACTGGCCTCAATGTCCGGCGATCCCGACCCCCATTCAGCTCGGACCCCGTACGCGGTGGCCGAAATTGTCCAAGACGGCGATGATCTGCGGATCGAGATCCAGGGTTCCCCTGAAACGACCGTCGTGCTCATCGCGGACCAGATTCCGGTCAGAATCCTGACCCTTGACACGGATGGCAGGGGTTCGGTGACCGACATCGAGATCATCGATTCGGCATCCCTGGAGATCGCGGCTCTCGCCGGGCCGGTCGAGGCCGTCAAACCGCTTTCGACCCTCACCCCCGACAGCACCCCGACTCAAGCCTCCACACCCTCTCTCGCCGAAACGACCACCCCGTCGATAAAACCCAGCTCGGAAACCACCCTCGCCGCCGCCGCCAAACCGACTCGCCCCCCCGGTCGGACGCCTGAGTCGGCGGCGCGTCGGCCCACCAAAGCGCCAACCCGAACTCGACCGGCCCAGCGCCGGATCGATGCAAAACCCGTCGTCTCTCCCCCGGTTCTTCACCTCGTGACAGACTCCGGTCAGACGATCGCGGTCACCTTCGACGGCAACGCATCGTCCAACGGAACCGCCGACCTCCTCGATCTCCTGCGGAAACTGGATCTTGAAATCACCCTCTTCTTGACCGGAGGCTTCATCGACCGCTACCCGACACTGGTCCGTCGAGCAGTGCTCGCCGGCCACGAAGTGGGCAACCACACCTTCTCCCACCCGCACCTGACGACGTACGCACAGAACCGACGACACAGCCTTCTGCCGAAGATCACCAAAGCGTGGTTCCATGACCAGCTCGCGCGCACCGAGGCCGCCTTCCGGAAAGCGACCGGCAGACCCATGGCGCCTCTCTGGCGGGCGCCCTACGGCGAAGAAAACTCGACCCTCCGAGGCTGGGCCATGGAGCTCGGCTATCTCCACGTCCGTTGGAGCTCGGTGGAAGGCGCCTCCCTCGACGCCCGAGACTGGGTCGCCGATGAACATTCCAGGCTCTATCAGGACTCGCGCAAGATGATGGACCGGCTTCTCGGCTTCCCGCGCCTCGAGGGCGGAATCGTGCTCATGCACCTCGCCACCGAGCG
>Ga0316193_10000719_pt1 | contig 21165 bp, 16 predicted proteins | sample MerIslsedime2_MG_FD_207735 | JGI IMG/M metagenome (GOLD analysis project Ga0316193, IMG submission 207735) | Coastal sediment microbial communities from Maine, United States - Merrow Island sediment 2 | ecosystem: Environmental > Aquatic > Marine > Coastal > Sediment | place: USA: Maine... | reverse complement strand
CCCACGGCTCGCGGGTCCACGGGTCGGTCATCTCGACATTTCATCACGTGGATGCTGGGCAAAGAAACTTCCTGCTGTAAGAATCGTCGCCGCATGTCCTTCACCCCGACCGCTGTCGATCCGTCCGTCGAGCCCGCGAGTTCCGACCTGACCGGAACGGGCTCACGCGCGGAGCACACCGTCCGGTACACCCGATCGCCGCAGGACGTGCTCCGGTTGATCGTGTTCGCAGTGGTCGGTCTGACTCTCGTCGGTCTGTCGATCGGACTGGAGGACGCAGTCGTCGGTGTCGAGCAGGACATCGTCGAGCTCTTCGGATTCCTGAGCTCGACGGTCGAGCGTGTCCTGCTCGGGGGGCTCGCCATCATCAACGTCTTCGTGATTGTCGTGGTGTACCTGATCCCGCTGCGGACCAAGCGGTACCGCCTGTTCGGCTACATCGTCGCCACCTCCTTTCTGGCGTTGTTGGTGATGGCCGGCGCCCAGTGGCTGGTGAACCGTGAAGCGTCTCCCACGGTGATCAACGAACTGGCGGCACGTGCGGGGATCAAGGGGGACGGGACGACGGAGTCGGTCGGCCTTGCCCAGACCGCCGCCATGTTCGTGGTCGTCGCCCCGTTCGTGTCCCGTCGTTGGCGACGGGCCGGGATGTTCACCATCACGACGCTGTTCGTTCTCCAGATCCTGGTGTCGCCGAGATTCCCCGCTGACGTCTTCGTGGCGCTGCCACTGGGTGCGATGTGCGCCTCCGCCGTGCTCTTCGCGTTCGGTCGCCCGGACCGGCGACCGACGGTGTCCGCGATCGGTTTCGCCCTCGCTGATGCAGGACTTCGGGCCTCAGAGGTCCACGTCGCAAAGGTCGACGCGAGAGGCTCGACGCCGTACTTCGCGACGCTGGAGGACGGGACCGGGCTGTTCGTCAAGGTGCTCGGCAACGAGGAGCGGGCGGCCGACCTGATGTTCCGGGTCTACCGCTTCCTCCGGTTCAAGAACGTGGGCGACGACCGCCCCTTCTCGTCGCTGCGACGAACGATCGAGCACGAGGCCCTCGTCGCCCTGATGGCTCGTGACATCGGGGTCCGCACGCCGCGTCTCCGAGGGGTCGTCGATGTCGGGTCGGACTCGATGCTGCTCGCCTACGAGATGATCGACGGTGGCTCGCTCGACGGAGTGCCCGACGACGAGGTCACCGACGATCTGATGCGCGGCATCTGGGGCCAGGTCGCGGTGCTTCGCGACCACCGCATCGCCCATCGTGATCTTCGCCGGGCGAATGTCTTCGTCGGTGACGACGCCGTTCCGTGGATGATCGACTTCGGTTTCTCCGAAGTCGCGGTCGACGACGCACTGCTCGACGCCGACGTCGCGCAACTCCTCGCGTCCCTCGCAGTCCCCGTCGGAGCAGAACGTACCGTGGCAGCGGCCGTCGACGTGCTCGGTGCCGACGCAGTCGGGTCGTCACTCCCGCGGCTGCAGTCCAAGGCGCTCAGCGGTGCCACCCAGACGGCGCTCAAGGAGCACAAGGGACTCCTCGAGGAACTCCAGGACCAGGTTCGAACCCAATGCGGCATCGACGACGTCGAGTTCGTGCCATTGGAACGCACGAATCGCAAGACGATCATCACGATCGGTGCGCTCGCGCTCGCCACATACTTCCTGGTCCCACAGCTTGCGGACCTGCCGGGGATCTTCGACCAGGTCAAGGCGGCGAACTGGGCGTGGACGCCGCTGATCATCCTGTTCTCGACCGGCACCTACATCGCCGCGTCGATGAGCTTGGCGGGCGCGATCCCCCAGCGCCTCCCTGCCGGGCCCCTGGTGACGGCCACGTTCGGGTCGTCGTTCGCGAGCAAGTTGGCACCCGCGGGCGTCGGCGGCATGGCGCTCAACATCAGGTTCCTGCAGAAGCAGGGCGTCGACCAGCCGGTCGCGGTGTCGGGTGTCGGGCTCAACACGATCGCCGGGTTCGTGGGACACATCACACTGGTCGGCATCTTCCTCGTCTGGGCCGGTCGCGAAGCATTCGGCAGTTTCACGCTGCCGGATCCGACGGTCTTCCTGATCGGCATCGGCATCGTCGTTGCAATCGGACTGATCGCGCTGGCGTTTCCCTGGACGCGGCGCATGATCCGAGAGAAGTTCCTCCCGGTCGTCGGTCGGGCGCTGGACGGTGTTTCCGAGGTGCTTCGCCGACCGGGCAAGGTCGCACTGCTCATCGGCGGCTCCGCGCTCGTGACGTTCTGCTATCTCACGACGCTGTACTTCGGCATCGAGGCCTTCGGCGGAGGACTCGAGTTCGCCACCGTCGGTGCGGTGTTCCTGGTCGGCTCGGCGATCGCTCAGGCGGCCCCGACCCCCGGTGGGCTCGGCGCGGTCGAGGCGGCGCTGATCGCGGGGCTCGTCGCCGCCGGACTCGACAACACGATCGCAGTACCAGCGGTCTTCCTCTACCGGCTCTTCACGTTCTGGGTACCGATCATCCCGGGTTGGTTCGCATTCCAGTGGCTGGAACACCATGAGTACATCTGACGGCCTGTCGCCGACAGTCGGACCCGACGCACCGGTCGATGGCGAGATCGTCGACGCGGGCGACACGCGTTCCGAGGAGCCTCGGGACGAGAGGAAGAGATCGCCGTTTCGCCGTGTCGCGATCGGTGTCGGCGCCACGCTGCTGGTCGTTCTCTCCATGGTGGTCGCCATGGCGCTGTGGCCGGCTTCGAGCTCTGGTCTGAGCGCGCAACCCGATGCGACGACCAGCCTCGACGAGGCGATCGCCCGGTTCGACGAACTGACCGTCGGCGAAGACGGCGTCGTCTGGGAAGCGTGCGAATCGAAGCTACTCACGCAGGGGCAGCGGACCGACGTGGTGGTCGTGCTCTTTCATGGGCTCACGAACTGCCCGGAACAGTTCGACGAGTTCGCTGCCGAACTCCATGCGGAGGGGGCCAATGTCGTGGTGCTGCGGGCACCTCATCACGGACGGGCGAACGCTTCGGGAGATGCCATCGGCAGTGTGTCGAACGCTGGTGCGTTGACCGTTCGGGAGCTGCGTGACTTTGCTGATGACTCGATCGACGTCGCCACGGGGCTCGGTGAGGAGGTTCGCGTGTTGGGCCTGTCGATGGGCGGGGTGCTCGCTGCGTGGACCGCGCAGGAACGTGACGACGTCGACCGGGTCGTGGTCGTGGCGCCGGCGATGGGGATCCCTGGGGTGCCGAGCATGTTGACGACGGCGTTCATCAACCTGTTCGACAAGGTGCCCAACGTCGATCTTCCCGGCGAGTCGAAGCTCGATCATGCGTACCCCGGTGGGACGTCGAAGGGGCTCGTCGCGACGTTCCTGCTCGGTCGAGCCACCGATGCATCAGCCCGCAATCGAGGACCCGCTGCCGGTGAAGTTGTCGTGGTGGTCAATCCCGATGACAACCAGGTCGATCCCGACACGGCGAAGGCCTTCGCCGCCCGTTGGGCCGAGCACGACGGCAGGGTCACGATGGTCGAGTTGCCGTTCACGGGGCTTCCGCACGATGTGGTCGATCCCGATCAGCCCAGCGGCAACACCACGGAGGTCTATCCGCTGCTGCAGATGCTTCTCGACGGCGGTTGAGTCGTCGAGCAGCTCAGCGACCCGGTCGGTCCGGTGCGCTGAGGTGGGCGTTGACATCGCGGAACGCTTCGAGGAGTTCTTCCGCATACGGTTCGACGTCGCTGAGGAAGCGCTCCAGGCGAACCCGGCCGACTGGCGACAGGTAGACCTCGACGCCGCGACGATCGCTGTTCACCCGCCCGTAGGTACGTTCGACGAAGCCGACCGACTCGAGTCGGTCGAGCAGCTTGGTCATGCCTCCCGACGTCATGCCGAGGCGGTCCGTCAATGCTGTCGGACGCGTCGGGGACCGGGCGGCGAGTTGGCACAGCGCCAGTGCCCCGTTGATGTCCAGACCGTCGAGCGTCGCCTCGGTCGCACTGCCGACGATCATGCCGAGCCGGCCGAGAACCATGCACGTCCCGCTCATCGAACCCACTTCGCGAACCGGGTGACCCGTGCCCACCGGCGTGAGCAACTCCAGATTGCGGATGGCCTCCTCGATCGGGACCCGGATCTCGCCGGCGCTGGAGCTTGCCGCAGCGAAGATGCCACGTTCGCGACGTCGACCGAGGCGAGTGATGCGGACCGTCACAGCTCGCTGATCCGAGGAGATCGCATGCTCGATGCGTTCGACGTCTCCCGCCGTCTCCAGACGATCGAGGGTTCGTGTGACGGCGGTGCTGCTGCGAAGCGTGAGCCGCTCGAGGTCCCTCGGTCGCAACGGTCCCGACTCCAGCGCACTCAGAGTGGCGACCACCGAGTTGTCGACGTAGAGCGCACCGACCGACCGTTCGATCGCTGCGCTCCACACGAGGCTGAAGTCCTTCGATGCGAGCAGTGCGCTCAGCATGTGCATGGCACTGCCCTCGACAGCCGTGGGCGTTCTCAGATCGATGGTCGTTTCGATGGTCACGATTCTACGGGGCCCCTGATGCCGCCGTGGACTGCTCGCGGAGCGTGCACTCGGCCCGCGGGCATGTTGGCGCCTGACGGAGGACGCCTTGGTCACGCGTCGCGCACCATCCCGGCCACGACGTGGAAGGCGCGAAGGGTGGGCGACGGCCAGTCCGAAGTAGCCCGAGACCTCGTTCTGGTTGACCGTGTCGCGGAGGGCGGCGTCGGCAGCTGACCAACGTTGGCCCGCCGTCGACCTGGTCGCACTACCCTTGCCCATCGATGAAGTTCGTTCGCCGTGCTCTTGCCGCGATTCTCGCCATGGTGATCACGGCCACGGTCATGCGGGTCCGAGGAACGGGTGGAACGCCACCGCAGCACGGTGGCTGGCGACCACTCGAGTTGCCAGAGCGCTGATGGTCGCCATCGGGCTCGTGGGGCGCGGGGTCGTCGGGGAACGAATCGCTCGGCGCTTGACCACCGTGACCGGTCCCGTCGATGTGATCGACATCGATACACGTGCGAATCGGCCGCTTCCCGACGGGCTCGACCTCGCCGTGCTCGCTCACGCCGTCCCGCACGCCCCGCTGGCTGCAGTGTTGCTCTCACAGGGTGTCGGTGTCGTTTCGGTCAGCGACGGTCTCGAGGACGTCTGCGCGCTCGTCGACCTCGACGATCTCGCTCTCGCCAACGGTGTCCCGCTCGTCGTCGGGGCCGGGATGTCACCCGGGCTCACCGAACTCTTGGCTCGGCTGCTGGCATCGCAGCTCGCGTCATGTGACGAGATCCATGTTGCCCTTCACGGCACCGCCGGACCGTCCTGCGCGCACCAGCAGCACCGCGCCCTGCGCGGTCGATCGGTGGGGTTCCACGATGGTGACTGGATCCAGCCGCCTGCCGGTTCGGGACGCGAGCTCTGCTACTTCCCCGAACCCGTCGGACCGTATGACTGCTATCGGGCGGATCTGCCCGCCCCGGTGCTCCTCCACGAATCGTTCCCGGACGTGACACGGGTGAGTGCCCGGGTCTCGGCCAATCGGCGCGACAGGGTCACGGCGTGGCTGCCGATGCTCACGCAGCCCCATCGTGAAGGCGGGATCGGTGCGGTGCGGGTCGAGGTGCGCGGGACCGACGCCACTGGCGGTCGGAGCACGCTGATCGCCGGCGTCGCCGAGCTGGTCGCCACCTCGACAGCGGCGACCGCGATCGCGTTCACCGCGCACGCCCTCGACTCGCGGCTGCCTGCAGGTGTCGTGCGGGCCGGGGATGCCGGGCTCGACACGTTCGATCTCCTCCGACTGATCGGACAGGCAGGGGTCAGGCTGCAGGAGTTCACCGGCGTGCCGTCCGACCGCCGGATCAGCTCGAATCCGTAGTGTCGGCTCCCTCGACGGAGCCGAGCTGCGAGGCGGTGACGGTGCGCTCGGCGCTCAGCTGTTCGACCTGCGCGGTCAATCGCTCGACCATGTCGGTGAGCCGTTCGAGCCGATCGTCGAAGGCCTCCCCGGTGAGCATGTCCGACATCGAAAGGCGAACGCTGGCGATCTCGCGAGCGAGGAACTCGGTGTCGGCTTGGGTCCGCTCGGCGACCTCACGGTCGGTCTCGGCGGTGATCCGGTCGCGACGTTCCTGGCGGCTCTGGGCCAGCAGAATCAACGGTGCTGCATACGAGGCTTGGATCGACAGCACCAACGTGAGCAGGACGAGTCCGCGATTCCACGGGTCGAACTGGAGCCCCTGGCTGAGGAGGGTGTTGAGCAGGATCCAGATCGTGATGACGGCGGTCTGCCAGACGAGGAAGCGAGCCGTCCCGAGGAAGTTGGCGATCGATTCGCTGAATGCCCCGAACGTGTCGGAGTCGTACTGCACCCCGAGCCGACCGATGGCGCGCGGCGTGGTCAAGTCCTCGCGGCGTTTCACTGCTCGACCCCTGGCGGTTCGACGATGGTGTCGCCTTGTGGCTTGCGGCGGTGGGTCGTTCGCCAACCGTCGCCCAGCATTCGGTCGATCACGTCGTCGACGGTGACGGCGCCGAGGAGTCGTCCTGCCTCGTCGGTGACAGCGAGTGCGAGGAGGTCGTAGCTGGCCAGCATCTCGGCCACTTCGCGGTCGGTGCTGTCGGGTGCGACGGTGGGGTCGTCGGCGACGAGACGGCCAAGATCCATCGGCGGCGGCTCACGGAGCAGCCGTTGGACGTGCACCACGCCGAGCAGCTTGCCGGTCGGCGCCTTGTAGGGCGCTTGGGTGACGAACACCTGCGCGGCGATGCTGACGACCCAGTCCGGATTGCGTATCTGAGCGAGCGCTTCGGCGACGGTGGCGTCCTGACCCAGGATGATCACCTCGGGTGTCATCAGCCCGCCGGCGGTGCCCTCCTCGTAGGACAGGAGCCGGCGGACGACGTCGGCGTCCTCCTCGTCCATCACGCCGAGCATCCGTTCCTGGTCGGCCGGCGTCATTTCACCGAGCAGGTCGGCGAGGTCGTCGTACTCCATCTCGTCGAAAACGCCGACGAGACGGTCACGGTCGAGTTGCTCGACGATGCGGACCTGTTCCTCCTCGGGGAGTTCCTCCAACACGTCGGCGAGCCGTTCGTCGTCCATCGCCTCGGCGAGCTGGCGGCGTTGATCGATCGGCAATGCCCGCACGACCGCAGCCACTTCAGCGGGGTGAAAGTCGCGGAGGCGTGCCGCTTCGGCCTGCATCTCGGTTGGCGTGTCGAACAGGGCGGGAACCTCGTCGAAGTCGACGAGCCGGTAGCTCGGTCGACGCCGCAGGGAGCTCTTGCGGGCGAGACGGACCTTGTCGATGACCCAGTAGGGCAGGCGGGCGTCGTCCTGGCTGCGGAGCGCGATGTCGCTGACAGTCTCCTCGCCGACGCGGCGATCGATGAGCTCGGCCCCGATCAACACTTCCCCTGGGCGAGGCTTGAACGGGTTCAGGTCGACGTCCCAGCTCCGCAGGCGGGCGCCGTCACTGTTCAGTTCTGCGATGCGATTGGCGTTGACGAAGATCCGGCGTCGTTGGCTGCTGGCCACGAACCCGACGATTCTCGGCGGAATCGCCGGTTCTCGACCACGACCGGCTCGGCCAGGTATGGCGACGATGTCCTCGATCCGACCGATCGGTGCCCCGCCCGCGTCGAGCAGTGGCAGGCGCATCACCCTGAATGCGTAGATCAGGTCACCAGCCATGGGCGCAGGCTACCGACCCCCATCCTCCCGAAACCGTGACTCATGGTGTCAGACACCATGAGCAACGGTTCCCCGCGAGTGACGGTTTCAGCCGGGGAGCGCTTCGATCTGGACGAGGGTGTCGCTGTAGGCCACGCCGCCACCCCACTCGGTGAGGGTGTCGTTGGTGAGGCTGTTGGCGATGTGGCCATCGGGGTGGTGGCGGCTCCACCAGCCGAACGGGATTGCCACGACGCCGGGCCGGAGGCGGTCGGTCACCTTCACCGGCACCGCAACCGAGGCCCGGTCGTTCCAGACCCGGGCCAGCGAACCGTCGGCGAGCCCGCGGGCATCGGCGTCGGCGGCGACGAGCTCGACGAACGGACCCCCTTCGGCAGGGCCGTGCTTGGGGAGCTGCGAGTAGCCCGAGTTGAGGAAGCGGGTGTGGTGCTTCGGCGTGAGCAGCTGCAGGGGGTACCGCGCCACGACGTCGGCGTTGCCACCGGGCCCTTCTCTGGGAGCGATGTAGGTCGGCACTCGCGGTTGGCCCATTCGTTCGAGTCGGTCGGAGGCGAGGTCGACACGACCCGTGGGTGTGTCGAAGTGACCGTCGCCGAACGGCCGACCGTCGTCGGGGTATGGCGCTCGCACCCATCCGGTCCGCTTCAGGTCGTCGAGGTCGATCGTGGGGAACGCGGCGCGCAGCAACGTGGCATCGTCGTCGAACAGCGACGGCTCGGTGTAGCCCATCGCCCGAGCGACCCGACGGAACATCTCGGTGTTGGAGCAGGCTTCACCCGGGGGATCGATGGCGGCCCCGTTCCAGCCGATCCACAGGTGACCCCACGGGAGCACCACGTCGTCGCTCTCGATCTGTGTCGCGGCCGGCAGGACGATGTCGGCGTACCGAGCGGTGTCGGTGAGGAACTGCTCGTGGACGACGGTGAACAGGTCCTCTCGCTCCATCCCCGACCGGATCAACTCGGCCTGGGGAACGGTCACCAACGGATTGCAGTTCCAGACGATCATTGCGTGGACCCCGGGGCCGTCCGCCTCGCCTGCGTGTGGAGAGGTGAGGATCCGGCCGAGGTGGCTCATGTTGAGCTCGCGTGGTTCGGAGCGCCCGTCAGCCCGTTCGAGGTCTGGGCGCATGAATGCCGCGATGTCGACGATGGCATCGGCGTACGAGCCGACGCTCTTGGCAACGCCGCCGCCCCGCTCGGCCCATGCACCGGTCAGCGCCGGCAGGCAGGCCAGTGTTCGGTAGAACATCGCACCGTTCTCGTGGTGCTCGGCACCGATCAGTGTGCGGATGCCGGCGGGTCGAACGGTCGCGTAGTCGAGCGCCAGTTGTGTGATCACGTCGGGGTCGACACCGGTCGCGTTCGCGGCACGTTCGGGCGTCCACTCGGCAACGGCGGCGCGAAGCTCGTCGAAGCCGGTTGTGTGGTCGGCGATCCACTGGTCGTTTGCCAAGCCATCGCGGATGAAGACGTGCATCATCGCCAACATCATGGCGATGTCGGTGCCGGGCAACGGCTGGATGAAACGGTCGCCCCGGGTGGGGTCGATGGCTTCCGCAGTGAGTGTGCGGATGGGATCGATGACGACGAGTCGAGCGCCCCGCTCGCGAGCCAGCTCGATCGTCGGCCAGAGATGCCGGTTGGTGAGCTTGGTGTTCGTCCCCCACAGCAGGATCAGCTTGGAGTGCTCCAGTTCGAGTGCGTCCATCCCCCGGCCGCTGCCGTTCGTCATGCGCATGCCGGCGCCCACGGTCGGGCCACAGATGGCTCGAAGCAGTCTCGATGCCCCCATGTGGGCGAAGAGCCGTCCATTGATCCCCATCATCGAGAGCAGCCCCTGGTTGCCGGCATCTGAATAGGGCAGGACGGCCTCGGCGCCGTGTTCGTCGATGACCTCGTGGACTCGACGGCCGATCTCGGCGAGTGCATCGTCCCAGCTGATCTGTTCGAACTCGCCGGATCCCTTGGGCCCCACGCGACGCAACGGGTGCAGGAGCCGATCGGGGGAGTACACGCGGTCGAGGAAACGATTGACCTTTGGGCACAGTTCACCAGCGGAGTAGGGGTGTTCGGGGTTGCCGCGGAGTTTGACGGCGACGGGGGCTGCGCCCTCGTCGTCCACGGTCACCGTCCAGCCGCACGTATCGGGGCAGTCGTGGTGGCAGGTCCCATTGACGGTGTGTGTCGCCATCGTGGCATGCTACGACCCAACATCGTCGCAGTCCGGCGGGATTCGGACGGCGAGATCGGTGACGCGGGGTCGGACCCCGCGTGTCACTGCTCGATGATCGCTCGGAGGTGCGGCCAGGCGGTGGCGAAGCCGAAGTGGAGCGGGAGTTGGTCGACGAGATCCAACGGGAACCAGTCGACCTCGTCGGTCTCGAAGTTCATCGAGGCACCGAAGGGCTCATCGACCTCGACGACCACGGTGGTGTACTTCCAGTCGGTTGCCGGTTCGAAGACGTACTGGCCGAGGAGCCGCGGTGGACTTGGAGGCGGCCCGACCTCCTCGCTCGCTTCGCGCAGCGCGCCTTCGTACGGTGTTTCGCCGAGATCCAACGCTCCGCCGGCACACGACCAGTTGCCACCCTCGTGCGCCATCGCCGAACGCTTCTGCAACATCACCAACGGCTCACCATGGGAATCGTGAACCACGAAGACGACACCGGCCGCGCCGAACACGCCCCAGCGCACGTGCCCGTCGCTGCAGCGCATGAACCCGTCACCCGTTCGTCGTTCCATCAGCCCCAACCCTGGCGCATCCGCCACCAGAACGCCAACGCGCACCACCATGGGAGATGGTGGGTCAGTCGGTCGTGAAGAAGGTGTCGGTCCGCGAATTCCTGCAGGTGCGATGCCTGCGGAACCCAACCGGTGTCGGAGACAACGGGAAGGAATGCGGTCCACGAACGGTTGTCCTCTCGATGTGAGCAGCGTGGAGCCCGAGCAGACCGTCGAATCGTTCGACCTGATCATCGTGGGGAGCGGTTCAGGCAATTCGATTCCGGAGTATCTGGACGACTGGAACATCGCCATCGTCGAGCGCGACGTGTTCGGCGGCACCTGCCTGAACCGTGGGTGCATCCCGTCGAAGATGTTCGTCTACCCCGCCGATGTCGCCGTCGCGGCCCAGACGGCGTCGAAGCTGGGCATCGACACCCAGTTCAACGGTGCCGACTGGTCGGCGATCCGTGACCGGGTGTTCGGCCTGATCGACCCCATCGCGTCGAGCGGTCGTGACTATCGGGCGACCGGCACCCCCAACGTCACGCTGATCGAGGGAACCGCCGACTTCGTCGACGAACACACACTCGATGTCGAGGGTCAGCGGATCACCGCCCCGAACATCCTGCTCGCCGCCGGAGCCCGGCCAGTCGTGCCCCCCATCGTCGGGCTGGTCGAAACCGGCTTCCACACGTCGGATTCGATCATGCGCCTCCCGGAACTTCCCAGGCGGCTCGGCATCATCGGCGGCGGTTTCATCGCTGTCGAGATGGGCCATGTCTTCTCCGGGCTCGGTTCGGACGTGACGATTTTCAACCGGTCGAACACGCTGCTGCGTGAGTTCGACCAGGACGTCTCCTCCCGCTTCACCGTGGTCTTCGGGCAGCGAGTGAACCTGCTGCTCGGGCACGTTCCGACCAAGGTCGAACGGGTCGCCGACGGGATCAAGATCACCTGCGCCGTTGGCGAGACGATCGTCGACGAGCTGCTCGTTGCGACCGGACGCGAGCCGAACAGTGACCTCCTGAACGTCGATGCAGCGGGTCTCGAGTGCCACCATCACGGCACGGTCGCCGTCGACGACACGATGGCGACGAACGTCCCCGGGGTCTGGGCGATCGGCGACCTCGCCAACAACTATCAGCTCAAGCACTTGGCGAACGCCGAAGCCGCGATCGCATTCTGGAACATCGCCCACCCGGACGACATTCGCCACCAGAGCTACAAGGCGGTCCCGAGTGCGGTGTTCTCCAACCCGCAGGTGGCCACGGTGGGCTTGACCGAACAGGAGGCCACCAAGCAGGGCCGATCGTTCCGAGTCGGTATGCGTGACTACGGCGCAACCGCCTACGGCTGGGCGATGGCCGACGACACAGGATTCGCCAAGGTGCTCGTCGACGATGAGACCGGTTTGCTCCTCGGAGCCCACGTGCTGGGCCCACAGGCGTCGTCGATCATCCAGCCGCTCATCCAGGCAATGCAGTTCGACCAACGGGCCGACGACATCGCGCGGCAGGTGTTCTACATCCACCCGGCCCTCACCGAAGTCGTGGAGAACGCGCTACTCGACGCGGTCGGCTGATCACTACGGTCGCTGGGGTGCGCCCTGGGCAGCACATCGTCTGTCACGACCAGGAGTACGGCTCGAACATCCTGGCGTTCCTGCTGGCAGCCGAGCGTCGCGGGATGGTGATCGATCGAGTTCCCAGCGATGCAACTGGACGACCTCGTGGCCAGCGATCGCTACGAATGGATCGAGGGCGCTCAACGTTTCGAGTCCTGGGAGCACGGTGTTGCGTCCTGGTTGGGACTCGGCGCGGCCGTCGACCGAGTTGCAGGAGTTGCTCGCGCAGCATCGGATCAACACCACCTCCACACATGCCGGTTCGTCGTGGTGGGACGTCGAACGACGCAACCTTCCGCCGCTGCTCCGGCTCTCGGTTCACATCACGACGACGGAGTCGGAACTGGAAGCTGCGGTCGGCGTGCTGTCTCGAGGTGGCTGAGGCCGCCTCACCCGAATGCGCTTACGCTGGCAGGCATGGGAGTTCCGACGAAGAACTGGGCCGGTAACCAGCGGTGTCTTCCGGCGCATGTCCACCAGCCTCGATCCACCGACGACGTCGCCGCGATCGTTCGCAGTGCTGCGGCAGCAGGTGAACGGGTGAAGGTGATCGGCGGAGCCCACTCGTTCACGGACGCGGCAATGACCGATGGGCACCTGCTGTCGCTCGACGCGATGAACCAGGTGTTGTCCGTCAACGGCAACGACGTGACCGTCCAGGCTGGAATCCGGCTGCGCGACTTGAACGATCAACTGTTCGAGCGCGGCCTCGCCCTTCCCAACCTCGGCGACATCAATGTCCAGTCGATCGCGGGCGCAACTTCGACCGCGACTCACGGCACCGGCGTCGGTTTCCCGAACCTCGCCGCCAACATCGTGGCAGTGGAGATCGTGACCGGTGACGGGACGGTGTTGCGCGCCGACGAAGAGGACGAACCCGAGTTGCTGCGAGTGGCTCGGGTCGGGATCGGTGCGCTCGGCATCGTCACCGAGATGACGCTGCGATGCGTTCCTGCGTTCAACCTGCGTGCGGTCGAGACGATCGAGGTACTCGGCGACGTGATCGCCGACTTCGGCAACGTGATGCGCTCAACCGATCACGTCGAGTTCTACATGATGCCCGGCGCGCGTCGCTGTCAGGTCAAGCGCAATACCCGTACCGACGATCCGGCCCAACCACAATCGAAGGCTGGCTACGTCCGCGACAAGTGGATCGGCGAGAACCTCGCCTTCGGGACGGTGTGCCGCGTCGGTCGCCGATTCCCCTCGCTCGCGCCGAAGGTCGCGAAGCTGGTGATGTCGGCAGCCTCGGAGCGCGAGTTGGTCGATCGCAGCGACCGGGTCTTCTGCAGCCCTCGCCACGTGCACTTCGTCGAGATGGAGTACGGCGTCCCGTTCGATGCGGTGCCCGACGCCATCGGCCGCATCGTCGATTTGACGTCACGGCTGCCGTATCCGCCGATGTTCCCGATCGAGGTTCGATCGTCGAGGGCCGACGACATCCCGTTGTCGACAGCGAACGGTCGTGAGTCCGGGTGGATCGCCGTGCACCAGTACATCGGGGTGCCCTACGAGGCGTACTTCCAGGGCGTCGAGAACATCATGAACGACTACAACGGTCGACCGCACTGGGGCAAGATGCACTTCCAGAGCTCGCTCACCCTTGCACACCGCTATCCCGAGTGGGACACGTTCCAGACATGGCGATCCAAGCTCGATCCGACCGGCACCTTCCGCAACGCGTACCTCGACCGCGTCCTCGGAGCCCCCAGCCCGCGGTGACGATCGGTGTGGCAGTGGCATCGGACACCGGGTCCCGACAGCGGAGCCGTCTCCCGCCGCGATGAGTCTCGGCGATGGAACTCATCGGAGGGTCCGGCAGCGCGGACCGGTGTCACAGGCACGGGCCGGTGTCGACCGCAGTGGTGAGCGAGCGCCACTCGTCGTCGGCCTGGAGTACCGGCGGGAGGTCGGCCGCCCAGGCGCGGTCGGCGTTGACGGTGCTGCGAGACCACACGACCCCGACGCCGCCGCCGGGTAGGTGCACCATCGCGCCCGAATCACCGGGCTCGATCGCCGCGTCGATCTCGAAGCCGGGACGCTCGACGTCCGCGGCGCGGTAGATGTCGGTCGTGCGCACGGTCACGGTGCGGAGCACTTCGACCTCGATCAACTCGATCACTCCCTCGGACGTCACGGTGGCCACGAGCCCCTGCTCGCCCTCGTTCGCCGGCTCGGCGCGCAGCGTGGCAACATCGCTGATCGGCGTCGGAAGACGGAGCACGGCCAGGTCGAGGTCCGGATCGAACAGAACGACATCTGTCGCGATCTCGTTTCCGCCGGGCGCGGCCACGGTCACGTGATCGGACCCGGCAACCACGTGCGCGGCAGTGATCACGAGACCGTGCTCGATCACCGTGCCGGTGCCGAGCTCGGTCCGCGGGCCGCAGCCGACCGAACGGAGTCGAACGGTCGCAGCGGCGACACCCTGTGGCTCGATCGGCACGCCGCTCCCCGCGATGCTCCCGGTGTCGATCGACGTGGCTGCGGGCCCATCGGGCCCGCAGCCTGCGGCGGCGAGCGAGATGCCGGCCGCCAGTGCCACGATCATCGTCCGGCCGGGTCGGGTCACGAGAGGTCGGCGAACTCGAGGCTCATCCAGATCGAGTCGTCCTCGACGAATCCGAGGCGCGCGTACAGGCGCCGAGCCGGTTCGTTGTGGCGTTCGGTCTCGAGGAAGATCCGGGCGAGGCCGCGGGCCATCGCATCGTTGACCAGATGCTCCATCAGCGCCGAACCGGTTCCGGCGCCTCGTTGCGACACGTAGATTTCGTCGAGCACGGCTTCCGCACCGCCCGCCTCGATCGACCAGCCCCACGTGAGCACGGCGTAGGAGGCGGGGTCGTCGACCATCCAGACCACGCCCCAGCGATCATCGGCCAACAGCGGTTCGAACCCGGCTCGAACCCGTTTCTCACAGAAGGGATGCTGGTCGGCCTCGCCGAACGCACGGTGCATCGTGACCAACGAGTCGAGGTCATCGGGCTCGGCGCGACGAATGGCCGCGTTCGCGGGGGCGGTGGTCATCGCGCCGTTCGGTCCGAGATCTGTCGGGCGACTGCGCCGTAGCGCTCGAAGCGATCGGGTGAGTCGAATGCTGGGTTGTAGAAGACGAGTCGGTCGACGATGGCGTCGTACTTGGTGATCAAGGCATCGGCGAGACCGTTCCAGCCGGACTCGGTGCAGAACACGGCGAGGTGTTCGTCGGTGATCTCGGCGGCCATCCCGGTGAAGTCACCGACCTTCTGCTTCGCACGGATCCGTTCGGTCGTACCCTCGAACCCGGCCTCGTCCCAGATGAAGGCATAGTTCGGGGTCGACCCGTAGAACGACAACGACAGGCGAGCGGTGTCGCGACTGAGGCTGATCTCCTCGTCACTGTCGCCGACGATCGTGGTCACCGGAACGATCAGGCTCACGTCGCTGGCGGGCCGTCCGGCCCGTTCGATTCCAGCGGCCACGTTCGGGATGACATGACGAGCGAGGTATCCCGGTTCCCCGATCGGGTGGACATGCACTCCGTCGGCGACCTCGCCGGCAGTACGGAGCATCCATGGGTTGACCGCGGCGATGTCGACGTTCGGGTCGGCGACCGCGATCGGCCCCGGGCTCCACTGGCGATTCAGGAAGTCGAGCTCGTAGAACTCGCCGTGATGGTCCAACGGCTCACCACGGAAACCGGCGAAGCACGCCTTCACGGCCAGCACGTAGTCGCGCAGCCGGGGTCCGGGTCGGTCGAACTCGACGCCGTAGCGCCGTACCACGTGAGTGCGTACCTGCGTGCCGAGCCCGAGGCGAAACCGTCCCTGGGTCAGTTCCTGGAGTTCCCAGGCGACCTGTGCGGTGACCATCGGGCTCCGAGGGAAGGCCACGGCGACGCCGGTGGACATCTCCAAGCCAGGAGCGGCGAGCGCCGCAGCAGTCACAGCGGGATAGGGGGTCCTCCCCCCTTCGGTGAACAACATGCCGTCGAATCCGACTCGTTCGGCGTCGACCGCCGTCGCCCCCATGTCGCTGAGGGGCTTCGGCATGGTCATCACGTCGACTCGCATCTCGCCGACCGTAATCTCAGCCGTCATGCGTCCGCGGTACGAGACACTCGTCGCTGCGGCCGACGGGAGCTCTCCACCGGTCGGTGGTGGCAGTCAAGGCCTGCCTGAGCTGCGGGTTTGTGCCGATCGACGCGGAGATTCTTGTCACACCATCGCAAATTGGCAAGCGGACTGGTCGGTGACGACACAGAACTGGAACATGACCGCCGTGTGGATGAACGCAGAAGTGCGATAGACCCTTGGACGGTCTTCGAACCCGAGCAGTTGGGCCGGGTCTCCGCAAGTTCGCACGAGGCGGCATGAACCACGACATCATCATTCGCAATGGCACCGTCGTCGACGGGACCGGAGCCCCTGCGCGACGCGCCGATGTCGGGATCTCGGGCGACCAGATCACTCAGATCGTCGGGCTCGACGATGGTGGCGTCGAGGGGAAGGCCGTGAGAGAGATCGACGCCGAGGGTCGGCTGGTCACTCCAGGATTCGTCGACATCCACACCCATCTCGATGCGCAGTTGGCCTGGGATCCGATCGGTACGTCGAGCTGCTGGCATGGCGTGACCAGTGTCGTGATGGGGAACTGTGGCATCACGTTCGCCCCGTGCAAGCCCGAAGATCGCGCCACATTGGCCGAGATGATGGAGAGCGTCGAGGACATCCCGCGTGACGCGATCTTGGACTCGCTGCCGTGGGACTGGGAGACCTACGGCGAGTACTACGACTCGATCGACCGCCTTCCGAAGGGTCCGAACACCGGCGGGCTGGTCGGTCACTCCGCACTGCGGACCTATGCGATGGGCGAGCGCGGGCTCGACGAAGCACCGGCGACCGGCGATGACATCGCAGCGATGGTCCGTCTCGTCGACGAAGCGATGTCCGCTGGAGCGCTCGGCGTGTCGACCAGTCGAACCCTCATGCACAAGGTGCCCGACGGGCGACCCGTTCCCGGCACCCATGCCGCTGCCGATGAACTCCTCGCGTTCGCCGAGGTGCTGCACGATCATGGCGCCGGCGTGTTCGAGGGGGCGATGCGACTCGGTGAGCGTGACAACGATGCGCTCGACAACACCCGCAGCGAGGTCGCCCTGATGGGTGAGATCAGTCGACGCAGTGGCCGACCTGTCAGCTTCGGACTCACCCAGAGCTCCCGGCGTCCTGGCCTGTACGAGCGGGTGATCGACTTCGTCAAGGCGGAGAACGCGGCAGGCGCCAACGTCCGGCCACAGACGACGGCGCGTGGCGTGGGGATCCTCTTCGGGCTCGAGACGCGCACACCGTTCGACAGGGCTCCGGCGTGGAAGGAACTCCGCAGCGCGGTCAACGGTCGCCGGCTCCAGATGGTCCGTGACGCCACCTTCCGGCAGACCTTGATCAACGAGGCCGACGTGCATGGTACGCCGATCGACCTCGACGAGATCTTCGTGCTGCCCGAGGGCGAGGCGCGTTATGACTGCGCTCCCGAGAACTCATTGTCGGCGATCGCTGTCGCTCGCGGAGTCAGCCCGGCTGCCGCGTTCATCGAGTTGGTTCTCGAGACCGATGGTGCGCTGGTCGCGAACATGCCGTTCCTCAACCAGGATCTTGCGGCGGTCGAAGCGATGCTCGATGACCCGCTGGTCACCCTCGGACTTGCGGACGCCGGCGCACACGTCGGCCAAATCATGGACGCCAGCCAGCCGACGTTCCTGCTCAGCTACTGGATCCGTGAGCGGCAGCGCTGGAGCATCGAGGAAGCGATCCGCCGTCTCACCTCCGATACCGCCGACCTCTTCGGTATCCGCAACCGCGGTCGACTCGTCGAGGGTTCCTTCGCCGACGTGAACGTCATCGACTTCGACAACCTGCATCTTCCTCACCCCGAATACGTCACCGACTTCCCCAATGGCGCTGGCCGGTACATCCAAGGGTCCTCGGGCTACGACTACACATTGGTGAACGGTTACGTGTTCATGGACCACGGTGAACACACCGGGGTGCTCTCGGGTCGAATGCTCCGGTCGAACTGACCTGGCCCGGCTTGGCTACCGTCGGCGGACTGACGGCGTGAAGAGCACGCCTCGACAACCCCGAGGAGACCTCATGACCGCCGCTGCAATTCCCGTCCTCGAGCAACAGGTTCGGTACGCCGAGGAGCTGTTCGCCACGTTGACGCCGGCGGAGTGGGAGTCGATGTCAGGCTGTGAGGGTTGGCGTGTGCAGGACGTTGTCCAGCACATGGCGTCGATCTTCCAGCAGATCGCCGACGCGGAGTCGATCGACATGGGCGACTCCGGGAAGGCTGAGTCATCCGCGGAAGTGCCGGTGCAGGCCCGCCGGGACTGGACGATCGATCAGGTGATCGAGGGGTACACAGAGTGGTCGCCCAAGGGTGTTGCCGCGCTCAGTGCACTGCAGGAGCCACCGATGGCCGAGATGGTCGTCCCGTTGTCGGACCTCGGGACGCATCCACTCAACCTGCTCGCCAACGCCATCGTTTTCGATCACTACTGCCATCTTCGCCATGACATCGGCGCCGCAATTCCGCGCGCCGCCGCGTTGCCTCAGGACGAAGGCGCGCTGATCGCCACACGGGAGTGGATGTTGGCCGGCCTGCCACAGATGTGTGCGTCCGAACTCGCCACAGTTCCCCAGGTGACGGTGAATCTCATCCTCGACGGACCCGGCGGTGGCGAGTTCACCCTCGCTCCGGGTGCCGACGGCTGGACCGTGACCGGGGGATCCATCCCTGGCGCGCCGACGGTCCATTCGACGGTGCACGACTTCGTGTCGTGGGGAACCAAGCGCTCGGACTGGCGCTCGGAGGTCACCGGCGACATCGACAACACTGACGTCGCGGCAGTGCTCGACGCGATCAACATCATCTGACTGCCGCCACTGATCGTCAGAGGCGGCGGCGGAGTTCGACGTAGACCTCGTCGCCCGCGAGGGCGATCAGTTCATCGGCCATCGAGTCGATGACTCGCTCGCCGCCGCTGTACGCCTCAGCGCCCTCGGACCGTTCGGTGCAACACCACGCCATCGTGCGGCCGTGATCGCTCCAATCCGCGCGGGTCCATCGACGCACGGTCGCCGACTCGCTGGCCGCGTCGATCTCGTTCCAATCGATGCGGAGCGGGAGCTGCCAGCACACCGATGGCTTCCACTCCGTGGGCGACTCGTCGGACTCGAGGGCAGCGATGTGGAGCGCACAGCCCTCGCCGCCGGGGAAGCCGGGACGGTTGAGGAAGATGCAGGCGCCCTCGACGACCCTCGTGTGCGTGCGTGCCTCGTCGCCGAAGACTCCGTTCGCGCCCGTGGTCGGGTCGGGATCGCCGTGGGCAACGCCGTGGTACTGGAACTGCTCGGAGCCCAGCATCGCGGCGTACGCACCGACGTTCATCGCTTCGGCTTGACCTGCGAGCCCATCGCCGAAGTGGGCTCCGAGTGAGCAGCATCCCTGGTTCAGCTCTTCGGCCGGTTGTTCCAAGATGCCCTTGCAGCCGTGTCCGAACAGGCACGTCCAGTTCGATTCCAGGAACTCGCGCTCGAAACGCCACAGCGTGTCCCCGCGCTCGATCTCGATGAAGTCGTCGCCCATGGTGCTCAGCTGTTGGTGAAGGCCACCGAGCGGCCGGACGGGCCGAGGTCGATCGGGTCGGCGACATCGTCGACCGGCGCGAGGACGAGACGGTTGTCGAGGTCCAGCACGACGAAGGCGCCGTCCGGCGACAGTGCGACCAGTTCGCCGTCGGTCGTGATCGCGGAGACGGCGCTGGTATCGATCAGCTGGAATCCCTCGGCGGTCGGGGCAGCGATCGTGCACCCGTCAGCGGTGGAAGAGAACGGGCCGACGGACACCGCTTCGGCGCGGATCGAGCCGGTGGCGAGCTCGGCGATGACCAGCTCGTCGGTGGCCTGGTCGATGAGGGCGACACATGTCGAGCCGCGCGTCGACGCGGTGCCGTCGATCGGGAACCGATCGCCGAAACTCGCGATCACCGCTCCGTCGGTCCCGACCAGAGCCGTGCCGGTTGACCCGGTGACGATCAGCTGCTCGCCGGTGACGGCGACATGTCCCGACTGGATCGTGCCGATGTCGAGCTGGTCGCTCGTCTCGGTGTTGCCCGAGTCGGTTGACATCGTCACGATCTCGCCGTCGACGGTGATGATCTGGATCGAATCGCCGGCGATGAGCGCGGCGCGGACTGATGGGGTTCTCCCCGATACCGCTGGTTCGCCGGCGTGGTCGAAGATGCTGACGGTTGCGTCGGCGCCGACGTTCTGCGCCGTCACCACCAGGTCGTCGTCGATCGCCAGGGCCAGCCCAGGGAAGTAGGACGGTTCGTCACTGTCGAAGGAGAACAGCACACTCTGGAAGTTGCCCGAGTCGGTGACGAGCACGTCGCGTCCCGAGGGGTCACTGCGCGCGGTGGGGAACTCGTAGCGGGCGCCGGCAGTGGTGGCGAACTCGTTGGTGTCGAGGAGGTCGGTGCCGTTGACCAAGACGCCGCGGGCGCCGTCCTGACTCGGTGCGATCATGGTGAGGGCGCTGCCCGATGTGACTTCGATCGACCTGGCGTCGATCTCGATCGGTGTGCTGGTCCCATCGGTGATGTCGATGCTGGCGGCGCCAGCGCTTCCGACGATCAGACTCGTCGGTCCGACGACGCCGGTCGCAGTGACAGGACGAATATCGCTCTCGGCTCGTTCGAGTTCCTCGCCCTGGTCGTTGTCGACGACCAGTCGACCGGTGCGGGGGTCGACGACAACGACGCGATCCCACTCGGCGCTGATCGATCCCGAGACCGCGTCGTCCGACGCGGTCTCACGCACGTTGACGACGACGAATGCCGCAGCAGCAACCACCGCGATGACGCCACCGACGACGACACCTCGACGGAAGAGGTAGTTCGGATGGCGTGCCGCCCGCCGGGCGGGCTCGTCGACGGTCGATTCTGCTCGACGCGTTGCGCTGGCGAGGTCGGGTTCGTTTCCGCGGGGTGCGGAGTCCTGGTGGTCGGGTTCGTCGAGACGGAATTCGTCGTCGTCGAACGGGCGTGGTCGCGACGGCATCGTCGTGGATCGTACGCGCAGTAGCGTCCCACTG